>ERZ780053.402-NODE-402-length-16894-cov-2.56149_pt1 | contig 16894 bp, 16 predicted proteins | sample MGYA00511088_ERZ780053 | MGnify/ENA primary metagenome ERZ780053 (study PRJEB29588, sample SAMEA2150866) | human gut metagenome | biome: human gut; feature: human-associated habitat; material: faeces | place: Denmark | collected 2008/2010 ...
GGGGGGGTCGACAAAAAAAAAAAAAAAAAAAAAAAAAACCCCGCCGTGAATAACGGTAAGGGTGGAAAGGTGCGGTAAGAGCGCACCAGCAGGCGGGAGACCGTTTGGCTTGGTAAACCCCATCTGAAGCAAGACCGAATAGGGAAGGAATGACGTTGCCCGCTGACCTTCCGGGTTGAGTCGCTTGACCGATAAAGTAATTTACTCGGCTAGACAGATAATCATCACCATGAAAATGGTACAGAACTCGGCTTATTGATTGCTCGCAAAAAAAATAAAGGATCGCTTTTAGCGGTCCTTTTGTATTACAAAAAAATATGACAATTTGACAATGTACTTTGAGGGTAATAAATTGTGTTATTCGTAATGAGATTTGTATTCAATCAATTATTTTTCATTGGAAAGAGATACTACTTTATTAAAGTTATCCAAAATTGTTTGTGATGGTTTTTCATCCATAAGGCTGATTAAAATGATAGAGATTGTAGAAAAGAGAAATCCTGGGATTAATTCATAAAGACCAAACCAGTTAAACTGTTTCCAAATGAGGACGGTGATGCCGCCAACAATGATGCCGGCATAAGTTCCTTTTAAAGTCATACGTCTCCAGTAAAGTGAAAGGAGAACGACTGGTCCGAAGCAGGCGCCAAATCCTGCCCATGCATAAGATACTATGGAGAAAATATAACTGTTCGGGTCGGACGCAAGATAGATTGAACATAGGGAGATTAACAAAACCGTAACACGGCTTATAATAATAAGCTCTTTCTCAGAAGCATTTTTATGGAAGAAGGGCTGATATAAGTCTCTTGCTACAGCAGAAGCCGTTACGAGAAGCTGAGAAGAGGCGGTACTCATAATTGCTGCCAGTACGGCCGACCATATAAGTCCCGTGATGAACGGAGGGGAAAGTGTTTCCGCCATAATGATGAATACACGTTCAGCATTGGCATTTTCGAGAGGCATAGGCAGGTAGGCTTTTCCTACGATACCAATAGCAACAGCGAAAGTCAGGGACAAAAGAACCCAGGACACCGCGATTTGCGTAGACTTTTTTAATTCTTTCGGATTGCTGATTGCCATAAAGCGGACTAGGATATGGGGCTGCCCAAAATAACCGAGTCCCCAGCCCAATGAGGAAAGAATCATGATAATAAGCGACATTCCTCCCAGTGATTCAGGGAAAAAGGAGAAAAAGTCTTTCCCTTCTCCCGCGAGAGAAGCCATTGTCGGTGCTGGCCCGCCTAATACGATCGTTGCGGCAACAGGGATATATATGACGGTGAAGAACATCATCGTTCCCTGAATGAAATCTGTCATGCTGACAGCGGAGAATCCACCTAAAAAGGTATAAAATACAACAACAAATGCTCCGATAAGAAGTGCGGTAAAATAGGGCAGCCCCAAAATTGTATTAAAAAGTTTCCCTGCAGAAACAAATCCGGAAGACGTATAAATAATAAAAAATAATATAATAAAAAGCGCGCAAATAAGGCGAAGTCCGCTTTTGTGATCTTCAAAACGATTGGAAAGGTAGTCGGGAATTGTTAGGCTATTATTGGCTACTTCTGTATAATGGCGGAGCCGTTTAGAAGTCAGTACCCAGTTTGCCCAAGTGCCTACTATTAGTCCAAATCCGGTCCAAAATGCGGAAAGTCCATTCAAATAGGCAAAACCGGGAAGTCCCATAAGCATCCATCCGCTCATGTCAGAGGCTTCAGCACTCATAGATGTCACCCACGGGCCGAGTTTGCGGTCACCTAAAATAAATTGAGATAATTTCTTTTGTCGGCGTGAGTAATAAATGCCAATCCCCATCATGGCGGCTAAATAGAGCATGAATGCCGCCAAAATTCCCATATTGTTCTGCAAATTCATATACAGAAGCCCCCTTCTATTCTGCAGTTATAGTTATATCTATTATATTGTTTATTCATGATACTGGATAAGAAAAATAATGTAAAGTATCAATTACCTTATAACAGGTGAATGATAGAAATCCAATCTGCCGGTTCTGTATGATTTATTTTTCATGCAATAGGATTGGATGTCGGTTGCCCGCAAATCGATGCTAAAAGACTCTAAGGCTTTTTTTTCTTGCAAAGTACGCAGAGCTTTTGCTGCGCCTGTGATTACAGGGAGATTTGATTTGTTGAGGATAAAACTTTTTGTGTTTTTCAAAGCAAGGAGCCTGGCATATTTGGGGAAGGAGGAATGAGAAAAGGGAGAAGGTACCAGTTCTGATGAAAGTAAAAGCGATGCTGCAATTCGTTTAAGACGGCTATAAAGGTAGCGCTTGCTTTTTATTGCCTCAAATATATCCGGAAGAGACGCCTGCTGGATTTCTTTGTACCATTTATTTTCTAACCCTTCAGAAAAGAGCCGGGAGTCTCTCAGTGACTCTTTTTTTGTTAACCGCCCTAATAATAGACATGCGTCTTCGTAACGGGCGTAAGAGAGAATATGCCCTGTGTTCATAAGGGTATGGATTTCAGTTTGTATTTGTTCAGGAAGCAGAGGATAAGACTCGCCTGCTATAAAATGCTTTCTGGCAGTTGTGGCAGAGGCGGGATAATGCGTATTTCTTTCTATGACGATAAATGATAAAGGCAGGTTTTGCTTTAATGCGGCCTGTACATAAAGGAATCCAAGCAAATTATTGGGGCGTGTTAATTCTCGTGAGATTTCAGGATATCGGATTTCCATGGATTTGGTGACAGCAGAGGCGTAAGAAAGTCCCTTTCCTAAAAATTGGTGAAAATATAGATTGAAATCGGGCTGCAGGGACCATTGCGCAGCGTTATAAAGTGTATCCGAATTTAAGGATTCAGCGCCAAAAGCAATATGGGTACACCCCATATTGTGAAGCAGTGAAACCGATGAGGCAGCAAATTTGTCGGCGCTTTGCAATACACAAAGTACAGGGAGTTCGATTACGGCATCCACACCAAACATAAGCGCCCATTTTGCACGTGTCCATTTATCAAAAATAGCAGGTTCTCCACGCTGTACAAAAGAACCGCTCATCGCGGAAATTATAGGGGCGTCCGGAAATAAATTTTTAAGGCTCCGGAGCATATGGGCATGGCCGCTGTGGAAAGGGTTCCATTCAGCAGTAATTCCAATATACATGATGTACCTCCAATGTATTTATTGACTATTTTACCATAAGTATGTAGGATTTCCTGTAATCAGGGGAATGGCATATGCTATAATTATTCAATGAAATAATAAATCGGGATAATTTTATTTATAGAAAAGGAATAAATGAATATATATCATTTTGTTCAGAGGAATAGTTTAGGTTTTCTTATATGTTTTGTCCTGCTTTTGTTGGGGTGTAGCGGTAATAATGTGAGAGATAAGTTTGTCTTTGGGAAAAATAGAATTAGTTGCAATAATACAACTATTACAGTATTAACACCTTTTGAACTAATTGCAAATGGAAAACAGGCGGAAATCTCAGACAGAAATGCTGATAAAATAATGGCAGAAGGGCATAATCAACATATACGCATCTTTGTTATGGGGGATAAGAATACAATAAATGAGAGCATATCTGCTGCGGCAGAAAGTGCAGAAACCCTTTTGCGGAACAATAAGCGAGTTACTAATTTGAAGGTAGAAAAAGCCGACGATAAATTTAATAATGAAGACGCTAAAGTTTTGAGATTCTCTTATGTGGAAAAAGCAAGAGAGGAGAAGACTGCACTAACGGTTAATGAATATATTTTTTTACAGGATGAAGTTATTTGGCGTGTAATTTACCAATATCGGACAGAAGATCCGATTGGGAGAGAACTCTCCGCACAGCTGGCAGGGAGAATACAGATTGGGGCAGTATTTTAGGAAATGGGGGAAATGTGATGCGTTTCGGTGGACACGGATTATTTTCTTTGTTACTCTTTTTGGTATGCGGAGCTTTGATTGGTGGGATTATTGGGCAAGTGCTCAGCCAGGTCAGCTTATCCGGAATGATACCGTATTTGACGAAAACATATGAGATTTTTGATTTTAAGGATATTTATTTGAATTTAGCGGTCATAGATGTTCATTTTGGTATCCGGTTTGCGCCCAATTTAATTAGTATTTTCGGGATACTTTTGGCAGCTTGGGTATATAAAAGATTTTAATGAATTTATTGTTATTACCCGGTCTATATTATGTTATTTTGGCCGATCAAAGGAGGGGCTATAAATGATGATTAAAGAAATGCGGAGCGAAGATAAACCGCGCGAAAGATTTGCCAAGGCTCCCGATACGGCTAGCATGGTAGATTTGGTTGCTATCCTGTTGCGAACCGGTCGCCATGGGTGTTCTGTTATGGATATGGCGCAGGAAGTGGTAGAGCAAATTCGGTTGTCCACGGATGTCAATGGATTTGATAATTTGGATTGGCGGGATTTAATCTCTGTGAAGGGTGTTGGACAAGATAAAGCGATTACCGTATGTGCAGCAGTAGAGTTAGGGCGAAGGCTGGCGCAGTTTCATAATAAGAAACAGTTGGAGAATTTTAGTTTCCCCGAAGCAGTGGCATCATATTTTATGGAAAAATTAAGACATGAAGATCAGGAACATTTCATTGTCTGCTTTTTAAATACCAAGAACAGATTGCTTGGATATAAAGAAATTTGTGTGGGAAGTTTGGATGCTGCGCCTGTGGATATAAAGGAGGCTATGAGATGGGCTCTTCGCTTTAAGGCCCACGGTATGATACTCGTACATAATCATCCGTCAGGATATCCGGAACCTTCAGATGCGGATATTAATTTAACGAGACAATTTAGAAGGGCTACTTCGTTTTTTGATATACGGTTATTAGATCATGTTATAATCGGTGATGGAGAATTTGCCAGTTTAAACAAAAATGGACTGGTATAGAAAACATAGTTTAAGAATTGTAATTAAAGGAGTGCATATTATGGCAGATAGGGAAAATGAAAAGAAATATTCCGCGGAGACGAAAGGGTATACGGATAAGATTTATGAAGTAAGGTTCATGCCGGTACTGGAAAGGAGTGAGTATCAAGCTGGACCGGAACGTGAGGGACTCATTAAGTTACAAGGAATTATGGAAGAAAAAGATTTCGAGAATGGATTAATCCGTATTACACAAGATGGCGATCGGCTTATGATGATTAGCAAGAGTGAAATGTATCGTTCCATGCTTATGGGGAAGTTTTGGAGTTCCATTTGCGAAGCTTTTGGTGTAGATGATTTTCGTGTGGTAAGCCAGACAAACGGATATTAATGATATTAATAATAAATATTAATAATGAGGGAGGGGTGCTTAGTCCCTTCCTTTTTTCATTTGTTCTTGACTTATATAAAATTTACATTAATCTATAATGATAGAAATTATGATATAAAAGGAAAATATTTGACTAGAATATATGTAAATGCTATTCTTTTTGTAATAAGTTTTATATATACTCTTTTATTAATTTGTGAATAAAGTGTATGGTTGCTAAAATGTGAATTGGGAGGATGTTATGTATTTTTTGCACTTATTTCATGCTGGCGGATTTATGATGTACCCGCTTTTACTTTGTTCGATTATAGTTGTGGCGATTTTTTTTGAAAGATATAGATACTATTCTTCCCATCGTTCTGATACAGAAAGGTTGTCAGCGGTGATGACTGACAGCTTGGACCGGGGAGATATAGAAGGATTAAAAGACGCTTTAAAAGCTGATGGTGGAATTCCGGCCGGGGTTCTTCTATCTGCAGTCAATGTATATGGAACTAAAGCACATCAGACGACAATTATTGAAGGCGCTGCAGCACATGCGGCAGGTCTTTTGAAAAATTACCTGAATTATCTGGATGTTATTGTGACACTTTCCCCTTTAATGGGATTGCTTGGCACTGTTATCGGAATGATAGGTTCCTTTGATGTCTTGTCCACTGCGGATGGTCAGCCTTTTGCTATTACCGGTGGTGTTGCGGAAGCATTGGTGTGTACGGCAACGGGTTTATTCGTTGCCATTATAGCGTTAATTGCTTATACTTACTTATCCCAGCAAGTTAGCCACTATATTTCTTCTATAGAAAAATTATCTTCTGTTTATCTTGCAATAGCGGAAGGTAAAGAAAAATGAGATTACAACAACTGGATGTAGATAAAAAGCCTAAAATAATGATTATCCCCATGATTGATATCATATTTTTCTTACTTGTTTTCTTTATGATGAGTATGTTAACCATGGTGGTGCAAAAATCAATTAGTTTAAATTTACCGCAAACGGTGACTTCGAAATTGGATATAGAAAAGGCCTTACCGGTAGCGGTTACTTCAGATGGGCAGATTTACGTAGAGCAGGAAAAGATTCCCCGTGAAACGTTCCGCAGAAGAATGGAAATTGAAAAAAATAGAAATCCGAATTTGAGTATTGTTCTTCGGGCGGATACGAAATCAGAACATGGGGATTTCGTATTTGTTCTGGATCAATTGAAATCAGTGGGAATTAGTAAGATTGGTATTGCAACGCAAGCAAAATCACAGAGTAAGGAATAAAGGGGGGCGGCGCTATGTTTACATCTAAATACAGATGGATGGCTGCCTTTGGAACATCTATTGCTTGTCACGTTGTAGTGTTTGTTGTGATTGGGGTGGTTGTGGCACTATTTCCTTCTGCTCCCATTGATAAAGGACCTATTCAGGTAGATTTGGTTTCATTATCTGGCGGCGGCGGTGGCGGCGGCGGAAGTCCTGATGCAGATAATGGCCCTGCCATAGCGCCACCTTCAGCCGAACCGACAGAAGTTGCACCGCCTCCTCCGGCTCTGGCAGAAGATATGCCGGAAGATGCCATGAATGATATTCATGAAATTGCTGATTCAGTAACAGAATCTAAAGAGGCTGCAACAAAAGACAATATGGGGAAGCAGGTTTCCGGAGAAGGGGAATCTTCAGGAAATCGTGGGTTTGGCAGCGGTACGGGTTCCGGAGGCGGTCATGGATCTGGGCATGGCACCGGAACGGGATCAGGTACGGGTTCCGGCAGCGGTACAGGTTTCGGTGGTGGAAATGGTTCAGGAGCAGGAACCGGTAATGGTGATGGAAATGATGGCATCACCATGGGCCCGCAAATATTAAGCGCACCATCTCCTTCTTATCCTGAGTCGGCTCGTGCGTCAAAAGTAGAGGGAACGACGGTGGTCGGTCTTATCATCAGCGTTAATGGTAATGTGACAAGTGCCTGGGTTGAATCATCATCAGGAAACAGCATACTTGATCAAACTGCGGTGAATGCCGTTTACGGATGGCAATTTGTTCCTGCAAAGCAAAATGGAGTAGCTGTTGAAGCGCAATCACGAGTCCCAGTATCATTTACACTAAAGTGATTGTTATATATGGTTTTGGTAAGTGTAGGAACTAATCTGTGGAGATTTCATATTTTCACAGATTTTTTTTAAAATAGATGATAGAATAGGAATCGTATAGTATATTCTAAAATTTTTATGAGGAGGATAGTTATGTCAAAGGGGAAGTTATATGGAATCGGTGTGGGACCGGGAGATTCCAAACTTTTAACTGTAAAAGCGGTAGAAACGATTCGAAATGCGGATATGATTATTACACCAAAAACAGAAAAAAAAGAAGACTCTGTTGCCTATCATATTGCAACTCCCTATATTTCAAAAAAAGCGGAAATCTTACCTCTTGTGTTTCAAATGGTAACTGATATGGAAGTTGTATCGAAACAGTGGGAAGAAAATAGAAGAATTATTGAAGAAAAGTTAGATGAAGGAAAAAATCTGGTTTTTCTTACTTTAGGTGATCCGATGCTGTATAGTACATATATGTATATTTTCCGGGCATTAAAAAGAACAGAATATACTGTGGAAACGATTCCGGGGATTCCTGCTTTTTTAGGAATTGCTTCTTATATCGGAATGCCGGTGACCGAATGGGAAGAAAACGTACTGATCATTCCTGCAACTGCAGATCCTGAAAAAATTGACAGAGCACTTTCCGCTGCTGATAATGCGGTAATTATGAAGGTGTATAAGAAGTTTGCATTTATCCAGGAAGAACTGCGTAAGCATCACATGATAAAGAATGCGGTCATGGTATCACGCGCGGGTTTGCCTGATGAAATAATAGAGCGGGATCTGGATAGTTTGCCTTCAGATTATCGACCGAATTATTTAAGTACAATTATTGCCAAACGAGGGAACTGATATGACGGAGTTTATACGACCTCGGATTATCGTTGCAGGTACGAACAGCGGTGTCGGGAAGACAACGATAGTGACCGGCCTTTTATCATATTTTAATAGAGAGGGGTACAGAGTCCAGCCCTTTAAAGTGGGGCCTGACTATATAGATCCCGGGTTTCATGCGGAAGCGGCAGGACATAGCTCTTATAACCTGGATACATGGATGACACCTCCAGATAAGTTAAATGAGACCTTTATTGCTTTATCTAAAAATGCAGATATATCAATTATAGAAGGGGTTATGGGTCTCTATGATGGAGGGGAGGATGGAATCAGCAGTACTGCCGCCATTGCAAAACAGTTAAATGCGCCGGTCATATTGGTATTGGATTGTAAATCCGTTGGGTACAGTATCGCGGCTACAGCGTTAGGCTTCCGTGAATATGATAAGGGAATAAATATCGTCGGGGTCATATTGAATCGCCTTGGTTCCGACCGCCATGAGGCGATGGTTCGAGAAGTTATGGGAAAAATTCATATGCCTGTATTTGGCGCGTTCCATCGGGATGATGCATTAAAAACGCCGGAACGCCATTTGGGACTGACACCTGTTACGGAAGTAGAAACACGAGTGTTAATTAAGCATATGGGGGAGGCTGTCAGTAGATGGGTAGATACGGATGCCTTCCTGAAAGCAGCGCAGCAGGCACCTTCTATGTTTGTAGACGTACGGAATGATTTTTCAGCTAAGAAACGGGTTTGTATTGCCGTGGCGAAAGATGAAGCGTTTTCTTTTTATTATCCGACAAGCTTAGAATATCTTGAAAAAAATGGAGCAAAAATTATTGAATTTAGTCCTCTTCGGGATAAAACTGTACCGGAAGCGGATGGCCTAATCTTTGGCGGCGGCTTTCCGGAGATGTTTCTGCAGCAATTAATGGGGAACATTTCCATGAAGGAGTCTATACGCCGGTGTGCTGAAAGAGGAATGCCGATTTATGCGGAATGCGGCGGATTGATGTATCTTTGCAAGGCTATACAGGGATTTAATGGAGAATGTTATGAAATGGCGGGAATTGTGCCGGCTGTTTGTAAAATGCAGAAGAGTCTTCAGCGCATTGGCTATGTGAAAGGGGAAACGCTTTTATCTAGTATTATTGCTGATGCGGGTGATACTCTGAAAGGGCATGAATTTCATTTTTCTACTTTAGAATACGGCGAAGGATTTCCCTGGGCATATAATCTTCAGGGATCCCGACAAAAAGAGGGGCATTTGGAAGGATATAGCAATAAAAACATATTGGCATCATATCTGCACCTTTCTTTTGATGGGAATCCCAAAGCTGGAGAAAAGTTAATTGAATCCTGCGAGCGTTATCATTGTAGCAAGGAGGGAAAATGACAGAACAAAAGGGCTTGATCATTATTAATACAGGAACGGGTAAAGGGAAAACCACAGCGGCGTTAGGTACTGCAATCCGTGCTTGGGGTAATGGACAAAAAGTTCTTATTTTACAATTTATTAAAGGTGCATGGAAATATGGTGAACTTAAAGCAATTGAAGCATTGGAAGCATGTAATGGAAATATAGAGATTCGACCTATGGGCGATGGCTTTGTGTTTCACAATCGCAAAGAGGATGAAGCTGCTTATCAGAATAAAAAAGAGTTGGCAGCCAGGGCTTGGGAAACTGTTGTTGATGAAGTAATGAGTGATAGGTGGGATTTGGTTGTTTTAGATGAGGTTAATTATGCGATTCATTTTGAGATGCTTGAACCGGAAAAACTTTTAAAACTTATTAAAGAACGGCCTCCGCGGTTAAATATGATTTTAACCGGGCGCTATGCCAGGCCGGAGATTATTGAAGCTGCTGATACGGTAACCGAAATGACTTTAATTAAACATGCTTTTCAAAATGGGATACATGCACGCAAAGGTATAGAATTTTAAATCGGCTGCAGCAAGATAAATTCCTTTACATAGATTAAAATGCATGATAAAATCTCTAAATAAATATAAAAGTAAATGAGGGATGCGGAATGGCACTCTATGTAAAAAAGTTTGGCGGATCATCTGTTGCGACAACAGAAAGAATGAAGAATATAGCATCGCGCATTCTTCGCGAAAAACATGATAATGATAAGATTGTTATAGTAGTTTCCGCCATGGGTGACAGTACGGATGATTTGCTGGCGTTAGCTGGTCAGGTTCCATCATTGAGACATGGCCGAGAGATGGATATGTTGCTGTCTACAGGAGAACAGGTCTCGATCTCTCTTTTGGCGATGACCTTCAAAAGCTTAGGAGCACCTGCAATATCTTTGACGGGGATGCAGGCAGGAGTTTTTTGTAGCGGGACACATGGCAAGGCGCTGATTGACGATATAAAACCGGAAAGAGTATTTTCTGAGTTAGAGAAAGGGAATATTGTCATTGTTGCAGGTTTCCAGGGGGTGTTGCCGAATGGAGATGTTGCCACTTTGGGGCGCGGTGGGAGCGATGCAACAGCAGTTGCCCTAGCCGGTGCAATGCATGCGGATGTGTGTGAAATTTTCACTGATGTAGATGGTGTTTATTCGGCGGATCCCAGATACTGTCCGCATGCTGTAAAAATGCAGGAAATCACGAATATAGAAATGCTGGAATTGGCACGTCTTGGCGCAGGCATTATGCAGCCGCGCAGTGTTGAATTAGGGATGCATTACCACATACCAATTCATGTCAGATCTACATTTACGGACGATGAAGGAACAATTATCCAGGAGGAATGCGTCATGGAAAGAAAACGCCAAATTATTAAAGGTGTTGCGCAAGATACACATACGGCCAGGATTTCTGTATTGAACGTGAAAAATGTTCCCGGTGTTGCGCATATGGTGTTTGAAGCTCTTGCTGATGAACATATTGATGTTGATATGATTGTACAAAGTGTGCAGCGGTCTAATGATGATCTGACCGACATTATTTTTACTATTACCGATACGGATTTAGAGGATGCGAGGCGTGTTCTTGGCGAATTGCAGTCGCAAGAGAAATTGACGACTATTATTTATGATGATAATATGGCGAAAGTATCTATTGTGGGTGCAGGCATGCTCGGTACGCCCGGGGTTGCTGCAAGAATGTTCGGCGCACTGGGAAGGGTCGGCGTTAATATCTTGATAGTTAGTACATCAGAAATTAGCGTATCCTGTCTGATTAACCGGGACGATGTGGCAAAAGCTATACAGGCTATCCATAAAGAGTTTTGGGGAAATAAAACGGCCTGATCGTTAGACTATTTAGAAAGCACAGGATAAAATTGCCTGCGCTTTTTCTATTAATGATGAAATAATATGGAGGTTGACCATGAAATGGAATAATGGAGATGTAGTGCATGGATTCAATATTATGAAAGTGGATCATGTTGAAGAGGTAAATTCTGATGTATACATGATGGAGCACATAAAATCCGGTGCAAAATTAATGTATTTAGATTCAGCAGATGATAATAAGGTTTTTTATATCTGTTTCCGCACGACACCGGACAATTCAAAAGGAACGCCGCATATTATGGAACATTCTACTCTTTGTGGCTCAAGAAAGTTCCCTTTAAAAGAACCCTTTGTGGAACTTGCAAAAGGCTCTTTGAATACCTTTTTAAATGCCATGACTTGGCCTGATAAAACTATGTATCCTGTTGCCAGTAGAAATTCTACAGATTTTCATAATCTGATGGATGTGTATTTAGATGCGGTGTTTTATCCGGACTGTTTGCAGAATCCCCAAATACTGATGCAGGAAGGATGGCATTATGAACTTGATAAGAAAGATGGAGAACTTACCTATAATGGGGTTGTTTATAATGAAATGAAGGGAGCACTTTCTTCCCCTGATGCATTATTGAACAACGCTGCGATGGAAAAGCTTTTTCCTGATACGACATACAATGTAGAGTCAGGGGGAGATCCAGACGTTATTCCTACTCTTTCATTCCGTGAGTTTACTGATTTTCATCGTCGTTTTTATCATCCGTCAAACAGCTATATTTATTTATATGGGGATATGGATATAGAAAATACCTTAAAATATATTGATGAAGAGTATTTATCAGCTTTCGATAGACGGTGTGTCTATTCTGAGGTGGGAACACAGAAAGCGTTTGCCAAACGTGTCATAACAGAAAAGAATTACAACATAGCAGATGGAGAGAATATCGCTAATAAAGCGATTCATGCTTTATATGCTGCTATGACGGATTGTATGACAACAAAAGAGTCATTGGCCATTCGGATATTAAATTATGTATTGATTGATATGGATGGCGCTCCGTTAAAAAAAGTCCTCCTTGATGCAGGTGTTGGAGGTGATGTATCGGGAGCTTACGAGGATAGTTATAAACAGCCGGTCTGGTCTATTGTTGTGACGGGTTCGGAACCTGAACGGCAGGGAGAATTCTCACAAATCGTAGATCATACACTTAGAAAACTTGCGCTTACGGGGCTTGATAAAAAGATGTTGACTGCCGCATTGAATCGTACGGAATTTATTTTAAGAGAAAACGATTATCAGGGGAGGCCTAAAGGCTTGTTTTACGGAATACGGGCTATGGATATGTGGCTATATGACCGTGATCCAATAGAAGCTCTGCGGTATTACGATGATATAAATGGATTAAGGAAAGCTATTGAAACGGATTATTTTGAAGGCCTGCTTCTAAAATATCTTATTAAGAATCCTCATCAGGTATTGATTACCATGAAAGCTAAAAAAGGGATTGATGAAAAGAAAAGAATTGAAGTTGCGGAACAACTGGACGCCTATAAAAAAAGCCTTTCAGAGAATCAGATTACGGATATTATAGAAAAGACACGGGTATTAAAAGAGCGACAGGCATCTGTGGATTCAGAAGAGGCTTTGACTGCTATTCCTCTCCTTCGACGGGAAGATTTAAATCGTGAAATTGAGAATGATGAAATCGAGAATGGCAGAATTGAGGGAATCCGTCATTTTCACTATGACATCAATTCAAACGGTATTGTTTATCTAAATTTATATTTTAATTTAGAAGGATTGTCAAAAAAGGATATCTTTTATGCCAATATATTGACAAGACTGCTATTATCGATGAATACCGTAAATTATGAATTGGTTAGACAGTCTAATGCGTATACTGGAGGAATTAACTTTCAAGTGGGGTTGATCAGTAATATCGATTCAGATCAAAAATGCACGCCGTATTTAATCGTAAAAGGAAAAGCACTCATATCTAACGCAGACAAAATGGTTCGACTGCTGAAAGAGGTGATCCTGCATACCGATTATACTGACAAAATTCGGTTAAGAGAGATTTTAATGGAAGAAAAAGCAAATTGGGATATGACAGCGTTTGCCCGCGGACATACTCTTTGTATAAGCCGATTATTATCTTATTTTTCTGAAACAGGTAGATATTCAGAGACGACAGGGTTGTCTTATTATTATTTTTTGAGTGATGTGGTTGCAAGATTTGATGCAATTAGCGATGAAATGATTTCTTGCTTGCAACGGCTGGCAAAACAAATTTTTACACGGCATAATCTTTTTATTCATACAATTGGATCTGAAGAAGAAAAAACGGCAGTCAATAAGTTTTTACCTGAAATGGTTTCAGAAATGCCCGAAGAGCTGGGCCCTGCCAACCAAGAAACGACCTGCCCCAACGTAGTAATAAATGAGGCTTTTCAAACAGCAGGTAAAGTACAGTATGTAGCAAAAGGCGGAAATTTTAAAAGACATGGTTTTGCGTATACTGGAGCACTCCGGGTGATGGAAACTATTCTTCGATATGAGTATTTGTGGAAAAAAGTAAGAGTCCTTGGTGGAGCATATGGAGCATTTACCCAGTTTATGCGAAATGGTAATGCCGTTTTATGTTCTTACCGTGATCCTAATTTAGCGGAAACTTTAAAAGTTTATGAGGAATTGCCTGACTATTTAAGCGCACTCGTCTTATCTGAACGCGAGATGACCAAGTATGTTATTGGGACGATGGCTGCTGAAGAAATTCAATTGACACCATTTATGAAGGGAGAAAGAGCTTTAGCATACTACCTGACAGGGAATACACGAGAAAGCCGAATGAAGATAAGGGATGAAATTGTTAACTGTACAATTGACAATATCAGAAGTTTAGCACCGCTTGTCAGAAGTGTGATGAATGATCCTTATATTTGTGTAATGGGAAACGAAGAAAAAATAAGACAAAATAAAGCGCTATTCACATCTATTCTGTCTATGCCGAAGTGATGGGGATAAAAACAAGATTTGCACCAAGTCCAACAGGTTATTTGCATTTGGGAAATGTATGGGTGGCGTTTTTAAACTGGTTATGGACGAGGCAAAATAAAGGGCGAATTATTCTGCGAATAGAGGATATTGATCAAAGCCGGTGCAGGGCAGACTATATCTCAGCAATTAAAGAAGATTTATCTTGGCTGGGGTTAGATTGGGATGAAGAACCCGGGCATGCATATGCATATGGAGAGCCTATACAAAGTAAACGATTCTCTATATATGAGGGTATTAAGAAGCGGTGGGAAGCTGAAGATTCCATATACCCTTGCTTTTGTTCGCGGGCAAGAATACATGATATATCGTCAGCTCCCCATTTAGGGGAAAACAAACCTGTATATGACGGGCATTGTCGAAACTTATCATGGTCAGAACGGGGACAAACCGACAAAGAGCCATCTTGGAGAATCCGCATGAAAAAGCAAGAAATTTCTTTTTGTGATATGTTCTGCGGGAATCAGATAAAGACTTTAGAAGAGGGGAAAGATGATTTTATTATTTTTCGGGCAGATGGTGCCGTATCATATCAGTTGGCGGCTTCTGCGGATGACGGGATAATGCAGGTAACTCATGTTTTCAGAGGAAATGATCTATTGTCTTCAACGTTTTATCAAATTTATCTTTTGAGAAAGCTTGGCTATCAAATTCCCTTATACGGACATTTACCTCTGCTGGTAGATAAGTATGGTATACGTTTGTCTAAGAGGCAAGGCGGAATTACTATCCGGGAACTGAGGGCAAACGGGAAGTCACCTGGCGAGATTATAGGTAGGATGTTATACTGGTCTGGCGCAATGAAAACGCCACTGTCTGTAAATGCGAGGGCGGCTTTGATAAATATTCCGTTTAATACATGTATCAGGCTGGGTAGTGCGTATATCGTAGCAGAATAGGAAACGTGATGAAAGAGATTTTCATCACGTTTTTTTGTGTGAATTTTATTCTGTTTTACACAGTATAAAGACAAAGTGGGAGTTAAAAATGTCTGGCTTTATTAAAGCGAAGAAAGAGATGGTAGGAAATATTGGTAAATAATAGTTATATGAGAATAAATGTTCCGGATTGTATATAAGTGGGGGGATTGTGGTAGAATGTGGCTAAAAGTGGAGGGAGGTGGAAGAATCATGTTTATGTCAGAATATTCGCACAGTATAGATTCAAAAGGGCGGATGATTCTTCCTGCCAAATTCCGCGAAGAATTGGGGGATCATTTCGTTTTAGCTCCAGGGTTGGATTCCTGTCTCTGCATCTATACGATGGAACATTGGAATAATCTTATTTCTAAGTTTGAGCAAATGTCGGCAACACATCAAAATGTAAGAAAGGTAAAAAGATATCTGATTGGAAAAGGAAGTGAAATGGAGTGCGATAAGCAGGGGCGGATATTGATTCCTGCACATTTAAGGAAACTTGCTGATTTAAAAAAAGATGCAAGAATTATTGGTGCGGGAAGCACGATTGAAATATGGGATCCTGAGCTTCTTGATCGGGATTTAAATGAAGAAGAATCTATTACCGATTTGGCGGAATCGTTAGAACTTCCTCTGAATTTCTGATATAAGAGGTATCTATGAAATTTAGCCACACTACTGTTTTGCAAAATGAGATGGTTAGTCATGTATTGACGAATACAAACGGTACTTATGTGGATTGCACATTGGGCGGTGGAGGCCATTCTTTGGCTCTTGCTGAAGGGCTTTCAAATCTTGGCTGCATAATTGGTGTAGATCAGGATGGGGAGGCTATTGAGGCGGCTAAAGAACGGCTCCGTGGAGCCCAGTGTAAATTTATATCAGTAAGAGACAATTTTTCTAATATCAATGGAATTTTAAAAGAGAATGGAATAGAAAAAGTTGATGGTTTTATTTTTGATTTAGGGGTATCATCGCATCAATTGGATGATGGAGCCCGTGGATTCTCATATATGAATAATGGAAAACTTGATATGAGAATGGATCAAAGGAACTCGTTGACTGCATATGATGTGATAAATACATATACGGAAGAGCATTTAAGAAATATTATTCGTGATTACGGGGAAGAACGTTGGGCGAGTCGTATTGTTGATTTTATAGATAGAGCCAGGATGCGCAGACCAATCTCTACTACAGAAGAACTTGTCCATGTCATTAAAGCGGCAATCCCTTCTGCGGCAAGAAGAGATGGACCGCATCCAGCGAAAAGGACTTTTCAGGCCATTCGCATTGAGGTAAATAATGAACTTGGTATTTTGCGAAAAGCCATGGAGGATTGCATAAATCACCTGAATAAGGGAGGACGGTTAGGAGTCATCACTTTTCATTCATTGGAAGATCGTATTATCAAAAATACCTTTAGGGACATGTCTAAAGACTGTATTTGTCCATCGGAAATTCCGATTTGTATATGTAATCACAGAAGACGGGTCAGAAGTGTG
>ERZ780053.410-NODE-410-length-16673-cov-2.88633_pt1 | contig 16673 bp, 9 predicted proteins | sample MGYA00511088_ERZ780053 | MGnify/ENA primary metagenome ERZ780053 (study PRJEB29588, sample SAMEA2150866) | human gut metagenome | biome: human gut; feature: human-associated habitat; material: faeces | place: Denmark | collected 2008/2010 ...
TCGAAGAAATAGGAACTTTGATTACTGCCCCTGCCGTTATCGGCGATATGAAAAGGTTTGTAAAACTCACCAAAGAATATCGTGACCTCGAAAAAATATCGGAGGCAGCCAAACGATACAAACAAATACTTAACGGAATAGAAGAATCTCGCCGATTACTCGAAACCGAAAACGATCCCGAAATGAGGGATATGGCAAAGGAGGAACTCGATTCTTGCACGTCACAATTGCCGCAACTCGAAGAAGAAATAAAATTACTGTTGGTTCCTGCCGACCCCGAAGATAGCAAAAATGCCATCGTAGAAATACGGGGAGGAACAGGTGGAGACGAAGCAGCCATTTTCGCGGGAGACTTATTCCGCATGTATGCTAAATATTGCGAAACCAAAGGTTGGAAAGCCGAAGTCAGCAGTTACAGCGAGGGAGCGTCCGGCGGATATAAAGAAATCATTTTCACAGTATCGGGCGATAATGTATACGGCACACTCAAATATGAATCGGGAGTACACCGAGTACAAAGAGTCCCTGCCACCGAGACACAAGGCCGCGTGCACACCTCTGCGGCAACAGTGGCTGTATTGCCCGAAGCCGAAGAATTCGATGTCGAAATAAACGAAGGAGAAATAAAATGGGATACTTTCCGGTCGAGCGGAGCCGGAGGCCAAAACGTCAATAAAGTAGAATCGGGTGTACGGTTAAGGTATATTTGGAAGAATCCCAACACCGGTGTCTCCGAAGAAATTCTTATCGAATGCACCGAAACCCGCGACCAACCTAAAAACAAAGAACGGGCACTCTCTCGTCTACGCTCGTTCATCTACGACAAAGAACACCAGAAATACATAGACGACATCGCCAGCAGGCGTAAAACAATGGTATCTACCGGAGACCGGTCGGCCAAAATCCGCACCTACAATTATCCTCAGGGACGTATCACCGACCATCGTATCAATTATACGATCTATAACTTACCTGCCTTCATGAATGGAGACATACAAGATTGTATAGACCATTTAATCGTGGCAGAGAATGCAGAACGATTAAAAGAGAGCGAACTATAATCCACATATATCATGAACAAGAAACAATTATTTGAAAATATCAAACGGAAAAAATCTTTCCTTTGCATTGGTCTGGATACCGATATGGAAAAGATACCGTCTCACTTGAAACAAGAAGAAGACCCCATTTTTGCTTTTAACAAAGCTATTATCGATGCTACGGCCGATCTTTGCGTGGCCTATAAGCCCAATCTGGCTTTTTACGAGAGCTTAGGAATGCAAGGATGGGCCGCTTTTGAAAAGACAGTAAATTATATTCGGGAAAATTACCCCGACCAATTTATCATCGCCGATGCCAAACGTGGCGACATAGGAAACACATCGGAGCTATATGCTCGTAGCTTCTTCTGCCACCTCGATTTAGATGCCGTGACCGTAGCCCCCTACATGGGAGAAGACAGCGTGAAACCCTTTCTCGGCTATCCCGACAAGTGGGTCATTCTGCTCGGACTTACTTCGAATAAAGGATCTTATGACTTCCAATTGACAGCAGATTCTTACGGCGAACGGCTATTTGAAAAAGTAATACGCACGGCTCAAAATTGGGCCTCAGACGAACAGTTGATGTTTGTCGTCGGAGCGACACAAGGAAAACTATTCGAGGACGTACGCCGTATAGCTCCGCATAATTTCCTTTTAGTTCCGGGTGTAGGAGCGCAGGGTGGAAGCCTCGAAGAAGTGGCTCGATACGGCATGAACCGCGAATGCGGTTTACTCGTCAACTCTTCCCGAAAGATCATCTATGCTGCCACAGACGAGAAATTCGCAGAAGCTGCCCGGGAAGAAGCTCTAAAAGTACAATATGAAATGGAACATCTATTGCACGCAAAGGGACTACTTTGATTTTTAGAGAAAATAGCATTTAATAGTAAAAAGATAATCGATTTTTATCTAAATTTGCCAAAGAGTAAAAGAGTTACATACTAAATATTAAACGATATGCAAACACTTGACAATTACAATTTTGCTGGTAAAAAAGCATTTGTCCGCGTAGATTTTAACGTTCCTCTCGACGAGAACTTTAATATCACCGACGACACCCGTATGGTAAAAGCATTACATACACTGAAAAAAATATTGGCCGATGGCGGTAGCCTCATCATCGGTTCTCACTTGGGACGCCCCAAAAAAGGTCCAGAAGACAAATTCTCTTTGCGTCATATCGTTGCACATTTGAGCGAATTGCTCGGAACCGAAGTAAAATTCGTAGATGAATGTGTTGGCGATAAAGTAAAAGCAGCCGTAGCCGCATTAAAACCCGGAGAAGTTCTTCTTCTCGAAAACTTGCGTTTCCATGCCGAAGAGGAAGGAAAGCCCAGAGGATTGGCCGAAGATGCCAGCGACGAAGAAAAAGCTGCTGCTAAAAAAGCGATCAAAGCCAGCCAAAAAGAATTTACGAAAGAACTCGCCGACTTGGCAGATGTTTATGTAAACGATGCCTTCGGTACAGCACATCGTACTCATGCCTCTACGGCCTTGATGGCAGAATACTTCTCTCCCGAAAACAAAATGTTCGGATACCTCATGGGTAAAGAAGTTGCCGCCGTCGATAAAGTAATGAAAGAGATGGTTCGTCCTTTCACGGCCATTATGGGTGGTTCGAAAGTTTCTTCGAAAATCGATATTATTGAAAATCTATTGACCAAAGTAGATAACTTGATTATCGCCGGTGGTATGACCTATACTTTTACCAAAGCATTGGGCGGTAAAATCGGTAACTCCATCTGTGAAGACGACAAACTCGATTTAGCTCTCGAACTCATCAACAAGGCCAAAGCCAATCATGTAAATTTGGTTTTAGCAGTCGATGCCAAGATCGCCGACGATTTCTCGAACGATGCCAATACCGACTTCTGTGATGTCGATAAAATACCCGATGGTTGGGAAGGTATGGACATCGGTCCTAAATCCGAAGCTCTGTTCGCCGACGTAATCAAGAAATCGAAAACTATTCTGTGGAACGGTCCGACAGGAGTATTCGAATTCGATAATTTTACATCAGGTTCCCGTGCTGTTGCAGAAGCCATTGTAGAAGCAACTAAAAACGGAGCATTCTCTCTCGTAGGCGGGGGCGACTCTGTGGCTTGCGGAAATAAAATCGGAGTGGGCGATAAAGTTTCATATGTATCGACCGGAGGTGGAGCTCTACTCGAAGCCATCGAAGGCAAAACTTTACCGGGTATAGCTGCCATACAAGGCTAACATGCCCATAAATATTTATAAAAAACGTCCAAATAAAATTTGGACGTTTTTTTATTACAAGTTAGCATGGACCTATTGGGGGCTCAGTCGATAATTAACGGAGATTGTTCGTGTATATTTCCCTATATGGCTAACACAGTTCTCCGTAATGCTATGGGACACGTCAGGGAAGAAAGGGATATATCCAGTATAAACACTGATACGATGGCGTTTTCAACCCCTCCGTCACTTTGTGACACCTCCCCTATATAGCTAACGCCACACCCCGTAATGCTACGAGGCACAGCAATGGAGGAGTCTAAAAATATTAGAAATGCTTTTTAACCCTCTCTCCCCCTGCCGTACTTCGCAGCAAAATATAGGGGGAGTGCCCGCAGGGCGAGGGGGTTAATACAAACAAAAACTCCACTCCCAAAAACATCACCTTTATTTGGTGATGAAGATGCAAGAAAATAGAGGGCTTCCCAATCTTTGCCTCTACATCTGTTTCTGCAACAAAGAATTATCAGACTTCCGTTCCATCAATTGCCGACGATAATCCCGTAAAGCAGTTATATCAGAAGCGTTACTATCCACCCTCTTTTCAAATAAGGAAAGTGATTTATCTACCCATTCAATAGCGACTTTATAATTATCGAACAGCTCATTATACACAGCCAAATTGGCTGCTGCCATAGCTCGGGTAGTTTCATTTTTCTGTTCTTCATAAACATATTCCCACAAATAAGAAGCCTCTTTGTATTTTTTCTGCTGCCAAAAATCATAAGCATCATCCATCGCCGGATTGGTAGATGTATAAATATAACGATTGACATTGTCTACATGAGGAATAAACAATTCTCTTACCCGTGCAGAAATCTGCCTCATCGCCTCTTGAATAAACTCAGCGGTCAGAGGCAATGAACTATGAGCATCATCTGGCGTATATCCGAAAGATTGCCAATATAACGTATCCGTAACCATTTCGGAAGAAGGTTCTATCTTGTTCGGCCAATATACACGTAAATTCAAAGTCGTGGCTACCGATAAGTCTGTAACAAAGACAGTCTCTCCGGAAGAACCTAACAAAGTGTGATCCTCCATATTTACTACCATATCGGTTTTATCGAGAGACACGACCGCTGTATTATCGGCCCCTCCCCTTACAATCGAAAGTTGATTTTCCGACAAAAGAGGATACAAACTTTTAGGCAAGGTTATAGAGTCGTCATAAAAAATTGTAATCTCAGGGAAATAATGTGCATCAGAAAGCTCTAATGCTATATATTCCGCCAAACGATAAGTCGTGCTGTCATGCGGTACGACCAACGTATATTCCTTACCCGAAATATCCTTATATTTATTCCCCTCTTTTTCGTTAGGCTCTGCCGAATTATTAACGACAGTTACCCGCACGATATCCGCCGGAAAAGTGACTTTTGCCGGTCGCCACACATCGAACGAGAGTACCGAAGCCGATCGGCATCCCGTCAGCAACACAGCAAATACCAATATACAACCCCATAACTTCTTCATATAAATCTCCTTTATGCCTTAGGTTCTATTATACAAATGTAATACTAGGCAAAGTGTTCACGAGATGAATAAAAAACATTTAAGCTATTTTAAACTATTTGCGCAATCGACGCATTAAGGCCCTCATTCCCGGCGACATATCAGTTTCACATAGAGCCTCCAATTGTTGTAACATATCTTCACCCCATTCTATCCACCGGGATAAAAATTTCAATATCGAAAAAGTCCACACTTTTTCCGATATCGTTATCTTCGGGTCAATACTCCACGAACAGACTATTTCGGCCAAATTTTCAGCAGAATGCCTATCTGGAATATACTCCTTATGTTTCAACATACTCAACATTATACGGCCATATTCTCTTCTTACCCCGTGGTGGTTGACACGACAAAAATCCGAAACGAACTTATCTTTATATCGTAAAAAACAAAGGCGGTTCGTTTCGTATATTGCAGAGATACCCCATGCTGCACGAAATGCCTCTGAACCAGATTCCCCCACAGCTATATCCATTGCTTCGGCGATACAATCCTCCTGCTGTAAAAATTCTGCAATTCGAATTTTCATATCCCTACCCGACAAAGCCGTCAAAAATGCCTTCAACTCATCGCTCCCCATACATGCCAATATTGAACAAACAAATGTAATCATTCAACTTCTCTCACACAAACAAGATCAAAAAAAACACCATTACAATCTCATAAGAAATGAATCGAAGCAATATATATATAAATCGAAAATATTAAACATATAAATTGTTTCGTATTTTTCTCTTTTATATATTTGTAGAAATTTTGAAAATCAAATCTAAATCATGAAACGCTCGGAATTTTTAAAAGTAATGGGGCTTACCGCTGTCGGTGCAGCTTTTGCTCCTTCTATTTTAGCCAACGGAAAACAGACAAACAATGTATCTCGAATCGCCACCGACATAAAAGACCTGAAAGCCAATGTAAATCGGCCGGTAACATTTCTTGTCCTTGGTGCGGGTAACAGAGGAAGCGTTTACGCCGGATATGCGAAAAAGTACCCCGATTGCATGAAAATAGTAGGAGTCGCCGATAAAAATCAATTTCGGCTAAAATCTATGGCCGAAGACCACGATGTCCCGGAAGAAAACAGATTTACCGATTGGAAAGAAGCCTTGAATAAAACAAAATTCGCAGATGCCGTTATCATTAGTCTACCCGACAATCTACATTATGATCCTTGTATGAAAGCGCTTTCGATGGGATATCACATCTTACTCGAAAAACCCATAGCACCTACTGAAAAAGAATGTACGGACATTCGAGATTTAGCGATCAAAAAAAATGCCATTGTAGGAGTCTGCCATGTATTACGATACGCACCCTATTTCATCGCTCTCAAACAAATCATCGATTCGGGTGACATAGGGCAACTGATTAGTATACAACATCTCGAACCCATACAATACGCACACATGGCGCACTCTTATGTAAGAGGCAACTGGCATAATTCAAAGGAAACCACCCCCATTATTTTGGCAAAATCCTGCCACGACCTCGACATTATCAGATGGCTGGTCGGCTCTCCATGCAAATCCATTTCGGCCTACGGCTCTTTAACCTATTTCAAGCGGAAGAATATGCCGCAAGGTGCTACCGAACGTTGTTTAGATTGTCCGCATGAAAATGAATGCCCCTATTCTGCATTAGACATTTATTTGAAAAAACGAAAACATATATATGCATTCGACCTGCCCAAAGAACGCAGCCTTCAAAACGAGGCAATACGTAAAGTGATACGGACTACCGACTACGGACGCTGCGTGTTCCAAATGGACAATGACCAATGCGACCACTACGTGACCAGCATGGAATTTGAAAATGGTGTTACAGCCAATTTCTCTATGGAGGCATTCATGGCCAAAGGAGGAAGAAGGACTCAAATAATGGGTACAAAAGGAGAAATCGTAGGTGATATGACAACATTTACCGTAACCGATTTCCGCAGTGGGAAACAGCGCATATGGGATGCCAAAGTAGAAGAAGTGAAAAGTTACGTCGGACACGGGCACGGCGGTGGAGACTTGTGTTTGGTTCGCGATTTTATAAACGCTGTCGGGAACGATAACCGCGACTATCTGTCTAGCCCCATAAGTGTTTCAGTCGAAAGCCATATTATGGGATTCAAAGCCGAAGAAAGTCGGCTGAACGATCGAAAAGTAAAAATTTAAGTTCTCAAAAACTTTTATATATAGACCATAAAAAAAGACCGAAGCCCATTTACATTCGCTTCGGTCTTTTCTTTATTATATAAATACCATCATTTCACAACCACACGAGTTACCGATGTACCACAGCGCACGACATATACACCCCTAACCGGAACCAATAACAAAGAACGTCCATTCACGGATGCAGATACGACAATCTGACCTGTCAAATTAACGACCTCGACCGGCTGTGACGTTTCACACTCGACCACAATATAACCGTTATCAGTATACACTCGATTGTGCGACTCCGGCAAATCGCAAATACCGGTAGATAAATCCACCTTCACCACATTGGAATAGTCACTTTCTTCCCCCTCTGCGGTCACAGCTTTTACTTTATAAGAATACACATACCCCGGCTCCAAGTCAACGAGCTGATACGATGTATCCGTAATTCCCGTCACAATCAGAGGCCAAACATCGCTAACAGCTTGTTTAGAAGCCATCTCAGGTAAAACTTCACCGCTATATACAACGATATTATCGAGATAAGCCCTCTTTTTTCCACTGCTCGCTGTCGACATCAGCACGATTTTACTATCGGCTGTACCACCTGTAAAAGTCATTGTGTAAGTATTCATCTTACTGGTCGAAAGAATTTCGGTCGATTGAGCATTCGACTCATCTCCTTCGACATATACCTTTATCACAACACTTTTCTCTTTGCTTCCATCGAACATAGAGGCATCGAACTGGACAGTAAATACTCCGTCGCAAGAAGATAAATCAATAGCCGGAGTACATACAGCTCCCCCATTATCCGAATTACCTAGTTTCATCTTTCCTATGTTCGGGAACAAATACTTACCACTCCAACCCGAAGTTTGGAAATAACCGTCCTTCGCATTTCCGAATGTAGTCGTTCCCGCGATATTTGTAGTCTCGTCAGCCGTGCAATTCGAGAAATCTTCCGACAGTAAAATTTCGCCACCGGCCGACGGTTGTTTTCTATCGACCTGCAACGTATAGCTGACAGCATTCTCTACCGACGACCAGTTTGCGGTAAATCCGGTTGTTGTCACATGAGTAGCGACATCGGCCACGGGAGCAACCACTGCCGGGGTTCCTCCCATAAAGTCGAACGTAATCACACCATTATCCTGTTCGATATTGGTTACAGGTTTTCCCAACTTCAATCCGGTATTTGTCTTTGCAGCTGGGCGACTGTCATCGGTAAAAGAAGTATTACCATTATAGGGATATAAGTCACCATCTTCATTATACTCGCTATATTTATTGTCAGCCGGCATAATGGTCATGCGTTGGCGGCTCGATTCGTTGTTAACCGTATTATAATCCCAAACGGACTGATCGTAATCGACTTTCACGATCATCAGCCCGGCCGATGCCATATATCGATCCCAACCTGTCTGTTGCCTATTTTCCAATGTAAAATATTGATCTTTATCGCTCGATACTATCTTATAGGCCTTCTTGCTATCGGCCAGATTTTCCAGTGTAACCGAAGAAGGAGCCGTCAGCTCTTCGATAGTTATCCAACCGCAAAACTCCCGTTCGTATGCTGTGTACCCGACCGGAACAGAACCATCGGAATAACCGTCGCCATCGGAATCAGGGCCATTATAACAGCCATAATCCATCAAACTCCACGTGCCCATTCCATAATTCGAAGTCACACCGCTCGTATCGTAAAAATCGGGGAGTCCCAACGTATGGCTATATTCATGGCAAAATGTACCGATTCCGTCCCGAGTAGTACCACTGTTCCCCAACAGCTCGGCCGAACAAGCATAAGCATCGAGATATTTACCGTCGACCGATACTCGCTTTTGCGCACCTTGATAAATATACCAAGCATGAGGCCAAATCGCATCTTCCAAAGAACCGTCTATATCCGAGGATTCTCCATATCCGGCATAAATCACATACACCAAATCGACGAATCCATCATTGTCTCTGTCATATATCGTGAAATCGACCATCGATTCGGCTTTCTTACAAGCATCGATAACCATCTCATCGGGACGTACGTCTTGCCCGGAATAATCATTAGCCCCATAATAAGCCATCGTATTGTCGAGAGTGATAGGCCCTACCACATCGAATGTCGGTTGAAAAAGTCCTCCCGATTGAGAAATAAAATAATCCCGAGCGCTACCGATGGCTCCCATATAATCATATCCTTCCTTATTCATCATCTCGTCAAAAGCCTGCTGTGTCCCCACCGAACTGAATTTCTTATCGCTGAACTGAACCAACAAGACCAAACCGTGCACATCGTCACCGGCAGTAGCCTGCGTAACCCGACGAGTTATATTGTTTTGTAGTTGTTGCTTCCGTAGATTACGACGACTAAAAAGTTTCTGTGAAATCTTCTTCTCGGACAGCGATGTTAAATACGCCTTATCCGAAACACTCCTCATCGACGAATCGCGGGCTATCACATTGCCGGCAACAACCAGTCCCGTTGCAGACAACTCGGCATAACGATAGAAACCATCTTCGCCACGTACTACCGGAATGCCATCGGAAGTAGACTTGTAATGATAAAATTCATCACCTACGGTTTTAACGGTTACAACGGTCCCGTCCGGTTGAGCGACCCTAACAAGGACAGGCTTGGCCGGTACGGCAAAAAGCGGAGATACACCCAATAAAATACCGGCGCACAATGAGATAAAATTTTTATTCATAGACAATCATGTTTATAAAAGCGAATAAAGATACTAATAAAAATAAAACAAAGAAAAAAATACGGTATTCTTAATTTATGAAAAAAGTTTTGTATTCCTCCGAATGATCAAAACACTCTTAAAAAATACAGATAGCCTTCTCTCGAAAGAATCCTAAATAAAGAACCCCGAAAAATTCGGGGTTCGCTTCTCATTACCATGCAAGTTTTTCCACTACACGACCGCTTTTCGTCTGTATTCCCACCAAATATACACCCGGAGGTAATACGAACGGTAACTCTATGTCACAAACACCACAATCCACAGCCTTATCGCAGAAAGTTTCCAGCAGTCTCCCGTTCATATCCGACAAAGTAATAACAATATCTTCTCCTTCCGATATACCTTGTATCCTTATTACTCCCGGATCAATCTTACTTATCGAAAAATCAGATCCGCATTTTACCTCTTTTATCCCATCGGGTGCTTCATGAGGGTAATAAGCCTTCAAATCCCTAAATGAAATTTTCTGATTCGGTCCCTTTATCTGTGTCGACAAGTATATCTTCATACCATTCAACACCACCGGGAAAGCCGTTACATCTAAATCGGCAAAAGACACTGTATAAACAGAATCGCTATCGGCATCCGGATTAATGATACGGCTCCAAGAACCAGTAGAACAAGAAAATTCATAGGAAATATTATTGATTAAAGCGCCCCAATTTTTCACCTGTATCGAAATCGAATCGGGTAACCCGAAGAAACGTATCGGCTTATCCAACATAATATTAGGAGCACGCCCGGTGGATAAATCGAACAACAGAGTAGTACCGTCACTCCAACCCACAGGAAGGACAGACGAATCGAAACGAATGTCGGTTATAGCAGAACTACCGGTTACAGAAAAAGAAGCTCCATCAGAAAAATGTTCATGCACCTTCTCTCCCACTCCAATTTCAACAATAACCGGTAACTGAATTTCTACATCTCCATATTTCCCTTGCAACACAGTTCGCCCGTTCGTGACACCTCTCACGACACCGTCCACTACATCACAACAATCCGTTCCCACAGATTGCCAGTCAAAAATAGCAGGATTTACCATATATTTCTTTCCGTCCGATTCGGTCTCGATCTCTATCGGATATTCTCTAATATCGTCAATATAAAGACTATCGGCACATAATTTAACCGACTTGCCGGCATTACCCATAACGACCCGTATTTTACATGCAGAGTCACCTTTCCGAGCCGTAATCGTTCCTAACATAGAAACAGCTCCCGCACAAAACTCGCCACGACTATTCACATATCCCAATTCCTCCGGTTCGCACGAATAAGTAACATCTTTAAAATCATCGTCGATAATCTCGCCATAACGGTTATGAGCCAATACCCTCAAAGGAACCACCGACAAAGGTATAGCCTGCACAGAAGGTTTAGAAAAAGAAACGAAAGAAAACGTACTGTCAACCGGAGCTAACGAAATACCTTGAAACGAATCCATCACAGCCCTCTCTTTTCCATCGGTAGGAGTATTTACCACTTCGTCACAAACAACCATAGTAGCCGATCCCCCACCGTCAAAATTAACGACATTCCAAGCTCCTTGCTCTACTAAATAATAAGCATTCTCAACCATAGAGGCCTTGTCGGCGGTAATGATAAACAATCTTTTCCCGTCTTTCGTTATCCCCACCAATGTACAAGGATAGTCTTGGAACTCACGTCCGGGAGTGACAAAATCGTTGTACTCTTTATCGTGAAGTTCTCCGTTCAATATCACGCTCGGCCAACCATGCAACGCTTGTACAACGTTTTGTGCCGGTGGAACGGATATGCCGGAATTGGGAAACGTCGTATTCACAAACCGCTGGTCGATATAAACGACATCGCCTACTTTTACTTTATCCTCGAACTGCTCCGACGCATGGTTTCTCATAAACAAAATATGACTTTTTCCATCGGGTTGTATAGGGGTATGCTCCATAGCCTCCACCCGACAAGGAGTCGAGTTACCGTTAATAATCCATTCCCCTTGCGGCGTTATTTTCACATATAAACCGTCTTCCGTAAGAGTAAGACTGCTATACGTATTGAACAATACGCAATTTCTGTATGATTGTATTCCGTATGCCGACTCGTTCACATTGTCGATCGTTATTTCTGTTTGGTCTGGACAAATTACCTTTGCCGAATATTTAGGAGGGAAAACCTCTGCCACCTTATCTTTGCTAATAGACATGACAGAACGACCATAATCGCCGTAATGACTGACAACTTCTCCGTTACGTACATTGATCCCCGCAGCCGTAGTCTGCCCCGTATAATGAAATAAATCGTGATTTACCCCGAAAAACGCCCGGTGTCCTTCATAAGAGTTACTCTTACCCTGCGATGACGTTGTCTCCCGTGAGGCATCCGGAGTCTTCCCGTTAGACGGATATACCTCTACCGCATTATATTCGTTATTCAAATCCAATGTAATTTGATGTAACTGTATCGGCTTTTGTGTAAACTCGATATGAGTATACACAGCTCCGGGACCTATCGGATAATGACTTATCGTATCGGGAATACCCCACTGCGGCTTCTCAGCCTGAATGCCCAAACTAAACAATAAGAAACTAAAAGGGAACAAATAATTTTTCATATATATCAAGATTAAGAAATAAATTGGTCTTACAAATTAATATATTTTTCAAATCATAGACAATTATTTTTAAACATTTTTATAACAATATATTATTATCAAAAAAGCCCGGCAGTTTATTACTGCCGGGCTTCAACACATTATCCTTTTCCAAAATTACTCATCGAGAAGAATTTCGAGTATCTGGCACGCAGCTTTGGCTACCGAAGTACCCGGGCCAAAGATAGCGGCTACACCGGCTTTGTAAAGGGAGATATAAACCTTGTGGGGAATAACTCCACCGGCAATTACCACAATATCCTCGCGACCCAATTTCTTCAACTCTTCGATTACCTGAGGAACCAAAGTCTTATGGCCGGCAGCCAAAGAAGAAACGCCCAACACATGTACGTCGTTTTCGACAGCCTGACGCGCAGCTTCCGCCGGAGTTTGGAACAAAGGTCCCATATCCACGTCAAAGCCACAATCGGCATATCCGGTAGCTACCACTTTGGCCCCACGGTCATGACCGTCTTGTCCCATCTTCGCTATCATAATACGAGGTTGGCGACCTTCCTTTTTAGCGAATTTTTCGCACAATTCCGTTGCCCGAACGAAATCGGCATCCTTTTTAGTCTCTGATGAATACACGCCTGATATAGTTCTGATTACTGCTTTATAACGACCTACGACAACTTCGCAAGCATCGGAAATCTCTCCCAACGTAGCGCGAACCTTAGCGGCTTTGACAGCCAAGTCGAGCAAATTACCCTTCTTCGTCTTCACACATTCGGTAATCGCATCAAGAGCCGCCTTAACCGCGGCTTCGTCGCGATGAGCTTTCAAATCTTGCAGACGCTCGATTTGCTCTTTACGCACAGCCGTATTATCGACTTCGAGAATATCGATGGGAGCCTCTTTTTCAAGACGGTATTTGTTTACACCCACGATCGTCTGTTTACCCGAGTCGATACGTGCCTGCGTACGGGCGGCAGCCTCTTCGATACGAAGTTTCGGGAGTCCGGTTTCGATGGCCTTAGCCATACCGCCCAACTTCTCGATCTCTTGAATATGTTCCCATGCCTTATGAGCCAGCTCGTTAGTCAGAGCCTCTACATAATAAGAACCTGCCCACGGGTCGATTTCTTTTGTAATATAAGTCTCTTCTTGAATATAAATCTGAGTATTACGAGCGATACGAGCCGAAAAATCGGTTGGCAGAGCGATAGCCTCGTCAAGAGCGTTGGTGTGCAACGATTGGGTATGCCCCAAAGCAGCCCCCATAGCCTCGATACAAGTACGACCCACATTATTGAACGGATCTTGTTCGGTCAATGACCAACCCGATGTTTGCGAGTGAGTACGCAAAGCGAGAGATTTCGGATTCTTGGGGTTGAACTGTTTTACGATCTTAGCCCACAACATACGTGCGGCACGCATCTTGGCGATCTCCATAAAGAAATTCATGCCGATAGCCCAGAAGAAAGACAACCGCGGAGCGAATGCGTCAATATCCATACCGGCGTTGATTCCGGCACGCAAATATTCAAGACCGTCGGCCAGCGTATAAGCCAGCTCTATATCGGCTGTCGCTCCGGCTTCCTGCATATGATATCCCGAAATGGAGATCGAGTTGAACTTCGGCATGTTTTGCGAAGTAAACTCAAAAATATCGGCGATGATACGCATCGAGAATTCAGGCGGATAAATATAGGTATTACGCACCATAAATTCTTTCAAAATATCGTTCTGAATCGTTCCGGCCATCTCTTCGAGTTTCGCGCCTTGTTCCAACCCGGCATTGATATAAAAAGCAAGGATAGGCAACACGGCTCCGTTCATCGTCATGGATACAGACATTTTGTTCAAAGGAATACCGTCGAACAAAACCTTCATATCTTCGAGCGAACAAATCGATACACCGGCCTTACCTACATCGCCTACCACACGCTCGTGATCGGCATCATATCCTCTGTGTGTCGGGAGGTCGAATGCCACAGACAATCCCTTCTGTCCCGAAGCCAAGTTTCTACGATAGAAAGCATTGGACTCCTCTGCGGTCGAGAAACCTGCATACTGACGGATTGTCCACGGACGAATGGCATACATACCGCTGTACGGGCCACGAAGAAACGGAGGAAGTCCGGCTACATAATTCAAGTGTTCAAGACCTTCGAGGTCTTCTTTGGTGTAAACAGGTTTGACGGGTATCAACTCCGGGGTTATCCAGTTTTCACCCTCATGGGCTACTTTCCCTGCCGAATGGGCGAAAGCATCCTTCGTAATATCTATATTCTTAAAATTAGGTCTCATTGTCTTTTTGTTTTTTCTTGTGTGATACAAATTGTCCGCCTTTAAATCGAAAGTTTTTCATTAAACGATTTCAACGTATCGAGTACATTCGAACGAACGTGAATAAACTCGGTAATACCCTGAGCCTTTAATTCGTCCATACAAGCCGGAGCTCCGGCTACGACGAACAGAGCGCGACCGTCGAGTATCTTGAATGCTTCCGGAGCATATTGAGCGTACTCGTCATCGCTCGAACAAAGTACCACAATATCGGCTTTGGCGTCCAAAGCGGCATCGATTCCGGCCTGCACGGTCTCGAAACCGAGGTTGTCGACGATCTTGTATCCGGCACAAGCAAAGAAATTCGACGAGAATTGAGAACGTGCTAAACGCATGGCCAAATTCCCGATAGTCAACATGAATACCGTCGGACGTTTGCCCGAACGTTCTGTTGCCAATCGCAAAGTTTCGAAATCACTGGCTGCCCGTTTGGTATTCAACACGGGGAACTCAGGTTCGCAATGATGTCCTCCCTCGTGCTTTACGCATCCGCAACCGCACGCTTCGCCGTTAACGATTTTATCGCTGGCGACTTCATTGAAATTGGGGTATTGATTCGTTCCCAACAGTATTTCTTTCCGACGAGCCACATTCATATGGCGAGTCTCGGCCGAAGCGTTTACTTGATTTTGTACGAATCCCTCTTTCACGGCTTTGTAGAAACCGTCCTTCTCTTCCACTTCGAGGAAAAGTTTCCAAGCCTGCTCGGCGATAGAAACCGTCAAAGTCTCCACATAATAAGAACCGGCAGCCGGGGCGGTAATACGATTCAAATGCGACTCTTCTTTCAACAATAACTGTTGGTTACGAGCGATTCTTTCCGAAAAATCGTCCGGTTCCTTGTAAGCCTTGTCGAAAGGAGTCGTCGTAATGGAATCCACACCCGCCAAAGCAGCCGACATCGTCTCGGTCTGCGAACGAAGGAGATTCACATGAGCGTCGAATATAGTCTGGTTGAACTCCGAAGTCTGCGCATGAGCCTTCATTTTGCAAGCACAATCGCAAGCCGGATTATATTGTTTCACAATTTGAGCCCACAACATACGGGCAGCCCGGAATTTGGCAAGCTCCATAAAATAATTGGACGATATGCCGAAATTAAATTTCACTCGTTTAGCGACTTCGTCGACCGACAGACCTTTATCTGTAAGGGCGGCCAGCCACTCATTACCCCAAGCCAAAGCAAAACCGAGTTCCTGAGAAATAAAAGATCCGGCATTGTTCAACATCACGGCATCGACTGCCAATACCCGGAATCCGGGCAACTCTTTTACCGCATCGATAACCATGACGGCCTGATCGGCATAATCGGCGAAATCACGGCCTTTGGTCAACATTCGCTTAAACGGATTGAAACGAATCGAGCCCGATACCTTTTGCAAATCGGCAGGAGTCGTTTTGAAATAAGCGGCTACTGTTTCGGCAAGTTTCACTGTGCTTTTCATGCAAGTGGAGAAATTCAATTCCACATTCTCCATGTCGATACCATGCAGCAAAGTTTCCAAGTTTTCTACCGAAATCAAATCTTTGGCAATCTCGAATCCCAACGATTCCACACCCTTTTTCAAAATATCCAGAGCCTTTACATTGGCTTCCTTCACATCGGTTACCTTGATATCCTGACGAACCAGCCAATTGTTGTCGGCACGAGTTCCCCGCACGTAGGGATATTCACCGGGAAGAGAATCGGTCGTACTCAAATTTGCTATGTCTTCGGCACGGTACATGGGGTTAACATTAAACCCTTCGTTAGTCCTCCATACGAGCTTTTTGTCAAAATCAGCTCCTTTAAGGTCTGCCACGACCTTTTCTTTCCATTCCTGTGTGGACACCGGAGGGAACTGGTCAAACAGTTTTTCTTTACTTTCTGCCATAGTTGTTATTAGTTAAGTTGTTTAAGCCAAACTATTTATATAAATATATAGAATATATACTATTATCCGCAAAACAAGCCGAGCATAAAATCTATATGCCCGACATCTGACAACAAAAGTAGTACAAATAGTTTGAAATAAAGAATTTTTTCTGTAAT
>ERZ780053.426-NODE-426-length-16130-cov-3.53941_pt1 | contig 16130 bp, 11 predicted proteins | sample MGYA00511088_ERZ780053 | MGnify/ENA primary metagenome ERZ780053 (study PRJEB29588, sample SAMEA2150866) | human gut metagenome | biome: human gut; feature: human-associated habitat; material: faeces | place: Denmark | collected 2008/2010 ...
CGAAGACCTGTTCTCGCCCGGCGGTTCCTGCATCGAGGTGGTGAACGCCCTGCGCGAAGCCGGTGCCGAGGTGCTGGGTGTGGCTTCGATCTTCACCTACGGCATGAAGAAGGGGCTGGAGCGCCTGAAAGAGGCCGATGTGGTCAATTACAGCCTTTCGAACCTCGATGCGCTGGTGGAGGTCGCCGCCGAAGAGGGGTATATCGAGCCCGGGGATAAGGCCCGGCTGCTGAAATTCCGCGACAACCCCTCGGACGAAAGCTGGATGGACAAATAGTTCGCTGCGGCCGCGTATTCCCGGCCGGGCCTTTCCTGCCGTGCGGGGATATGCCCGCACGCAGCCGGGGTGGAACCGCGGGACATACCGGCGCCGATACGGACTACGCAACCCGAAACCGAAAACAGAGAAGAAAAATATGCGACATTTAATCGATCCGACCGACCTGACGGTTGCCGAAACCGAACAGATCGTTGCGCTGGCGGAGGACATCATCGCCAACCGTGCCAAATACAGCGAGGCGTGCAAGGGAAAGAAGCTGGCGACGCTCTTCTACGAGCCCTCGACCCGTACGCGCCTGAGTTTCACCTCGGCCATGATGGAGCTGGGCGGCAGCGTCATCGGTTTCTCGGACGCCAACTCGTCGTCCGTGTCCAAGGGCGAGACCGTGGCCGATACCGTACGTGTGATCCGCTGCTTCGCGGATATCATCGCCATGCGCCACTTCAAGGAGGGGGCGCCGCTCGTGGCCTCGCAGTACGCCGGGGTGCCGGTCATCAATGCCGGCGACGGCAGCCACAGCCACCCGACGCAGACGCTGACCGACCTGCTGACGATCAAGCGCGAAAAGGGGCGTTTCGACAACATGACGATCGGCTTCTGCGGCGACCTCAAGTTCGGCCGCACCGTCCATTCGCTTATCAAGGCGCTGTCGCGCTACTCGGGCATCAAGGTCATCCTGATCGCCCCGCAGGAGCTGCGCCTTCCCGACTACATGCTGGCCGAGATGAGCGAGAACTCGAAGCTGGAGTTCCGCGAGGTGGAGACCATGGAGGAGGTGATGCCCGAACTGGACGTCCTCTACATGACGCGCGTACAGAAGGAGCGCTTCCTCGACGAGGAGGAGTTCGACCGCGTGAAGAACAGCTTCGTGCTCAACCCCGAGAAACTCGGGTCGGCCAAGAAGGATATGATCATCCTGCATCCGCTGCCGCGCGTGAACGAGATCACGCGTGCCGTGGACAACGATTCCCGCGCGGCCTATTTCCGGCAGGTCGAGAACGGTAAGTTCGTGCGTATGGCACTGATCCTGACCCTGCTCCGCTGGGCTGACCGGAACAAACCGTTCGAACGGACTCCGGTTTTCAACGGCGAGTATGTGGTCAACGAGATGGAGTGTTCCAACCGCCGTTGCATCTCCGCGACGGAGGATGTCGACCAATTGTTCTACCGCACGGCCGACGGCACCTGCCGCTGCGCCTACTGCGAGGCCAAAGCCAGGTAACGGGCTGGCAATTCGGGCTGAAAGCTCCCTTTGAGGAGCTTTTTTTATGTCCGGTGCGGAAAAAACGGTTTTTTGTCAGGGATTTCCCGCGCTGGGGTGTTATTATATAAATGGCAGGGATTTATGGAATAAATTCTGTTGCGTTGCCCTACCCGGAGTTTGGCGCTGGCGGGTATGGCCGTTTATTTTTTGCGTTTTTAGGGCGCGGATATTGCACACTTTCCTTATATTTGTTTAAATGAATGAGTGTATGGAGTTGCAATCCGAGACGATTCTGGATCTGAAGGCGTTCAACCGCCTGTTCGGGGAGTACCAACAACGGTTTATCCGTTTCGCGGGCACTTATGTCTCCGATGCAGCCACGGCCGAGGATATCGTCATGGAGAGCTTTATGGCCGCCTGGGAAAAACGCGACATGCTTTCCGCCTCCGCCTTCCCTCCCTACGCGCTCACGATCGTCAAGAACAAATGCCTGAACCATCTGCGTTCGCAGGGCGTCCGCCTGCGTGCCGCCGAGGATATCCACTCCCACGGTGCGCGCATGCTCCGAACCCGCATTTCGACCCTCGAAGCCTGCAACCCCGAGGAACTGTTCAGCGAGGAGGCGCGGCGGCTGGTGAACGAGACGCTGGACAGACTTCCGGAAAAGACCCGCACGATCTTTATCCGCAGCCGCTTCGACGGCAAAAGCTATAAGGAGATCGCCGCCGAAATGGGCGTTACGGTCACGGGCGTCGAGCTCGAAGTCTCGAAGGCGATGAAAATCCTGCGTGTGGTGCTCAAAGATTACCTGGCTTATTTTATTTTCTGGTTTTATATCAATTGATAATCATTCGTTTAACTTGCTTCACCCGGGCTTTCCCTGAAAAAAGTGCGATTTTTTTCAGGGATTTCCCCGGCTGGGGTGTTATCTCTATGTCATGGAAAAAGAATTACTACACCGGTTTTTTGACGGGCGCGCGTCCGTAGAAGAGGAAAAACAAGTCCTCGACTGGATCGACCGTGATCCGGCCAACCGCAAGGAACTGCTTGCCGAGCGCCGTTTGTTCGATTCGATGCTGATGCTGGCCGACCCCGGACGCACGACACGCAAGCCGAAGGTTTTGACCCTGCCGCGCTGGACACGCGAAGTCCTCAAATACGCTGCGGTCATCCTGGTCGTTGCGGGAGCGGGGGGCATCTACGTCTCGCGGATGTATGACAAGTTCCTGTTGACGGGCAATACGATCACCGTCCCGGCAGGCCAGCATATCGACGTGCAGCTGCCCGACGGCACGAAAGTCTGCATGAACGCGCTTTCCGAACTGCATTACCCGACCTTCTTCATCGGGCGCGAGCGTAAGGTGCAGCTCAAGGGCGAAGCGTTTTTCGATGTGTCGCATGACCGGAAGCATCCTTTCGTCGTCGAGACCTATGCCTGCGACGTGGAGGTGCTGGGTACGAAATTCAACGTCAAGGCCCGCTCGGAAGACGGGGAGTTCGTCGCCTCGCTCGTCGAGGGTAAGGTGCGCGTGACGGATCGCTTCAATTCGAACAACCAGGTCGAGCTGCATCCGCGCGAACAGGTGACGCACCTCAACGGACGGCTGATCCTGGGGCGGATACCCGAACACGAAGGGTTCCTGTGGCGCGAGGGGCTGATTGCCTTCCGCGACGCTTCGTTCGGGGATTTGCTCGATGAGTTCGAGAAATATTACGGCGTGAAGATCGAGGTGCAGCGCCAGGATATGCCGACCAACCTTTTCACCGGGAAGATCCGTATCTCCGAGGGTATCGACCATGCCCTGTGGGTTTTGCAGCAGAGCGCCGATTTCCAGTATACGCGCAACGAATTGAAAGACATGATTTATATACACTGACCAACCTAACCTGATTGTAGTACCTAAGCCCAGATTTATGTGAAAAATTGCCCCTGACCTTAGACGAATGACGAGGCGTGCCCCGGACAGCGCCTTTAAACCCCTCCCCCGAGCAGGGCAGGGGATCCGGGAAAAACCAATAACCTAATTAACTGACCAACGTATGAAAATGAAAAACCAAGCGAGAGTTAGGTTTCTCTTGCCTGTTTTGACACTTGTATGCTGCCTTTTCGCGGGCACGGCAAGTGCGCAGTCCGTACCGGTAACCCTCCGGGTTTCGGACGCTCCCCTTGAGCAGGTGCTCAGTGCAATCGAAAAGCAAACCACCTACCTGTTCGTTTACGACAAGAATGTGGACGTGGCGTGCCGCGTGTCGATCGATGTGAAGGACACGCCGCTGAACAATGTGCTCAATACGCTTTTCCAATCTTCCGATATCGCTTATGCCGTCGAGAATACGTCGATCGTACTCTCGCAGAAAGCCCCGGCCGCACAGCCCGGCCAGCCTGTCACCGTGACGGGCAAGGTCGTCGATGCTTCCGGTATGCCGGTGATCGGCGCTGCGGTCATTGTCAAGGGGACTACGATCGGTACGAGTACCGGCGTGGACGGCGATTTCTCGCTGCAAGTTCCCCCCCCCTCGGCTGACGCCGTATTAGAAATCAATTATTTAGGCTACGAACCGATCGCACAGACCGTAGGCAGCCGCACCAACATCACCTTTACGCTCCGGGAGTCGGCGGTGGATGTGGACGCGGTCGTGGTTACTGCCCTCGGTATCAAACGCTCGGAAAAGGCGCTGGCGTACAACGGGCAGCAGGTCAACTCCGAGGACATCGTGGCCAACAAGGACGTCAACTTCATCAACTCGCTCAGCGGCAAGGTCGCCGGTGTGACGATCAACTCGTCGTCCGGTGGCGTCGGCAGCGCATCGAGGGTCGTCATGCGTGGTCAGAAGTCGATTTCGCAGACTTCGAACGCCCTCTACGTAATCGACGGCGTGCCGATGTTCACGACGGCCCGCGACGGCGGCACGGAGTTCGCCTCGCAGGGTACGACCGATCCCATCGCCGATATCAACCCCGAGGACATCGAGTCGATGTCGGTGCTGAACGGTGCGGCCGCTGCGGCACTCTACGGTTCGGATGCCGCCAACGGTGCCATCGTCGTCACGACCAAGCGCGGCAAGGCGGGCTACACTTCGGTGACCGTATCGAGCAACACCGAGGTGATGTCGCCGTTCGTCCTTCCCGAGTTTCAGAACCGTTACGGTACGGGCGATCTCAATTCGAGCGAAGGTTCGATCGTCCGCAGCTGGGGCAATCGCCTGAACAGCTCCAACTATATGGGGTACAGCCCGCGCGATGACTATTTCCAAACCGGCGTAACGGGTACCGAGAGCGTCTCGCTCTCGACGGGTACCGAGAAGAACCAAACCTATTTCTCGGCCGCGGCGGGGCACACGGGCGGTCCACCCCGCGCGGAGTAATTCCCAACAACGGCTACGACCGTTACAATTTTACGTTCCGCAATACCACCTCGTTCCTCGGTGACAAGCTGAAACTCGACGTGGGTGCCAGCTATGTGATGCAGAAAGACCGCAACATGACCAACCAGGGTACCTACAACAACCCGCTGGTCGGCGCTTACGTCTACCCGCGCGGCAACGACTGGGCCGATATCGAAATGTACGAGCGTTACGATCCCGCCCGCCGCCTCTATACCCAGTACTGGCCCGTAGGCGATGCCGGCATGACGATGCAGAACCCCTATTGGATCAACTACCGCAACCTGCGCGAAAACAACAAAGACCGTTACATGCTGAACGCTGCACTCTCGTACGACGTGCTCGACTGGCTCAATGTTTCCGGCCGTCTCCGCATCGACAACAGCAACAACGACTATACGGAAAAATTCTATGCTTCGACCTTCACGCAGTTGACCGAGGGTTCGAAAAACGGCCTCTACGGCATCACGAAGACCAAGGACAAGCAGGTCTACGGCGACGTGCTGGTCAATATCAACAAGACTTTTGGCGAGGACTGGTCGCTGCAAGCCAATGCCGGTGCTTCGATCTCGGACATGCGCTACGACGCCATGAAGGTGCGCGGCCCGATTCCCGACGGTGAGATCACCGACGAAAAACCTCTGCTGGCCAACGTGTTCAGCGTGCAGAACCTGAGCAACACCTCCAAGACCAAGCGGCTGCAGGAAGGGTGGCGCGAGCAGACCCAGTCGATCTTCGCCTCGGTTGAGATCGGCTTTAAGAACACCTACTTCCTCACGCTGACCGGCCGTAACGACTGGCCTTCGCAGCTGGCCGGCGAGCATTCGGTGAAGAGCTCGTTTTTCTATCCCTCGGTCGGTGCTTCGGTCGTGCTGTCGCAGCTCATCCCCGAGATGCCGAAGAACCTCTCCTACGTCAAACTCCGTGCGTCGTACGCATCGGTGGGTGTGGCTTTCGAGCGTTACCTCGCCAACCCGCGTTACAGCTGGAACGAGAGCGGCCTGAACTGGAGCACCCAGACCCGGTTCCCGATTTACAACCTCAAGCCCGAGCGCACCAAGTCGTTCGAGGTCGGTCTGACGATGCGCTTCCTGCGCCACTTCAACCTCGACTTCACTTACTATAACACCAAGACGCAGGATCAGACCTTCGAGCCGAATATCTCGACCGGTTCGGGTTCCTCCAAACTGACCATTCAGTCGGGTAACGTCCGCAACCGCGGTTTCGAGGTCGCACTGGGTTACAGCAATACGTGGGGCAAATTCTCGTGGGATTCGAACTACACGCTGTCGGCGAACAAGAACAAGATTCTTTCGCTTGCCGACGATGTGGTCAACCCCGAGACCGGCGAGCACTTCTCGGTCGATCAGCTCGATATGGGAGGTCTTGCCGATGCCCGCTTCATCCTTCGTGAGGGCGGTACGCTGGGCGACTTCTATTCGCGCATCGACCTCAAACGCGACAGCAACGGCGCCGTCTATATCAACGAGAAGGGCGAGATCGCTTCCGAGTCGATCACCGACGTCAACAGCTACATCAAGCTGGGTAGCGTGCTTCCCGATGCCAACATGGCATGGCGCAACGACTTCCGCTGGCGTAACTTCAACTTCGGCTTCATGGTTTCGGCCCGCCTGGGCGGCGTGGTATTCTCGCGTACGCAGGCCATGCTCGACTACTACGGTGTTTCCGAGGTTTCGGCCGTAGCGCGCGATGCCGGCGGCGTGATGATCAACGGCGGCGACCTGGTGGATGCCAACAAATGGTACACGGCCATCGGCAGCGGTAACTCCGTTCCGCAGTACTATACCTATTCTGCCACCAACGTGCGCCTGCAGGAGGCTTCGATCGGCTATACGATCCCGAAGAAAAAGCTGGGCGACATCTGCGAAATTACCTTGTCGCTCGTGGGGCGCAACCTGTGGATGATCTACAACAAGGCTCCCTACGATCCCGAGACCGTTGCGACGGTGAACAGCTACTACCAGGGCATCGACTATTTCATGTCGCCTTCGACGCGTAATATCGGGTTCAACCTCAGACTTAAATTCTAATCTGCACGATGACTATGAAATTCAATATATTAAAACCGGCTTTGGCTGCGTTGGTACTTGTCGGTACGGCCTGCACCGCCAACTACCTCGATATAAATACCAATCCTTACGAGCCCTCCGAGGACGACATGCAGACCGACGGCTATATCATCGGCTCGGCGCTGACCTCGCGCGCGAGCACCGTCGTATCGACCGACGTCAATACGGCGCAGTTTACCGATGTGCTGCTGGGCGGCCCCATGGGTGGGTATTATTCCACGACGGGTGGCTTTACCCGTACGATCATGAATTACAATCCGACGGACGACTGGACGAACGTTTTCATGTATAGCGACAGGACGATCCCGGTGCTTTACTCGAACCTGCGCGAGCTGAAGAAGGTGACCGACGACCCCATCGTACTGGCGATCGCCGACATCATCAAGGTAGCGGCCATGCACCGCGTGACCGACACCTACGGCCCGATCCCCTATTCGATGATCGGCGAGAACGGCCAGATTCAGGTGCCGTACGATTCGCAGGAGAAGGTTTACGACAAGTTTTTCGAAGAGCTGGATGCCGCGATCAAGGTGCTTACCGAGCACCGCACGGATGCTATTTCCGCAAAAGCCGACTATATCTACGGCGGCAGCGCCGAGAAGTGGTGCAAGCTCGCCAATTCGCTCAAACTGCGCCTGGCGATGCGTATCGTCTATGCGAACGAGGCTAAAGCCCGCGAGATGGCCGAATCGGCCGTGAACAGCGAGGTGGGCGTCATCACGTCGAATGCCGACAACGCCAGGCTGACGTCGTTCGGTGCCGACGGCAACCCCATTTACGTGGCAGTCAACTACAACAAGCCCGCAGACTGCATGACGGGCGGCGATACGCATGCCGCAGCCGACATCATCTGCTACATGAACGGTTATTCAGACCCCCGCCGCGAGAAATATTTCACGCAGTCGGAGTGGCCCGGTCAAACCTATGTCGGCATCCGCCGCGGAATCGTGATTCCGCCTCTGGCATCCGTTGGCCGCAAGTACTCCGGCGTCAATATCTCGATCTCCTCGCCCGTCACGTGGATGAATGCTGCCGAGGTGGCTTTCCTGAAGGCCGAGGCGAAGGGTGTCTTCGGGTTCAACATGGGCTCCGGCGAGGCCAAGGACTTCTATGACGAAGGCATCCGCCTCTCGTTCGAGGAGTGGGGTGTGTCGGGTGCCGACACTTACCTGGCCAATACCACGGGCAAACCGCAGCTCTATGCCGATCCTGCGAACTCGAATTCTTATGCGCAGGAGTTGTCCGATATTACGATCGCATGGGATGAAGGGGCTACTCCGGCCCAGATGCAGGAGCGCATCATCACGCAGAAGTGGATCGCCAACTGGCAGCTGGGCAACGAGGCATGGGCCGACTACCGCCGCACGGGTTATCCCCGTCTGATGCCTGCCACCGAGGATGGAAACAAGAGCCTCGGGGTCGTCGATTCCGAACTCGGGGCGCGCCGTATGCCTTATCCGGCAGACGAATACACGACCAACAACGTGAACGTCAACAATGCGGTTTCGTCGCTTCTGAAGGGTGCCGACAACATGGCGACCCGTATGTGGTGGGATTGCAACCCCGCGATCAAATAATAACCAACCCGAACGCTAAACGATTATGAAACGAAATATCAAGAAATTTCTGTTCCCGGCCGTAGCCGTTGCAGTCCTCTCTTTTGCGGCGTGCAGCGACTGGACGGAGACCGAAAGCCTCGACATCAACTATCCTACGCTTGAGGAGCAGAATCCCGAGCTCTACAAGCAGTACCTGAAGGCGCTCCGGGATTACAAGGCGGGCGAGCACAAGGTCGTCCTCGTCTCGATGGACAATACCACCTCGGCTCCGGCCCAGCGCAACGAGCACCTGACGACGATGCCCGACAGCGTGGACATCATCTGCCTGATGAATCCCGACAACCTGCATCCGACCCTGGCCGGTGAATTCGCCAAGGTACGCGAGAAGGGCACCCGGGTGATCTACAACATCGACTATAATGCGATCGAGAAACTCTGGGAGAAAGTCCTCGCGGATGAGGAGGCCAACAAACCCGAAGAACCCGCGAATCCCAGCACCCCCGAGGCGACCCAGGACGAAGGCGGCGAAGGCGGCGGCGAGGGCGAACCGACCCCCGAGGAGGAGCTGGAGCTCCGTTTCCTGGAGTTCTGCAGGCAGCAGACCGTCAGTCAGCTGAACCTGTGTGCCAAATATGGTTACGACGGTGTCCAGGTGAACTATACCGGCCGTGCCCCGCAGGCTATGCAGGAAGAGGAAAAAGCGCAGTATGCCGCACGCCAGGAGGCGTTCTTCTCGAACGTGAAGACCTGGAACGAGGCCAACTCCGGCAAAGTGCTGGTCTTCCAGGGTAACCCGCAGAACCTCATCGACAAGTCCGTCCTGGGCGAATGCGATTATATCGTCATCCCCGCATTGACCGCAACTTCGGCCGACAAGATGTCGTTCGCCGTGCTGATGGCCGCCGTGGAAGATGTCCCGACCGACCGGTTCGTCATCGGCGTGACGACCCCGTCGCTCACCGACCTGAGCGATGAGAGCGGTTATTTCTCCGGCTACGAGGCCGACGGCAAGACGCGTGTGCGTGCCACCAAGGGCGCTGCCCAGTGGGTCGTAAGCCCGGCGTCGGGCTATGAGAAACTGGGTATCTCCATCGCCAACGCGCAGAACGACTATTTCAACCTGACTTTGGTTTATAAAAACATCCGGGAGGCGGTCGACATCCTGAATCCCGCACCTAAAAACTAATGCGACCTATGAAACTCAACAAGTTAAATATTGCTGTCGCGGCTCTTGCCGCCGTTGCCCTGGCAGGCTGCAAAAACGAGGATCTTTCCAGGCAGCATTACGACAATAAACTTTTCATCTCGGCGACGAATTTCACCGACGAGATGCTTATCAAGGCTGCGAATCCCTCCTATGAGCGTGAAATCACGGCCGGTATCGCCAAGCCCGTCGGGCAGGACATTTCGATCGAGTTCGCCGCCGCGCCCGAGTTGTTCGACCACTACCGCCAGGCTTACTACGACGAGGACGTGAAGCTGCTCTCCGAGGAGTTCTACCAGTTCGATGAGACGAAGACCAGGATACAGGCCGGAAGCGTGGCGAGCGTTCCCGTGACGATCAGGTTCGTCGACGTGAACCTGCTGGACAAGAACGAGCGCTATGTGCTGCCCGTGACGATCCGTTCGGTGTCGGGTATCGACGTGCTGCCCAGTGCCCGCAGTGTTTACTATATCTTCAAGGGTGCCGCGCTGATCAACGTCGTGGCCGGTATTACCGAGAACCGTGCTTGGCCCGACTGGAAGGATGCCTCGCCCGTAACCAACATGCGTACCTTCACGCGCGAGGCGCTGATCAACGGCAATGCGTTCAAGAACCAGATCTCCACGATCATGGGTATCGAGGGCAAGTTCCTGGTGCGTATCGGCGATTCGGGCGTGGATCCCAACCAGATTCAGATCGCTTCGTCGAGGAACCTGACCAATTCGGATCTCAAGCTCGATGCCGGCCGCTGGTACCATGTGGCCGTGACATTCGAGTCGGGAAGCGTGAAGGTATACCTCGACGGTGCGGAGAAGTGCAGCGGCAACGTCGGTACCTCGTCCGTGAATTTCGGCGTGAAGCATTCCGACGAATCGGACGGCAAGCCCCGTTGCTTCTGGATCGGTTACTCGTATGCCAGCGACCGTTATTTCGACGGCCAGATCTCGGAAGTGCGTATCTGGAACAAGGCGCTGACCCCGGAGGAGATCAATGCCCCCGACCATTTCTACCAGGTGGCCGCGGCTTCCGACGGACTGGTGGCCTACTGGAAATTCGACGAGGGAGCCGGCAAGACCATCAAAGACCAGACCTCCTACGGGAACGATCTTACCGTCGAGAAGGAGTTGAAGTGGGTGAATGTATCGCTTCCCGAGCTGGGTAAATAATCTGCTAACCTTTAACCTGAAACGATTATGAACACCAAGAAATATCTGAAATACAGCTTCCTTCCGCTTGCGCTGATGTTGGGTGGCCTGGCATTCACGGCCTGCACCGACGACATTGAGGGCGGCAAGCCTGTCGACGAAGGGGCATACGACGCCGTGAAGCGCGTCGACGGCATGTTGCTCGACGTGACGTCGAACAAGAACGAGTCGGTGATCGAACTGCGCTCGGACAAATACCAGACCGAGGTCTTCTTCCGCCTTACGAAAGCGCCCCAGAAGGGTGTCGACGTGAAGATCGAGGTAGATCCCGCTTATCTGGAAACTTATAATGCCGAGCACGGGACGGAGTTCCAGCTCTTCCCCGCGGCCGATGTCACCATCGAACGCGAGGGCAAGCTGCTGCTGGCCCCGGACGAGATCCGTTCGGTCGGGGTGGGCGTCACCCTGGCAGCCGCCAGCGAATTGCAGGAAGGGGTGACCTATCTGCTTCCGCTCAGGGCGACCTCCTCGACCGAGGGCATCACACTCTCGGAAAAGGCGCAGCATGCGGTCTATCTGGTGAAAGACCTGCGTGCCCAGGGCGACGCTTACAAGGGCCCCGACGCCGTGAGGAACGTGTGCTATTTCGAGGTCAACGACACCAATCCGCTCAATGCGCTGGAATTCGTGCTCAAGGACAGCGGCAAGCTCTTCTTCGACGATATCATCCTCTTCTCGGCCAATATCAATTACAATGCGGAGACGGGACGGGTCTATGTGCTCAATAATCCCAACGTGCAGTTCCTGCTGGACAACAACGAACAGTTCCTGCAGCCGCTGCGCAAGCGGGGCATGAAGGTGATCCTCGGTATCCTGGGCAACCACGATGCCGCCGGCGTGGCGCAGTTGTCCGATATGGGCTGCCGTGAGTTCGCCAAGGAGCTGGCGGCTTATTGCGACGCCTATAATCTCGACGGCGTCGGTTTCGACGACGAGTATTCGAATTCTCCCGACCTGAGCAATCCCTGGTTTGCGCCGTGGTCATCGGCTGCCGCTTCCCGGCTGCTCTATGAAACCAAGAAGGCCATGCCCGATAAAACCGTCATGGTCTACTACCTGGGAGCCATCGGCAGCGGTATCCCCTCTGTCGACGGGATCGAACCGGGTATGTTCGTCGACTATGCCGTTGCCGATTACGGCGGAACGGCAGCACCGATGCAGGGCATGACCCGCAAGCAGTGTTCCGGCATGTCGATCGAGCTGAACCGGGGGTCGGGCGATTCGAGCGAATCTACGGCTCGTTCGAAGAAAGAGGCCGGTTATGGTTACTATATGTTCTTCGCACTGGGGCATACCACTTCGCTGGTAAACGATTTCGACGACTATCGGTTCCAGGTGGGCCGGTGCCAGTCCGTTGCCCGGGGCCTCTATGACGAGGAGCTGCTGATGCCCGAGTATTATTACAAAAAGAACGACGCGACGCGTTATAAACTGCCTTAATCCGATTGTGTGCTGTACTCCCCGCAGCACGACCGCTGCGGGGATGCAGTTCGATTGAGAACCTAAAACAACGTAGATTTTATGAAAAAGATATTTATAGCGTTTGTAGCGGTGGCCTGTGCGCTCAGCGCCTGTTCCGACGACGATACGGCGGACGACCTTTCCCGGGCCACGATATCCATTACCCCCGATGCCATCCCCGCCGGGCCTGACGGGACGACGACGCAGGTGACCGTAACCAGTTCGGGTGACTGGCGGCTCGCAGGTGTTTGCGACTGGGTGCATCCTTCGGTCGAAGCCGGGAAGAGCGGCGATGTGGTAACCTTCACGATCGATCCGAATACAAGCGAAGAGAGCCGTGAAGCGACCTTCAAGTTCTTTACGGGATCGGCTGTCGCTCCCCTGAAAATCGTTTCGGAAGCGGGCTATTCGCTGACCCTTCTTTCCGAGGAGAATATGACTGTCGAAGCATTGAGCACCGATATCCAGGTCAAACTGCATACGAACATTCCGGAATTGGCCGTCGCGTTTTCCGACGGCGGCGGGGATTGGGTCACGTATGTCGGGCGCAACGACGCTTTCGGCAACACGGTCTTGAATTTTACCGTCGCCAAGAACCCGGATTACGATGACCGTTCGACCGTGGTCACGGTTTCGGGCATGGGGCAGTCGGTCGATATTCCGCTGACCCAGCGCCAGATCGACGCCATCAATACCGGAGACGGCAGCCTGATGTTCGACCTTGCGGAACGCACGATTTCCATCGACGTCGAATCGAATGTGACCTATCAGGTGGCTATTGCCGGCGATTGGATCACACAGGTTCCCGAGACGCGCGGCCTGGTGACCAAGACGCTCCGATTCCACCTTGACCCCGCGACCGTATCGCGCAGCGGTAAGATCACGATCAGCGGGGCGGGTATCACGAAAGTGGTTTCCATCGTCCAGAAGGATCCCGACGCGGTCGTGGTTAGCATTCCCGACAATGTATTCCGGAGTAAACTTGTAAGCCTGAACTGGCTGCTGGAACTCAGCGGCGGCCTATGCGTGGTGACCGAGGACGGGCTGAACGCGACCGAGTTCACCTATCGGCCGGGTTATTGGGACGATCCGATCCTCTCGCTCGAGGGCATCGAGATATTCGCCAACCTCGAAAAGATCGACGTGTACAACAACAAACTGAGCAAGTTCGATATCAGCAAACTCACGAAGGTCAGCTCGCTGAATATCGACTATAACGGCCTGTCCGAGATCGCGCTCGGCGACAATGCCGTCGAGGAGCTGAATTTCTCGGCCTTGTACCACTCAGGTAATTCTTGGGATTACATCGTTCCCTCGTCGCTGACCGTGTCGGGCACACACCTGAAGACACTGAAAGTGCCCTTCTCCGGAGGCGGCGGTTGGTGGGATCCGACCGACGTGCTTGCCACGATCGACGTGTCGGGCTGCCCGGCGCTCGAGACGCTCAATGCGCAACGTAACGCAGGTGTGCTCAAAACCATCTACCTGAAGCAGGGACAGGTGATTCCGAATCTGACCTACACCGCCGGCGCGGAGATCGTCTACAAATAAATCGATGCGCACGTGAAAACGACCGTGCAGTCGCGAGCCGCAAGACCCGCCGGCTGCACGGTCTTCTTTCCCGGGGAATTAAATCGCCGGCCCGTTTAGTAATCCGGCGCCCGAAATTGTATTACTTTACGGATGCAAAGATGATTACCGCCCGGAATACCGACCGTGTGCGGAAAGATTTTATTATCTTTGTGCATCCCTAACCTAAAACCGGAGAAGACCCGATGTCTGAAAATCTGAAAAAAACTTCGCCGCTGGCATGGGTGCCTACGGTCTATTTTGCGATGGGGCTTCCGTTCGTCGTGCTGAACATGGTCTCGGCCGTCATGTTCAAGGATATGGGGATTTCCGACGCCCGGATCGCGTTCTGGACGTCGCTGATCATGTGGCCGTGGACGATCAAATTCCTGTGGAGCCCCTTTCTGGAAATTTTCCGCACCAAGAAATTCTTCGTCGTCACGACGCAGCTCCTGAGCGGCGTGTTGTTCGGCCTTGCTGCGCTGGCGCTGCATATGCCCCATTTCTTCGCCGTCACGGTGGGGGTCTTCGCGGTGGTGGCCTTCAGCGGCGCCACGCACGACATCGCGGCCGACGGCGTTTACATGTCGGAGCTCTCGACCGAGGATCAGGCGCGGTATATCGGCTGGCAGGGAGCGTTCTACAACCTTGCGAAACTGGTCGCCACGGGCGGCCTGGTCTGGTTCGCGGGCTGGCTCGGCAAGCGTTTCAGCGATTCCGGGGCGGCGACCTTCGACGCCTGTGTGCAGTCGTGGACGGTGGTGCTGGCGATCCTTTGCGGACTGCTCGTCCTGCTGGGTATTTACCACAGCCGCGAGTTGCCGTCGGGCGGAAGTGCGGCTGACGGACATTCGCTGCGGGAAGGGCTGCGCAGCCTGAAGGAGGTGATCGCGGCGTTCTTCACGAAAAAGCATATCTGGTATTACATCGCCTTCATCGTCTTCTACCGCCTGGGCGAGGGCTTCGTGATGAAGATCGTGCCGTTGTTCCTCAAGGCGGATACCGCGGCCGGAGGGCTGGGGCTTACCAACCAGCAGATCGGGTTGTACTACGGCACGTTCGGTGCCGGGGCATTCCTTCTGGGATCGCTGCTCGCGGGCTACTATATCGCCCACCGCGGGCTGAGGCGCTCGCTCTTCACGCTGTGCTGCATCTTCAACGTCCCGTTCGTGGTCTATGCGCTGCTGGCATGGTTTCAGCCGCAGTCGATGTGGCTGATCGGGGGTGGCATCGTCGTGGAGTACTTCGGCTACGGGTTCGGGTTCGTGGGGCTTACGCTCTTCATGATGCAGCAGGTCGCCCCGGGGCGGCACCAGATGGCGCACTACGCCCTCGCGTCGGGCATCATGAACCTTTCGGTGATGCTCACCGGGGCCGTTTCGGGTTACCTGAGCGACTGGAAGGGCTACGGCGTCTTCTTCATTGTGGTCATGCTGGCGACGATCCCGGCCTTTGTGATGACCTGGTTCGTACCATTCACCTATGACGATAAACCAACAACCAAATAACATGAACAATCTGAAAATCGTAGGCCCGGCGCTGCCGGATATGCCGTGGGAGGAGCGTCCCGCCGGCTCCAAGGAGGTTATGTGGCGTTATTCGGCCAACCCGATCATCGGGCGCGACGCGCTTTCGACCTCGAACAGCATTTTCAATTCGGCGGTCGTTCCGTTCAAGAAGGGCAAGTATAATTATGCGGGCGTGTTCCGCTGCGACGACACCAACCGTCGCATGCGCATCCACGCGGGCTTCTCGGTGGACGGCATCGACTGGGACATCCGCGAGGAGGACTTCAAACTGGTGGGCGGCGACGCCGAAATCGGCCAATGGGTCTACGGTTACGACCCGCGTGTGGCCAAGATCGGGGACAAATACTACGTGACGTGGTGCAACGGTTACCACGGCCCGACGATCGGCGTGGCGTGGACGGAGGATTTCGAGACGTTCCACCAGCTGGAAAATGCCTTCATCCCGTTCAACCGCAACGGCGTGCTGTTCCCCCGCAAGATCGGCGGGAAATTCGCGATGCTTTCGCGTCCGAGCGACAACGGGCATACGGCGTTCGGCGACATTTTCTATTCCGAGTCGCCCGACATGGAGTTCTGGGGACGCCACCGCCACGTGATGTCGCCCGCGGCGTTCGAGGTTTCGGCGTGGCAGTGCATGAAGGTGGG
>ERZ780053.429-NODE-429-length-16088-cov-1.82979_pt1 | contig 16088 bp, 13 predicted proteins | sample MGYA00511088_ERZ780053 | MGnify/ENA primary metagenome ERZ780053 (study PRJEB29588, sample SAMEA2150866) | human gut metagenome | biome: human gut; feature: human-associated habitat; material: faeces | place: Denmark | collected 2008/2010 ...
CAAAAAACGTATGGAGAATAATTTGTAAATCGTTTTTGAAAGAGATATTGGCAATATATTTTAGATTGATTTTCAATTTATCAGGCATAATTACCTCTCGGTAATATTTTTCCGGATCAGGGACTTGTGCTAATAGCTCATTTTCATTCCGATAACGAATTGAAGCAGGGTCCGTTATTCCAGGTCGTACCTGCAAAACTTTTAATTGTTCCGAAGTGTACAAATTAACGTATTTCCGGACTTCCGGTCTCGGCCCTACCAAACTCATATCACCACGGAACACATTAATCAATTGAGGTAATTCGTCCAATTTGTATTTTCGGATATAATATCCCGAACGTGTTACCCGAGGATCGTGTCCTCCGATGGTGATCAATCCCGTTTTATCTGCCTCCACTTGCATCGAACGAAATTTGAATAACCAGAAATCCTGATTACCTCGCCCGACTCTCAGTTGGCGGTAGAAGATGGGCCCCGGAGAGTCGCATTTAACCCATATTGCCAATACAAGAAGCAATGGACTTAAAATCAGCAGTCCCAGACTGCTTACAATAAGATCAAAGACACGTTTCAACGAAGCTATTATTTTGAAATGAGATTGGTGAAATTAGCTAAGACATATTCTATTTCTTCATCAGAGAGACGTGTGTGTAATGGTAGTGTAATTTCGTTACGATATTGATTATAAGCGTTTGGATAATTCGCAATATCGAATCCGAGATTCTTATATGCCGTCATCATCGGCAAAGGTTTATAATGGACATTACAAGCAATGCCTCGTTCGGCCATTTTTATTATGATCTCGTTACGCTCGTCGATTTCTCGTCCTATCAGGCGTACCAGATAGAGATGACCACTCGAAGTGTGATTTTCTCCGTAATGGAGGAGTAATTGCAGGTTTTGATCTCGCAGCACTTCATCATAACGGTTGATAATCTGTTGGCGGCGGCGCAATATTTCGGGGTAACGTTTCAACTGTACCAATCCGATACCGGCCATGATATCTGTCATGTTGCATTTGAAATTAGGAGCGACAATATCGTACTCCCATGCACCGAGTTGTGTTTTGGCCAATGCATCCTTATTTTGGCCGTGAAGGGACAAAAGTTGAAATTGTTGGTAAAGCCATTCGTTGTCGATTCCAGGAATCGAGCGCCAAGTCAGTGCTCCACCTTCTGCTGTGGTGAGATTTTTTACCGCATGGAACGAAAAAGAGGTAAAATCAGCAATCTCTCCACACATTTTACCGTTCCGTTTTGCTCCAAATGCATGAGCCGCATCTGCAAGAATAATTACTCGACCAATAGAGTTTTGCAACTTGTTGGATGGCTGGAACAGTTGTTTTTTATCGTTTGCAATAGAGAAAATACGATCGTAATCACAAATGATTCCTGCCAGATCCACCGGAATGATGACTTTTGTCCGGGACGTGATAGCCTGCGCCAGTTGCTCATAATCCATTTCGAAAGAATTCGGCGCTGTATCGACCATGACTAATTTTGCTCCCACATGGCAGGCTACGCTGGCCGAAGCCGTATAGGTATATGCCGATGTAATGACTTCATCTCCGGGCCCTACACCCAGTACCCGCAGAATCATTTCCATACAGGCTGTGGCAGAGTTCAGGCATACGACTTTGGGCGTATGGCAATATGAAGCAATTTGGCGTTCAAATTCTTTTGTGCGAGGTCCTGTGGTGATCCATCCCGAACGAAGGACTTGGGCGACTTCGATCTCTTCTGCTTCCGTCATATCTGGCGGGGAAAATGGTATTTGCATAAATTTTATATTTTTTTAGTTAAAAATCCATATACGGTACCTGTCCCATAAGCAATGTGGACAGAAAAAAATAATATCGGCAGTATGAATCCCATGTCGAATCCAAATCTGAGGCATGCCAACCCTGTTGCTCCCAGAGCTGCGATCCAATACACTACTAGTATCCATATCAATACGTTCCATAAAATAGGAACCCACCAACCGAACAACAGACAGGAGAGCATTCCCACAACAAAACAGGCTGGAACGACGTGCCGAAGTCCTACGGCCCGTGGAAAAGTTCGCAATAATACTCCTATCGAACGTCCGTTGCGGTACATTTGATGGACGGAAGGGGGAAGGGTCGGTCGGGAATAATAGGTCGAAATGATTTGGGGATCAAAATAGATTTTGTACCCGGCATTTCGGATGCGTGCATTATATTCGTTATCTTCTCCGCGAGATAGTTTTTCATTCATCGGTCCGATTTCATCGAGTACCTTCCGGGGAAAGGCACCGAAAGGTACTGTATCGGTAAAACAGGCTTTGGTTCCGATGCGAAATGCCGCTCCTCCAATACCGAACGAGGTTTGGTTCAGAACGGCATTTGCTTTTCCCATTAGGGTGGGAGCTCCGGCTTCGACTTTACACACTCCTCCTACATTCCCCAGTTCGGGATTGGTGGATAGTTTGGCGATACATTTTGAGATATAATCACTAGCATAACGGGCATGAGCATCCATTCTGACCACTATTGAAGCAGAAGAGCGACTGACTCCGATGTTGAAAGCAGCAGACTGAATTTTCCGAGGATTATCGATCCATCGTATATTTGACCATTTATCGGCATAACCGTTTACTATTTCATGAGTTTTGTCATCGCTGCCTCCGTCCACGACCATAATGTCAAGCCGATTGAATGGATAGTTCTGTCCGAGAATAGAATCCAGACAAGGCCCGATAAAAAGCGCTTCGTTTAGTGTGGGAATGACTATTGCAACAAGGGGATAATTCATTTTATTCATGCGATATACGACGAGCCAGCGAGAGTGCCTCTGCCACATTATCTTCAATGGAACAATAATACCACCCTCCGTACCGACCGATTGAATATACATCGTAGGAAGAGAGCGTTTTCATCTTTTCGGCTCTATCTTTTTCCATGGCCGAAGTAACATGGACATAAGCAGGGTCCATGATAACGGAATGTGACGAAACAAGTTTTTGTCCAGATATGATGCCTGCGGTCTCCAAATCTTTCAAGACTCGCGTCAGACAGGCATTTATGTCAATTTGTGCATCTTGTCGGAATCCGATTTCCACATAGGCAGAAAGGCGGTCGCTGTTGAAAATATTATCGTAAAAACCTACTCTGTAAAATATATATTTCTTCTCAGGAAAATAAAGCCAATGGTTCCTTTTTTCGTTGCCTTTACGATCAAATCCGAGATTAAAGACCAATACTTTATTGCTTGAATATAGGTGTGTATCATGCTCGATTCCGGATAAACTGAGCAATTTCGGAAGTGGGATCGTAGAAATCAACTGGTCGTACTTTATGCTTCGGCGGGTTGTACGTGCGATCTTTCGAGCTATATCTAATTCAACAAGAGCTTCGCCGGTGGCAACTTTCTTGGGATCTATTCTTTGGAAAACTGAATTAACGTATTCAAAAGCACCTCCTTTCGGATATTCGAAAGTTGCGTTATACGAGTTCTCCTTGGCATGTTTGAAATTTGCAATAATTTCTTGTTTGTCTGCATAAGGGAAGAAGCGTCCCATGGCATCCGGATCGAGTTCGTCAAGATCGCAAGCATATAACTTTTCGTTGTAGGGGATGAGGAAAATTTCAGCAATGGATTTGCCGAATTTTGCATACAGCATACTTTTGAATGTCGTTCCTTCACGATATTCGTTGACAAATAAGTCATACAGGCAATCGATAAATTCGGCTTTATCAAGTTGATGAATGTTTTTCTGGAACGGGTAGTCGATATGCTTATTTTTATATCGAATCTGAGTCATTTTTTCAGTGTGATAATATCCCCGATCCTTATGCATTTTATCCATCACGAATCGTTCGATATCCTTGTTTCGGAAATGAAAAAAATGTCCGGAGTAATCCCATATAAAACCATCTTGTAGAATTGTCCGGCAATAACCTCCTATTTCCGGCTCTTTCTCGATGACTAAATAATCGTTTGAAGTAGCTGCTGCGTAGGATAATCCGGTTATCCCTGCACCGACAATCAAGTCCATATTAATGTTGTTTTATGCTTTTTTCGAATTTTTGTTCTGTATACACCGCCCAATTGTCCGCATTGAAACGATCTGCACAGAACTTTCGTGCAGCTTTTCCCATAGCTTCGCGTTTAAGTCGATCAGCAATTACATTCGACATCGCCTCTGCAAGCTGATCGGGTATTTTGGGCATTACGAGATATCCAGTAATGTTTTCCGCTACGATTTCTCTATTCCCGCCTACGTCGGTTGCAATTACAGGAAGAGACATGCTCATAGCTTCCCGAATGGATAATGGCAGAGATTCCACTTCTGAAGAGAGAACAAAGCAATCCAAACTCCGTAATACATTCGGGATGTCCCGTCGTGCCCCTGTGAAAATAATATAATCGTGTCCAGCAGCCTGTGCCTGTAACGTATCTCGAAGCGGACCGTCTCCTATGATGAAAAATCGAGTATCAGGGAACCTGTGATGTGCGATCTTGGCTGCTTCTATATAATCCGAATGCCGTTTTTCAGGACTGAGTCTTGCTACTATTCCGAATACTACGCAACTTGATTCGATACTGTATTCAGTTCTCAGAACAGGAGTTGTTCGTTCTTGGGAAAACCGCTGCATATCGACCGAATTGTTGATCACTTCGATCCGATTTCGTTTTGCCCCTCCGCTTTCGAGCCGGACCCTTTCACAATTGGATTCGGTGATAATTTCATCCGAGAAAATATTGAGTAATCTGGCGTATTTGTAGAAATTCAACGACGAGAACATGTGGATAGTCGTCACGATGGGAATATGCGGGCGATGTAGACTGAAACGCATCAACCATGCAATAATTGCCGTAAAAAAGCCTTGCGGGTTAACCAATTCGATATTGTTTTCCCGTACGACTCGAAGCAGATAACGAGAAGCTTTCCATAATCCCCAAGGTCGACGAACATAGAATTCTGCCGGAATGAATTGGACGGGTGTACCTGTCAGTTCCCGATCTATAACTCCAGGAGCGGCAATCACGAACACATCGTGTCCGTGTGCGGCTATTTTGGGAAAGAGTGAGTACGTCCTGTTTAGCTCCTCCTATATCTTTCCCCATTGTCAGAAATGCTACTTTCATATTTATTTGGAAATCAAACGTCCGTAAAGATTTTCTATATCGCCGATCATTCTGTTATCGTTAAGATATGAATGACTCAGAGCGATGGCATTATGAGTCAAATAACAGCGAAATTCCTCATCATTCAATATCTCGTTTAATCTGGATGCCAGTTCGGTAGAATCGTTGCCTTGAAACAGAAGGCCGTTGAGTCTTGGCAAGATTTGCTCAGGGGTTCCTCCCACGTCGCTGGCCACACAAGGAGTTCCGGCTGCGAAAGCTTGGAGAATGGAAAGACTGAATGTTTCAATATGAGAGGGTAACACGAAAACATCGCTGCCGGCAAGTAGATGCTTTATATCTCTACGGAATCCCGCAAAAATGATTTTTTCTTTGCACGGATACGAGTTGATTCGGGCTTGCAGTTCTTCCCGCTGCACACCATCTCCTACCAACAGGCAAGCGACATTCTCTGTTGAGATACATAGGGTTCGGAAAGCATCCACTAAAACCTCCACCCCTTTTTCCGGAGAAAGGCGTCCGACATAAGTAATGATACGGCAATCGGCGGACAGCGAAAACTCTTTGCGGACAGCCTCCCGGGCATCGAGACGTTCCTGTTCCGTTACGGTATAATCGGCGATATGAATTCCGTTATGTATTCGCTCGATTCGATCTCTTTTCACTCCGTTACCTGTGAGCATTTCCCTTACATAATCCGAATTGGCGATAATTCGATCCAGACTATTCAGGTGACGAACAATAAAGCGATATGCGAAATCCGTAATACCGTGATTATGCCATATCCAGGGAATCCTGCAACCGAAAAACTTTTTAGCGATAATACCCATAATTGCAGGGCCGACGGCTTGGGCATGTATTATGTCGAATCGGTTCTTTGTTGCATAATGTGCTAATTGCCGGGCGGCGCATACGATGCGCTTGGGTGATCGGCCTGTTATGTCGATTTCGGTGATTCTAATCCCTGCTTTTTCTGCGTCTTCGCGTTGTACCGGCCCTCCTACCGCCATTTCGACATAGTGGCCTCGTTCTATCAGCCCCAGAGCCAGATTTCGGGTGAATGTTTCCTCTCCTCCGATTTTTCCTCCCGTGCTCAATAATAAAATCCTCATAAACTATTTATTATTTTCTCATTTTGATAACTCTGGCCGGAACTCCTCCGACAATAGCGAAGTCGGGCACGTTTCGGCTTACCACAGCTCCCGCGGCAATCACGGCCCCGGAACCTATTTTTACCCCCGGTAATATGATAACGCGCGTACCGATCCAAACATCATCGCCGATCACTACTGTTCGATCTTCTTTTCCTGTACCCCCCCCCTGTTCACGCATCGGAATGTCCGTACGGGATATCTCATGGGTCGAAGTAAGAATAATAACATCAGGTCCCATCATGACATCCGATCCGATATGCAATGGTCCCCGTATTTTCGCACGGATACCAATTCCCGATCGGTCGCCGATTGAGATTCCACGACCGGTTCCGAAATTTGCTCCATGTTCGATATTGATTTGTTTTCCACATTGGTCAAATAGAAAGTGTCCGACCCATGATCGTGTTTTTCTGAATAGAGAAAATATCCAATAGGCATTGTCTGTTGCGGGAAGAAACCGCAAAAATCCGTAGTATAACAGTAGGATAAAAAGTCTCATAAGATAGATATTTAATTGGAATACGGCAATCTATTCCCGAACTACTAATTTTTTTAGGAAATAGTCATAAACGGTTTGGATGATGTACCCAGTTAACAAAATGATTGGAATACATACAAACAGTAAAAACAAGACTCTTCCGGTTCCATCTTCCGGCCAATAAACATATTGTCTGATAACGCTAAATATTTGCCGATGGAATAGATATGCAGCCATACTGGAATAGGCGATACGAGAAGCCCAGAAAGAGATATGGGAAGAGTTTGTTAGATAGTAAGACAACGATATGAATGACATCGTACCTGACAGTGCTATTAGCATCCGAAAAACAGAGTTTGCAGGTTCATTGCCAAACAAATCTAACCACAAGTATCCGGTACTAATCAAAGAGAATGCGATAGCCCCTAATATACCAAATTTATAATTTGAGAATTGGTTTGGTAAATATCTTGCGGCTGTAATCCCGACAATGAAGCATGGAAAATAATAATAAAAACGTCGATCAACATCCATACCCCCCCCCTGAGCGGCCATAACCACGAGTATAATACAGCCTGCGATCATAAACACAGAGGATATTCGTTGTCCTGACATGATGGGGAAAAGATAGTAGAATAATATGATCATGGAAACAAACCAAAGCGTAGGAGGCTGAGGCGGAATAATTACGGAAAATCCTGTCATAGATAATAATACGGTTTTGACCGAAAGATATCCCATGAACAAATATATTAGTAGCGACAGGAAAAATAATGGCAGAATACGAATGGCTCGATTGATAAAAAAAGATTTAACTGCATCTATCCCATGAAAAATAGTGTATTTTCGTCCCAGCAAATAACCTGAGATGAACATAAATGTTCCCAACGCCCCATTTTTTAAAAAGTCACCCCAAGGCTGGAAATTGATCTCTTCGGTATAATTTCCGCAGTGGAATATCAAGATATAAAGCATACTGAGTGACCGGACAATGTCTATGGAGTTGAGATGTTTCATGACCATTATTTCTTGATATAATCCTCTTTTATCCGTAAAAAAGCCAGTCCGTATATCAGCAAAGGTAAAGTTGTCCGGGTCGCGGCTGAAACCATGCTTAGCAGAGAATAGACGATAAATGCCACGAAAAAAAGCCGGGTCACTCCCCGTGTTTTTTTTAAAAACGATAAAGGGACTCCCAATAAGATCAAATTCATTACAATACCTAATATTCCATGTTCACAAAGCAGGCGCGAATATTCTGTATGAGAGGAGTGTATCTGACCGAAACGATGTTGTCGTTCGGAAGATGTATTACCAGCTCCAATACCGAGAATAGGATTTTCTGCAAACATAGATAGTTCTTCTGTAAAAAGATCAATACGTCCAGATGTTACATCGTCAAGTTTATCTCCGACGCTGTTTCTACCTGAAAAACGAAAAGAAGCTACTCCATGCGTGACATCGTCAACCTTGTTCCAAACGACGATACCAGCCATAACGATAATACTTAGGTAAATCAATATCTTTTTCAGCTTGATCGAGTTATTCATGATCAAGCAAAACAGAATTGCTCCCAAGGAGACAACCAAAGCAACGACTCCAGTTCGGGAAAAAGAGAGTAACAATCTGAAGGCCAGAAAGCATATTGCAATGTAATTTCCGAGTAGGTTTATAACTAACGATTGTTTAATCAAAGAAAGAGTGATGAGAATTAGAATTCCTACACCTAAAACCACGGATAAATGGACAGGACCAAACCCTCCGGTCGTTTCAAACATGGAAGTGGCTGTAAACTCCACTGCAGAGAAGTCGGGAGTTTCAAGCGTTACCACTATAGATAGGGAAATCAACGGGAGTATAATAGCGCCTAAAATCTTTTTGTAATTATTCCATTCTACACATCTTCCCGTAAAATAGTATGCGGATATGGCTAATACAACAATTCCTGAAAGTGAATATCGGATATTTTCAAACCACTTTATAGAATTGATACTAAGAATTGTAGATGGAATCAACAAAATTAGGAATAGTATCCAAAGACGATTTTTAGGGTATGGTACGTCTGATATCAGTATACCGATCACGCAGAATAAAACAACAATATATTTTATGAATTCGCTACCTATCTGCGCATCACATACTTTTAGAAGTACCTCTTGCGAAGCCAGGTAGACGATAACTCTCGCAACTTCTTCATTTCGATTCCGATTTTTCAAAATGAGCCCGATTCCGACGACTAATGCTACGATACCCCATAATTGTGCCACCGTATGACTGTATACGACAGTAATCCCCAGCAGGATATGTAATACTAACCATTTAAATGGAATCGAATAGTTCCGACTATCTAAATAATTCATTGATTCTATGCTTTTGTAGGTGGCAGTATGCGGATAAAATCTTCTATGACTATATTCCAATCATGCTGTTCGGCCCAGACTTTCGATCTCTGTTTGAAGCTGCTTTTGTCTGCAAGAATCTTTGTCATTGCATTGCAGATTTCCGTTGCATTGTCTCCATTTACCAAAATGCCGCTTCTTCCGTCATCGATGGCATCATCAATTCCGCAACCTGTTGCTCCGATTACCGGTAAAGAGAAGAATCCAGCTTCCAATGCGACGATACCGAATCCTTCTACATCTCCGTTTTTTTGATTTTCACTCAAAAGCATGAATAAATCCGCGGCTTTGTAATATTCCGTCAGTTTCTCCCAAGTCGGACATACTCCATGGAACACTATATGCTCCTGCACTCCACACTGAATGGCTAACTCCTCGAATTGTTTTTGGTAAATCGGTAATCCAACGATATGGTAACAAGCTTGGGGATAAGACCGAATAATCTCGGGAAGTGCACGTATTACTCTATGTTGTCCTTTTCGAGGGGTTACTCCTCCGACAGTTAACAAAATAGGACTTCCTTGTAAATTTAAAGGGACAGACTCGGTTAATTTCCGATCCATTCGTTGACAGTCGATTCCATTCGGAATTATGCTTATATTTTTACTTTTCCGTATCCATGCGGGAATAATCGATGCCGTATAATGAGATACTGCGACTAATTGGTTGCAGGCCATCATGGAAAGATGGGTGAATTTCTTTCCCAAAAGACCGGGTAAGTTCACTTCGGAACCGTGTAGGATACCGAGAATATGCAGGTCTCTGTAGAAAAAACGAAGTCTGAGCCATAACCCGATCCAAAGAGAGAATTTTCCTGATACGATAACAATTTCCCCCCCCCTTTGCTTACGGATATAGTGCGCGACATCATATAGCCTATAAAAGTAGGTAAGCCACCCTTTTCTCCGGAAACGGTGGATTTTGAAAGATTGTTTTCTGTCGAAATCGACGATCGTTTGCTTCGAAGAATAATCTCCACAAGTAAAAACGTCCATTTCCCACCCCTTATTAGATAAGGCTTCGGTTAGAGAATAGGCATGGGAGCCGACTCCGCCGCGGGCCCGAGGAAATTCGGTAGAAATTATAATTATTTTTTTGTGCAGCCCTTTCATATCAACTTATTATTCTTCGAATTCTGGCAACAAAATCTCGCATACCAACGGTGAAACAAAAAAGTCCTATCGATAGAAGCAAAAAATATATCGAGGAGGTAATTGCAGCACGCAGCAGAAATCCTGAAAAATGTCCGTTCCTCGGGAAATGGATAAAACTGAAAATCCATAGAGTCAGACCCGTAGCGATTGCTGCGGCTAAAATATGTCTTGCATAGATTTGTATATAGGTTATTATAGGCACGTGCAACCCTTTGGAGAAAAGGAAATAAGGTTTCCAACACGAATGTATGATGAACAGACTCGCTAATACTCCGGCTAAAATACCGTTTAATCCCCAGAAATAACCGAATAATATTGATAAGCCGATATTCAGACAGGCTTCTGTTATCGGTGCCCAAATATCATTGAATAAACCATATGCATTCAGATACACGTCGACGGTTGTTTTCCGACATCGGATATAGAGTGTGAGGATCATAAGCAGCAGGGTAGAGTTGGAAAGGACGTATTGTGGCCCGATCCATAACGTTACGAACTCAGGAGTGAGTATATAAAGGCAAAAACAGGCTGTATTGATAAACAAAAATCGAGAACTGAATAATTCGTTAAATACAGTCATGATTTTGGGAGAATCCCCTTCGGCAACTAAATTTCCTACACTGGCTCCGATACTGTCAAATACAGAACTAACGGCTAATTTAACTCCGGAGATAATAACCAGATAGTTTCCGTAAAGTGCTACCAATGACAAATTGGCATATCCGTAAATAATCAATGGAGTGACTTCGGTGAGAATGAATCCGGAGATTTTATGAAAAAATAGTTGTTTGATCTTTATGATGATATCCGGATATTTCCCCTTTATTTTGCGTCCGAGCGACACGCTGGAATGCAAAAAGGGAGCTCGTTTGCGGATGGTTTGGTTGAGCCGCCAAGAGGCGACGAAAGCGAATACAAATTCAAGAATAAGCCACCATAGATAACCGTTTGGAAAATAATAGACGGCAGCCATTTGGCAGAACGTTTTGACGATCAGTGTGCCCTTGTAGCTGTATGTGATCGCATACTCGCATTGGTCTGCGGACAGTATGATTTGTTTATAGTTGACAAAATATCCCAGTAAGGAACTAACGAGCAGTACGCCGAAAGATGCATAGGCATACCATAACGGAAGTTCCATTTTGTTGAAGATGAATGGAAAAAGGCACATTGCCACGAGAGCCCCTCCAATCATCCACCATGCAATCCGACGATAGAGCCATCCTTGGACAGAGACTATTTCGTTTACTGATTCATAGTCTTTCTCAAAAAGAGGCTTATAAATCGTAAATGTAACTGCCGTTCCAATTCCCAATTCGGCTAAGTTGAGAAACTGGAGAATGTTGACCGCTGTGGTATTGAGTCCGAGAATTTCAGTACCCAGATGATCCAAAAAAATCTTCCGGGAGAAGAAGCTCAATATACTGTTGAAAAACGTATATATCAGAGCTACTTTACTGTTCCGAATACTCTTCGATGTCCGAGAAGAATCCGTCAAGATCGAGGATTTTTACTATTCAGCTATGCCGTTCGTTTCCAAGCAGTAGTACTGGAAAAATCTGTGGAAATACATTTTGAGCTTTTCCGGAAACATTGTATAAAGTTTTCGGAAAAGAGGATCGGGCAGGATCTCCTTTCTGAATATTTCGATATAATATTGGTAGGCTTTGTGGTCGAGTTGAATGGTTATGTCTTTATCCATATCAGCAGGGTCGACCCGGAATAACCCGAAATGGATACCGTGATTGGGTCCGAAGCCTCGATCGTGAGGGTTTTCGAAATCCAACATCGAGATCACACTACTTTGAACACCGAATACCGACATATCAATACCTCCTTCCTCCATCATGTCGTATAGCAGCGGCTCACATGAAATCAAAGGTTTGAGACGCATAATTTTGTTGGCATATATGATCGATCGGTATTTATGCAGGATTTCCGGAGTAATATGCTCGTAATATTCTTTGACCTTGACAAAATGGAGACCGGACATTCGGTTTACCCGATCCGTCTTCAGCATATCGATCACTCCTCGGATTCCGCCCCATTTAAACATCCGCATTATTTCGAACGGCGTTTTCCGTATAACGTTAATACGGCGAAAATTGCTCACGCAATCAGAACCGATATAATTCATATGCTCGATATGTTGTTCCATGAGTTCTTGGGGCTCACGAATATAGAACATATCAATATCGATTGTATAAAGATAATCGTAATCACGGAAGGATTCATCCCATAACACCCATCGTAGACTTCGGGCCACAAGAGAGTTCATGTTCGGACAATCTGCGAAGGTATGTTCCCGAATCTCGAAACGATCATAGGTCGATCGGATCATATCTAATGCCGGCCGCAGATCGTCACGTAAAGTATCGTGCAAAAAAATCTTAACATCATATTCCGGATAGGCTTTTCCTATTGAATAAATCAGCATGGGCAAATATTCCTGATAAAGATGCCCTTGAACAAATGTTGTGAGACAGATTTTCATTAAAACCTAATTTTATAATCGTCCATCGGTATTTTTCGGGATACACCATTTCACATCAAAGAGGACGGCATTCGATTTTTTCAACTCTTCGATATTCAGACTTTTGAATTGTTCATGAGCCACGGCAAGAACAATAGCATCGAATTTCCGATCAGGTAAATTATTTGTGATTTCGATACCGTATTCCCGTTGTGCGATAGCAGGATCGACCCAAGGATCATAAATGGAAATGTTCGTATCATACTCTTGAAACGTACGCAAGATGTCGATCACCTTTGTGTTACGAACATCGGGGCAGTTTTCTTTGAATGTAAAACCCAAAATTAAAATATCAGCTCCGAGTACCTTGATTCCTTTCTTGATCATAAGTTTCACTACCTGTTGGGCCACATATTCACCCATGCCATCATTCATTCGACGACCTGCCAGAATAATTTCAGGATTGTAGCCGTAACGCTGGGCGCATTGCGCTAAATAGTAAGGATCGACGCCTATGCAGTGACCACCTACCAAGCCGGGTTTAAACGGTAGGAAATTCCATTTGGTGGAAGCTGCCTCCAATACCGCTTGCGTATCGATACCCATACGGGTAAAAATCTTCGAAAGTTCGTTTACAAAAGCTATATTGATATCCCGCTGAGAGTTTTCGATCACTTTGGCTGCTTCCGCAACTTTGATTGAGGGAGCAAGGTGAGTCCCAGCCGAAATAACCGATGCATATACTTCGTTGATCTTCTGCCCAATGGCGTGGATCCGGAGGTCACTTTTTTTATCTTTTCGACCGTATGCTGTTTATCGCCGGGATTTATTCGTTCGGGAGAGTATCCGGCAAAAAAATCTTCATTGAACTTCAAGCCGGAAACTTTTTCGATCACCGGAATACATTCGTTCTCTGTAACTCCCGGATAAACAGTTGATTCGTAAACTACAATATCCCCTCTCGAAATGACTTTGCCGATCGTTTCGCTGGCATTATACAGGGGGCGCAAATCGGGATTATTATTTTCATCGACGGGAGTCGGGACTGCCACTACATAAAAATTACAATCGCGGATTGCATCGATATCTGATGTACAAACAAAACCGTTTGCAAGAGCTGTTTGTAATAACTCGTCCGGTACCTCCAGCGTCGTATCATGGCCAGACATCAATGCGTTTACACGATTTGAACTCATGTCAAATCCGACAGTATTATATTTTGTCGAGAAAAGTCGAGCCAGAGGAAGTCCTACATAACCTAGGCCTATTACGCAGATTTTAATTTCTCTATCCATGCAATTATATATTTAAAGATTTTTCCTATACCATTCACAAGCCGCTTTCAAACCCTGCTTCATCGAGAATTGAGGAGCATATCCCAATAGATGGCGGGCCTTGTCGATCGAAGCCAGCGAATGAGGGATGTCTCCTACTCGGTTTGGACCGTGGGTTGGTTCAATTTTTTTGATCTCGGGATCATACTCCCCAAGGTATTCACGCAGATAATTTACTAGCTGGTTAAGCGTCGTGCGTTCCCCGCAGGCCGTGTTGTATATCTGGTTCATTGCTTCAGGAGTCGTGGTCTCCATAGCCAGTAGATTCATCTGGATTACATTATCGATATAAGTGAAGTCTCGACTATATTCTCCGTCTCCGTTGATATTGGGAGCTTCGTGATTCAGCAGTTTTTTTACGAAGAGAGGTATGACTGCCGCATAAGCTCCATTCGGGTCTTGGCGCCGGCCAAATACATTGAAATAGCGCAGACCTATATATTCGAACTTTTCGTAGGTGCGGGCAAAAACATCGGCGTAGAGTTCGTCCACGTATTTGGTGATAGCATATGGGGAGAGCGGCTTTCCGATGACATCCTCTACCTTAGGCAACGATTTCGAATCGCCATAGGTCGATGAACTGGCTGCGAAAATAAACCGTTTTACTTTGGCATCACGAGAGGCGACGATCATGTTGAGAAATCCGCCGATGTTGACCTCATTAGTTGTTACGGGGTCTTTGACAGACCGTGGTACCGAACCCAGTGCTGCTTCATGTAGTACGTAGTCTACGCCTTCGACAGCTCTCAGGCAGTCATCGAAATTCCGGATATCACCCACAATCAGTCGGAACGAATCCGGATAGCGGGAGATCAGTGGAATTAAGTTCTCCATATGTCCCGTAGAAAAATTATCAAGGCAAACTACCCAGTCACCTCTTTCCAGTAATGCTTCACATAGGTTGCTACCGATAAATCCGGCACCTCCCGTTACCAATACTTTTCTCATCATCGCTTATTAATGTATATTTTTACCGAATACCTCCAGAATTCTTCGATCTGAATTCTGAGGTATATTCATTTGATGGATTATCTTCGAATATCAGCCCCGCAGAGGCTTCTACACTATTCATAAAGTGACAGACTGCTATATGTCTTACCCCCCCCCGAAATAATACACGTGATGTATATACAATGGGTGACAAACGACGACAAAAGGTTCTGGATATGGGGAGGAGTAAAAGTTTTGGTCAAGTGAACGTTCCGGATTTAAAATGTCTGAGAAAGTTCAAATCCGGAAGGAATCATATAACAGATTATCCTTTGTGTAAAACGCAAAATCATGTTTTTTGTCTGTCGCTCTTTAAATTATCGAGAAATCCCATATCTCGTCTATGTGTCGTTCATGTATTCGTTGAATGCGGCAATTTCCAAGTTTGTCGTTGAATAGTTGGTGTTTATGGAAATTTCTTTATCGTACGTTCATGCAAAGACGGTATTCTACATCGGAAAGTTCCGAAATCAACGGCTCGTTGCAATCAATTTTAGTCGTAAGGAGAGTATTGTTGCTATTACGTGTCTGCTTGCTGACTCGTTGTCGGCGATCTACGGAAAAAAGTTAGCGCTTTTTCTGGCGGATAACAAAGTATTATGAAATGACTTCGACCAAGTCGGGATCAACTTCTGCCGTAACGGCTATGACACCTTCTAACATTATGACTATTCGGCGATTTCTTTTACCTCGTACTTGCATGAATATACCTTTAACCCCATCGAATTTTCCTCCGTGTATGCGGACACGAGTTCCTTTCTGTAAATTTATTTCACTTGGCCGATAGTAACTTATATTCTCATCGTATTGTGAGGCAACCTTTATGAAACTATCCATTTGCTCATCCGGTACAACGATATATTCTGATCCCGTACTTTTTTTCCACATCACAAATTGCAGGAAGTTATATCGTTTTTTGAAATTCAGAATTTGAGAGCGACTGGCGTGAACGAATACAAGATTCGGAATAGCCGGGACGAGCCTTTTAGACTTCA
>ERZ780053.438-NODE-438-length-15834-cov-3.51657_pt1 | contig 15834 bp, 10 predicted proteins | sample MGYA00511088_ERZ780053 | MGnify/ENA primary metagenome ERZ780053 (study PRJEB29588, sample SAMEA2150866) | human gut metagenome | biome: human gut; feature: human-associated habitat; material: faeces | place: Denmark | collected 2008/2010 ...
TACAAGCGATGAACAATATTTCTTAAATGAAAAAGCCGTGGAGGAAAGATAGTAAATTAAAGTAAGATAGGAAAGATTTCGCCTAAAATGTCTATCTTTGCAACTCAATAACAAATAAGTGTACGTACATATTATGAATATAGAAGAAAAACTCACCACGTCCATTATCAGCGCTATCAAAACGTTGTACGGACAGGATGTACCCGGAAAAATGGTACAACTGCAAAAGACTAAGAAAGAGTTTGAAGGACATCTTACTTTGGTTGTTTTCCCTTTTCTGAAAATGTCCAAGAAAGCTCCTGAACAGACCGCACAGGAAATAGGCGGATACCTGAAAGAGCATGCTCCCGAATTGGTTTCAGCCTACAATGCAGTGAAGGGCTTTCTTAATTTGACAATTGCTTCGGATTGTTGGATTGAACTTTTGAATTCTATTCAGGCTGCTCCCGAATACGGTATTGAAAAGGCTACGGAAAACTCTCCGTTGGTGATGATTGAGTATTCTTCTCCCAATACAAACAAGCCGCTTCATCTGGGTCACGTCCGTAACAACCTGTTGGGAAATGCCTTGGCAAATGTCATGGCGGCAAATGGCAATAAGGTGGTCAAGACCAATATTGTGAATGACCGTGGTATCCATATCTGTAAGTCCATGCTGGCCTGGTTGAAATATGGTAACGGTGAAACACCTGAATCATCGGGCAAGAAGGGGGACCATTTGATTGGTGACTATTATGTAGCTTTTGACAAGCATTACAAGGCTGAGGTAAAGGAACTGACAGCTCAGTACCAGGCTGAAGGCTTGAATGAAGAAGAAGCTAAAGCTAAGGCAGAGGCAAACTCTCCTCTGATGCTGGAAGCTCGCGAGATGCTCCGTAAGTGGGAGGCGAATGACCCTGAGATCCGTGCCTTGTGGAGGAAGATGAATGACTGGGTATATGCCGGATTCGATGAAACGTATAAGATGATGGGAGTTAGTTTCGATAAAATTTATTATGAATCGAATACCTATCTGGAAGGTAAGGAGAAAGTGATGGAAGGATTGGAAAAAGGTTTCTTCTACCGGAAAGAGGATAACTCTGTATGGGCTGATTTGACTGCCGAAGGACTGGACCATAAGTTGCTTCTTCGCGGTGACGGTACTTCTGTTTATATGACCCAGGATATTGGTACTGCCAAATTACGTTTTCAGGATTACCCCATCAACAAGATGATTTATGTAGTGGGTAATGAACAAAACTATCATTTCCAGGTACTTTCTATCTTGTTGGACAAATTGGGTTTTGAATGGGGCAAAGGATTGGTTCATTTCTCATACGGTATGGTAGAGCTGCCCGAGGGCAAAATGAAAAGTCGTGAAGGTACAGTAGTGGATGCGGATGATTTGATGGAAGCAATGATTGAAACTGCTAAGGAAACTTCTGCTGAATTAGGTAAATTGGACGGTCTGACTCAAGAAGAAGCCGACAATATTGCCCGTATTGTTGGTTTGGGCGCTTTGAAATATTTTATCCTGAAGGTGGACGCACGTAAAAATATGACTTTCAACCCGAAAGAATCGATAGATTTCAATGGCAATACAGGACCTTTCATTCAGTATACGTATGCCCGTGTCCAGTCTGTATTACGCAAAGCGGCTGAAGCAGGTATCGTTATTCCCGAAATCATTCCAGCAGGTTTGGAACTGAGCGCAAAAGAAGAAGGTTTGATTCAGATGCTGGCTGATTTTAAATCGGTTGTCAAGCAGGCAGGCTCAGACTATAATCCTTCCATTATAGCAAACTATGCATACGATTTGGTGAAAGAATACAACCAGTTCTATCATGATTTTAGTATTCTGCGTGAAGAAAATGAAGCGTTGAAAGTCTTCCGTCTGGCATTGAGTGCTAATGTGGGTAAGATTGTAAAGACAGCAATGGGCCTACTGGGTATTGAAGTGCCTGAACGTATGTAAATGGTAAAGAAACAGAAATATTATGTAGTATGGAAAGGCGTCAATCCGGGAGTTTATGACTCTTGGACTGACTGCCAGCTACAGATAAAAGGTTACGATGGCGCACAATACAAGTCATTCGAGACCAAAGAGGAGGCGGAACACGCCTTGGCTTCTTCCGCTTTCCATTATATAGGTAAGAATGCTGTTAAAAAAGAAGATGTTCCTAAACAACTTCCCGAGAACTTTGATATGAACTGCCTGGCTGTGGATGCTGCTTGCAGTGGAAATCCCGGACCGATGGAATATCGGGGCGTTTATTTGCTTACCGGACAGGAGGTTTTTCATTTCGGTCCTGTTTATGGAACGAATAATATTGGAGAGTTTCTTGCCATTGTCCATGCTTTGGCGTTGATGAAGCAGAAAAATATCAATATGCCTGTTTACTCGGACAGCCGTAATGCGTTGAGTTGGGTGAAGCAGAAGAAATGTAAAACTAAACTGGAACGGACTCCTCAGACGGAGAAACTTTTTCAAATGATAGAACGGGCCGAAATTTGGCTGAAAGAAAATAAATATACCACACCTTTATTGAAGTGGGAAACCGACCGATGGGGAGAGGTCCCGGCTGATTTCGGACGGAAATAATAAAGAACTGAAGATATGAAAAAGAGGATTGCTTATATCAGCTTGTACTTTTTTACGGTCTTACTGATATTTATTCTACAGAAACCATTATTCATGCTCTATAATGGTTCCATTGAAAAAGGATTCGGGTTTGCCGATTATATGCAGGTAATGATTCATGGAGCCAGTCTTGATGCCGCTACGGCGGGATATCTTACTGCATTTCCATTCTTGTTGGTACTGATAAGTATTTGGTTTAGGAAATTCCCTTTGAAAAAAATACTTTACGGGTATTATATTTTGGCCGCCGCGCTTATTTCTATCATTTTTGTGGTAGATATGGCATTATATACATTTTGGGGATTTAAACTGGACGCATCTGTTTTTCTTTATATCGATTCACCGAAGGAAGCTTTGGCGAGTGTTTCCGTTGGATTTATCTTGCTGAGGGTTCTTGCCATCTTGTTACTCATAGCTCTGAATTGTTGGGTCTTGCTGAAAATCACGCCTTCCGTTTTGACCGTCACCCGGAAACGGATAGCGGGAACTGCGGGAATGCTGTTATTAGGAGGTGTACTTTTCATCATTATACGTGGTGGTGTAACAGAATCCACTTCTAATATAGGGCAAGTATATTTCAGCAACGAACCTTTCTTGAATCATTCGGCGGTCAATCCCGATTTCAGTTTGTTGTCTTCTATGGGTAAATCCCAGGATTTTGCATCAGAGTTCAATTTCTTTGATGAAGAGAAGCGGGCTGCATTGTTTGACGGACTTTATCCTACAACAGATGGGGATAGTATTATTCAAGTCCTGAATACCAAGCGTCCCAATATTCTTATTATTTTGATGGAAGGTTTTGGAGGTGCTTTTGTAGAACCTTTAGGCGGTCTTCCTGATGTGACACCCCACTTTAACCGTCTGTCAAAGGAAGGGATCTTTTTTACAAACTGTTATGCCAATAGTTTCCGTACCGACCGTGGAACAGTCTGTACTTTCAGCGGTTACCTTGGATTGCCTACGGCATCGGTAATGAAAATTCCTGCCAAGAGCCGTACGCTGCCTGCTATAGCTGAAGGACTGTCCAAGGCGGGTTATAAAACAGATTTCCTGTATGGAGGTGATATCAACTTTACCAATATGAAGAGTTATCTGCTGAGTACCGGTTATCAGCGTCTTACAGCCAATACAGATTTCTCATTGGCCGAACAGACCAGTAATGCCTGGGGAGTGAATGATGATATTACTTTTGAATATTTATATAATCAGTTAAGAAACCGGAAGGAAGAAGGGCCTTGGCATACTGCGTTTCTGACACTTAGCAGTCATGAACCTTTCGAAGTTCCTTATCACCGGCTGGAAGATAAAATTCCCAATGCCTTTGCTTATACAGATGAATGTCTGGGTAAGTTTATTGACCGGTTGAAGCAGACTCCCGCATGGAAAGATCTTTTAGTTATCTGCCTTCCCGATCATGGTTTCTATTACCCGCGTGAGGGGTCTAATGCGATGCCTCGTTTTTATCATATTCCCTTGTTATGGTTAGGTGGAGCGGTAAAACAGCCTATGCAGGTGGACAAGATTATGAATCAGACCGATTTGGCAGCCACTTTGTTGGGGCAGCTGGGGCTGGAACATACTGCATTTACGTTTAGCCGTAATGTATTGGGAAGTGATTATAAGTATCCTTTTGCCTTTTATAGTTTCAATAATGGGTTCTCATTCCGGGACAGTACAGGAGTGACGGTATTTGATAATAATTCCGGCAGTATTCTTTTTAATGAGCCTGAAGCTGACGAGTCCCGTCTGGATAAGGGTAAGGCGATATTGCAAACTGTTTATGATGATTTAGGGAACAGATAGTAAAACTTGGACGCGGACTATATGAATCAGTATGGAATTCATATAGTCCGCGTCCCAATCGGTGCAGAATCTGCCGGATATAACTATTTCCGTTTCTCGTTGAACTTGTACATGATTACCGTATTGCGTAAGTCGCAACTTCTGTAATCTGTATGGAAGACCTCTTCCAGCTGATATTTTGCATTGTAATTCTTTAAAAACTCCTCTTGTGCATTTGCAGAAAGTATGACATACCCTTCTTGCGGATTTTCCAGTGTGAAATTCCGCATTTGGTTATTCATATAATAATTTGTACAATAAAACCGTATCATTCTGTCTGTATATGAATAAACGACTCCTTCAGGCACCTGTTTTCTGATATCTTCTGCCAGATGTTTATCGGATTTTACAGCTAGTATTGTTGGCTGATATACCCCGTCTAAAGCGACAAACAGGCAAAGAACACAACCGATGATTCCATAGAGGAGTGACCCCGTACTACTTTTTTTGATAACCAGCCTTAATGTACAGATGGCAGCCACTACCGGCAATACTATAATCAGCCATTTGGAAATAGAAAAGGACGTGCTTTCCAAAGCTTGCATAAACGCTATGTTTTCGGCAGCATGACGTCCGTTGCCCCATATGCTGTCCGGTATCATCTGACAGCGTACAGCAAAAAACACCACGGTGAGTAACAAACAGAGCGAGGCAAAGATATAAGCCGATATTTTGAACACTTTCGCCCCTTTTTGCATTAACGCCTCCAGATACTGGGCAATCAGTACAGCCATAAATGGATAGATAGGCAACAAATAGACGCTGCGTTTGCTTTTAGGAATACAATAGAAGACAAAAATAGCGATAATCACTATCCAGATAAACAGCTGTATGGGGGATTGTGAGCGGATGTTATCCCAAACCTTCCTGATGCGTCCGGTGAAAGAGTTTCCTGCGGGCAGCAGGTGCATTTCATTCCATTTCAGTCCGAAGAGTGAAATAAGCAAGACCAATGTCCAAGGTATCCACCCCCATATAATGGTCAGGAAGTTATACCATAAAGGATTGTGATGCGACGGGTATGACATTTTGCCGACAAAGCGTCCGGTGTTTTCCTCCAGCATCAGGTCCATAAACGGCTGTCCTCCCTGTAGCCAGGCCGCATAAAACCAGATTCCCAATGGAATAAGGGAAAGCAGCCCGATTCCGAATAAGGAAAGGAAAGTCTTGCCGAATGAGCGTCCCCGTATCAGCTGGTAAATACCGATACACATACAGGGGAATATAGAACCCACAGGTCCTTTGGTCAGCGTGCCGCATGCCATCAGCACGACAGCCGTCCAAGGTATTCCCTTGCAGCCTTTTTCGTCCCAGCGAAATAGTAAGCAAAGTGAGATGACGATGAAGGAAACCTGTAGCATATCCAGCCTGCAAGCCACCGCCGCCCGGTGCACTTCGAATGAAGTGAGCAGTAAAAGGGAGGTAATGACTGCTGTCTTTGTATTCTTATAGCGGGCTACGAATCCGAAAAACACGAACTGCATAGCTAGAAAAGCGATAGCGGACGGCAGACGGGACGAGAATTCACTCACCCCTCCGAAAATGGCGGAAATAGCTGCAATAGACCAATACAGGAAAGGAGGTTTATAGGCGATGTCTGTTCCGTAGTTCAAAGGCAATATCCAGTTGCCGCTTTCCAACATCGAGTATGCCACAATTGCTTCGCGCGGTTCCCCTTTAGAGTAAAAAATAGTTTCTCCCAAAAAGGGGATTATTACAAGTGTGCTTAGTAAGGCTATGAACCAAAATGCTTTTTTCTTGTCTGACATATATTTTTCGGTCTTTTATATTTACTGTCGCAAAAGTACGAATAATTCTTTAGTAATACCTAACTTTGCATTTTAAATCAATGAAAATGAATAAACTGAAACAGATACCCGAGTTCCTGCGATTTGTAATGGTAGGTCTTTTTGCTACAGGGCTGCACTATGGCATTTATTTTGTCTTGCAAAAATTCATTCAGGTCAATGTAGCCTATACCTTGGGATATGTGCTGAGTTTTGTTGCCAACTTTTATCTTACGGCTTATTTTACTTTCGGGCAGCCTCCTTCCTGGAAGAAAGCTTTTGGCTTCGGGGGGGCACATCTGACAAATTATCTGATACATATCGGATTGTTGAATCTCTTTCTGCGGTTGGGTTTTTCCCGTCCGTTGGCTCCCATCCCAGTGTTTCTCATTGCCATTCCGGTAAATTTTTTATTAGTGAGGTTTGTTTTCAAACAAAAGTAATATCTTTGAGGAGTCTTTATGATAGTGAAGAATGATATGAAGAAAGTGACTCTTTTGATTCCGGTATATAATGAGGAAGCGATGCTGCCCACTCTGTATCAACGTTTGATAGAGCTTGTCAACCGCAATGCCGTTTATGAATGGGAAATCCTGTTTGTCAATGATGGCAGCAGCGACACTACGCTGGAATGCCTCCGCCGGCTGAGGCAGCAGGACAAGCGGGTGAATTATGTCAACCTTTCGCGTAACTTTGGTAAAGAGGTAGCCATGCTGGCGGGTTTTGATTACGCCACCGGCGATTGCTGCGTTGTGATGGATGCTGATTTGCAGGACCCTCCGGAACTGGTAGACCAGATGCTGGAATATTGGGAAGAAGGATATGATGACATTTATGCCAAACGGCGTACCCGTGGCGAGGAAAGCTGGTTGCGTCGTCAGTTCTCTCTGGCTTTTTATGGTATACTTCAGCGGATGAGCCGTATTGATATTTTGCCCAATGTGGGCGATTTCAGGCTTCTGGACCGTCGTTGTGTGCTCACGTTGCGTCGTCTGCGCGAATGCGAGCGTTATACAAAAGGATTGTTTTGCTGGATAGGCTATCAGAAGAAAAGCATTGAATTTGATCGCGGAGACAGGCTGATGGGCCATTCCTCTTGGAACTTTCTCAAGCTGTTGAATCTGGCTGTCGAGGGAATAACCTCTTTCTCTATCGCTCCTTTGCGCATCGCCACAGTATGCGGAGTGCTCTGTTCAATCTCCAGTTTTATTTATGCCATTTATTTTCTGATAAAGACCGTGCTTTATGGTGATGAAACGGCCGGCTTCCCCACTTTGATCATTGTCATGCTCTTTTTAGGTGGCATCCAGCTTTTCTCTTTGGGAATTATAGGAGAGTACGTGGGGCGCATTTTCAAGGAAACCAAAGGCCGTCCTACCTACATAGCCTCTGATTATAACGAGGAGAAGTTGGGGTATGACCGTTAAGGAAGGCAAGGCGGTGAAACCCGTCCCACCTTATTGTCCATTAGCTTTATTGACAGTCTTGTGCTCTTTTACCAGATACTCCGCACTCTGCAATGTGGAGAAACAGTATTTTTTCATCACGTAGAATGTACTGTCCTCCCCTGTTACAAGTTGCAAGGCATTTCCTTGCTTCTTATATTTGAATTCCTGCCGGTCATGTGGAGAATAAATATATAGGTGGGTTGTATCTGTAGCCGCTATCAAATTATCGGCGGAGAAATAGACATACGGGCGTTGTTCTGTTAACAAATTTATGCCGAAGTCGTTTTGGGTATAACTCATGTTCAGCAGTCCGAGTAAAGTCGGTGCCACATCAGTCTGGCCGCCCGGCTCTTGTCTGATTTCGGGCTTGATGCCTTTTCCGTAAATCATTAGTGGAACATGGTTGCAGGATTGTGGTATTTCACAGTCCGGACTTCCTACCAATTTCCCATGGTCACCCAGCAAAACAAAGATTGTATTTTCAAACCAGGGTTGTTTGCGTGCTTCTTGCATGAATTGCCGGATGGCCCAGTCCGCGTATTCCACAATCTGATCTTCAAGCTTTGTGCTGTGTGGTTTGAAATAGTCAGGTATCACATACGAGGGATGGTTGCTGATAGAAAGCAATATGGTAAAGAAAGGTTGTCTTTCTTCTGCTCTTTTGTTCAGAATGGGCAAGGCATATTGGTATAGGAAATCGTCTTGTACACCAAAGCTGTTAACGACTTTATCTTTTGGGTAGTTTTCTTGTGCATATATTTCATCAAATCCGTTAGTGCGGAGAAAAGCGTTCATATTATCGTATTGTGATTCGTGCGTCATGAAGAATAGGTTCCGATAGCCATTATCCTTTAATACGGTGGGCAACCCCGAATAGACAGGTACCACTGCTCCTTTCATGGCATTCCGTTTCATGATGGCAGGGAAAGAGTAGAGGGTGGCATACATTCCGTGGTTGGTATGTATGCCCGCTGAATAAAAATGGTCAAAACTGAGAGATTCCAGATAAAGGCTGTCTAGGAAAGGAGTCAGTTTTTTGGTAGATCCGAAATGCTCCATCAAGTTGGCCGACATCGATTCCATGAAAATAAGAACAACATTCTTTTGTGTAGGGACGGCTGCGCATTTCACTTCACGTGCAATGGGGGAGATGCCTTCTATTCCTTTTCTTTGCAATATACTTTGCATATTGGTTATTGCCTCCTGTTCCGGCATCAGGTGAAGATAGCGGTTTTCCTTACGGTTATCATCCAGTGTGCTGGTAAGTAGATTAAAGACAGGATTAACCCCTAGCTGATTCAGGAATGGATCGGTGCAATAGTATGCTTGACTTACTCTGATGGGGTTATATCCCATGCGTCCCCGTATTCCGAATAGACAAAGTCCTATACAAACAGCACCGGTGGCGAATATACATAGGCGGTTTATCGGGCTGATGGGGGTAGATGTCGAATTGATGAGATGATAGAAATAAGAAGATAACCGTAGTACACTTCCTGACAGCAGAAGAATAGATATCAGTCCTAGAAAAATAGGGAAATAGAATGATGTCTCACCCAATACCATTCCGGCAGTAGTGGCTCCATATCCGAACCAATTGTAAATAGAAGAATTGATTGTTTTAAAAAAATAGGAGAAATAAGGGATGTTGGCTGCCGAAATAATGAACGACAGTGAATAAAATAGAATGAAAAAGATAGAGATAAATCTGAATGCCCACTTGGAGTGATAGTTGCAGAGAGCGGTTATCCATAAAATGACTAATGGTAACAGCAATATGTAGCAAGCTATAACATTGTCAAACCATAGCCCTTTTATAAATGCAGTGGCTTGCATGAGAAAGTTGTTTTGTATATCGGGAGGAAACTGATAATCTATTGAGGTGAACAGGACAAGCCGGAACAGGAAGAAAAAAAGTAAAGCAACTATATGTATGATAAATAAGTAAAGTAAAGAAAGAGTAAACTGTTGGATAAGCTTAGCTTGATTCTTACATGCTGTTACAAATTGCTGCATGAGTGAACGGAGATATTTCATTTGTTTTAGTAAAGTTTGCATTTGTTTGAATCAATTCGGATGATTAACAACAAAGGTAAACAGAATTTTAGAAATATCAAAAGAGGGTATGCCAAAAGTAAAATTGGCTGCCAATTTGTTCACTTTAGGGGCAAACATGTGAGTCCGCCCGAAAATATGGGCAAGCAGTTTCCGTTTCTTATTCTATTTTCGGGAAGGAGTAAGGCGGTCTCGTTTCATAGTCAGAACAAAAGGACAGAATAGCCGTGCTATCCGGTTGAGGCGCTCCAGACGTCCGTCTTTCCGCGTTCCGTTTAATTTCTGCCGGAGGAGTTCCCATAATTGCAGTTTTACTTGCTCTGTTGTGCTTAATTTGGCAATGCGGTTGTAAAGCATTCCTCTCCGTATACATCGTTTGTATCTGCTCAGGTGGGTAAGGTGTTGTTCCATAATGCGGACTATCTCAATATCTTCGCTCTTACCCCCTCCGTTGTTTTCAGCTTTGACGGTAACTTTCTGGGTATGTTGTCTGAAGTAGTTCAGTACTTCATATCTTTCTATAATGTCTCCTTGCATTGCCATATAAAACCAGAACAGCCAGTCGCCGCTGTAGCGCATTTGCAGGCATTGTTCCATATTTTGGACATTTACCATGCTTTTTCTGAAAATGGCCGAGCTTGCATTGGCTATGTAACCACGCCAGTAAAGGTTATGTTCGGCATAAGTTTCCCCATTAAACACGGCGTATGGAGGTATGGCAGATTTCCATTTGTTCATGTCGCAACTCAGCACATTACCGTCTTTATCAATATACTTGGAACCGGCAAAGCATACGGCGGCTTGTTGGTATTTCTCCATTAAAGGAACTACTTTCTCTAAAAAAGTAAGCTCACACAAGTCATCGGCTTCGGCTATCCATATATATTTTCCTTTGGCTAATTGCATGCCTTTAAACCATTGTTTAAATGGATTTCCGGTGTTGTGTTCGTTTAATAGAATATGGCTCACTTTGGCATGGTCTTGATAGTCCGATAATACCTCTTCGCTACCGTCTGTTGAGGCATCATCAAGTAAAATCAGTTCGATATTCTGATAGGTCTGTTGCAGAATACTCTGAATTCGTAGATTGAGGTATCGTTTATAATTATAATTAGGTACCACTACACTGACCAAGGGAAGTGCATTCATGCTCTATTGTTAAGTTAGTTCTTGTTTTATTTCTACAAATGTAATGTTATACAGGTAAATAAACAAGTTGCTTCTTTGTTTTTTTTTCAAAAAACAGGAATTTTGTTGAACTTTTAAAAAGAAACGATAATTAACATTTTAGTATGCAGTCTTTCTTGTACCTTTGCATTATACACTACATAGCATTTGCTGTATTAAACTAAAAATTAAATTAGACATTAGACTATTGTTTAAATTCAATTAGTATGAGAAAGAAAATTCTTTTTATTATTCCGTACATTCCTTATCCGCTGGATTCGGGCGGTAATCAGGCTTTCTTTAATATGGTGGAGTATTTGCGTCATAAGATGGCCGTATCTGTATTGCTTTATCCTGAAACAGGGAGACGTATGCAAGATGTAGAGTCATTGAAGAAAATTTGGGATAATGTGGATTTCTTTATTTATACTCCTAAAACTAAAACTGTCAGATTACCCAAAATTAAACATCCTTTTTATTATAAATGGCTGCAAAAGATACATGCGTCTGTAACCCGTAAAATGAACCGGCAACAGATATGGACGGATGAAACGGGCGAAGTTGTGGATTTAGTACGGGGAAAGAGTGCTTTGTTCAGCTCTTGTTTCCAGCCGCTAGACCAGGGGTATGTGGAGTATGTTTCTCAGGTGGCTCATTCAGGTTTTGATATTATTCAAGTAGAGTTTTATGAACTGTTGTCATTGGGATTCTTGTTGCCTGAAAATGTACAGACTATTTTTGTGCATCATGAACTCCGCTACATCCGTAATGAAAAGGAGATTACTTTGTTCAGGGAACAGACTGCCGGTGACAGGATGTTGTTTCATATAGCAAAGGATTTTGAGCGCAGTGCATTATTGAAATATAAAGATGTTATTGTTCTGACTGAAGTAGACCGTAAAATTATGGAGGACTTCATAGGACGGAAAGACCATATCTACACTTCTCCGGCTGTGGTGCAAGTGGGTGACAGGCTGGAACAGCCTTTTGTTCCGGTCCAAAGCGGACGCCTGACTTTTGTGGGAAGTGAGGATCATTTTCCCAATCTGGATGCCGTGGCATGGTTCTGTCACGAAGTGATTCCGCATCTGCGTAAACGTCATTTTTCGTTTACATTGCAAGTAATTGGTAAATGGCGTGGAGAGTGTATCAATCGTTTGCAGTCCGAATACCCGGAACTGAAGCTGGTAGGCTATGTGGAAGATCTGGGCTCTTTTTTAAAAGGCAGTGTTGCTGTTGTTCCAATACGTATCGGTAGTGGTATGCGTATGAAAATATTAGATGCTGTATTGTCAAAAGTACCTTTTGTAACTACGGCAAAGGGTGTGGAAGGCATTGATTTTAAGGATGGTGAAGATTGCTTGATTGTTGATGACCCTGCCGGATTTGCAGAAGCTGTCATAGCCTTGTCAAGTAATCCGCAGTTGCAGAGACAGTTGGTTACCCATGCGGAAGACAGTTTGCGGCAAGTATATAACCCCGGACAGATGCAGGAAAGAAGGCTTGCCGTGTATGAACAAATATTAGGGGATAAAGTGGGGTAATCTTGGGTGATTATTTCTTTTTTGTTACCTTTGCGGCATTATATATAATTGATAATTATGCTGAAACAGTTCTTTAGTTTGTTGAAGCGGTATATTCTTCCATACCGCAAATATTTGACATGGGCATTGATACTGAACTTTCTGTCGCAATGGCTTAATGTGTTTTCGTTCATGGCGATTGTGCCAATTTTGAACATTCTGTTCAAAATTGATACCAAGTCTTATGAGTACATTCCTATGGATATTCATAATTTGGATAAGGATGTACTCATAAATAATGCCTATTACTTTGTGAGCAATTTTGTGGCTACAAATGGTGCGTTCTATACACTTGCCATGATGGGAGGAATACTTATCTTTATGACTATGTTGAAAACTGCCGGTTATTTTGCTTCTGCGGCTGTCATGGTACCTTTGCGTACAGGTATTGTCCGGGATATCCGTATTCAGGTTTATAATAAAGTGTTAAGTCTTCCTTTGAGTTTTTTCTCAGAAGAACGTAAAGGAGATATCATAGCCCGTATGAGTGCGGATGTTACGGTGGTGGAGAACTCGTTGACCAGTTCCATCGATATGCTTATCCGTAATCCTATCGCTCTTTTGGTTTGTTTTGTCACTCTGTTTTCGGTAAGTTGGCAAATGACGCTTTTTGTTATCTTTATTTTACCTCTGACAGGTTGGATAATGGGGGTTGTCAGCCGGAAGCTGAAAAGACAGTCCTCTACAGCACAGGCGCAATGGGGAGATATTATGTCCCAATTGGATGAAACATTAGGAGGTTTAAGGGTTATCAAAGCGTTTATAGCCGAAAGCAAAATGTCTGCCCGGTTCTCTAAAACAAACAATGACTTCCGCGATGCAATGAACGAGATGATTATCCGGCAAAGTTCAGCCCACCCCATGAGTGAGTTTTTAGGTACTTGTGTGATTGTGACCGTGCTGTTGTTTGGCGGTGCTTTAATCTTAAATACAAACTATGCTCCGATGGATGCGGCTACTTTCATATTTTATCTGATTATCCTTTATAGTATCATCAATCCTTTGAAAGAATTTTCAAGAGCATTTTATAATATTCCGCAGGGATTGGCCAGTATGGAGCGAATTGATATGATATTGAAAGCGGAAAATCATATCGTAGAGCCGGAGCAGCCTTTGCCATTGGACGCTTTCACAGATAAGTTAGAGTTTAAAAATGTAAGTTTCAGCTATGTAGAAGGACGTCCGGTCTTGAACCATATCAATCTGACGGTTCCTAAAGGAAAAACGATTGCGCTGGTGGGTCAGTCCGGTTCCGGAAAGTCTACTTTAGTGGACTTGGTACCGCGTTATCACGATGTATCGGAGGGTGCATTGCTGATTGACGGCAAGAATGTGAAAGATGTATCCATCCACAGTTTACGTTCTCTGATTGGTAATGTAAATCAGGAAGCTATTCTGTTTAATGACACCTTCTATAACAATATTACTTTTGGTGTAGAGAATGCCACTATGGAGCAAGTAATAGAAGCTGCCAAGATAGCGAATGCACATGATTTCATTATGGAAACGGAAAAAGGATATGACACGATGATTGGTGATCGTGGAGGGCGTTTGTCCGGTGGTCAGCGTCAGCGTGTCAGTATAGCCCGTGCAATTTTGAAAAATCCTCCTATACTTATATTAGATGAGGCTACTTCGGCTCTTGACACAGAGTCCGAGCGTTTGGTTCAGGAAGCGTTGGAGCGTTTGATGAAATCGCGTACTACTATCGCTATCGCGCATAGATTGAGTACCATTAAGAATGCCGATGAAATTTGTGTACTTTATGAAGGTGACATTGTAGAAAGAGGAACTCACGATGAACTGATAGCCTTAAATGGATATTACAAGAAGTTGAACGATATGCAGTCTTTGTAAAGTGGAGCAAATAAAGAAATTGGCAATTGTTATTCCCGCCTACAAGGGGCGTTTCCTTAAGGAAACGCTCGACTCAATTGCAGTTCAGGCCCATAAAGATGAGTTCGTGTTATATATAGGTGATGATGCAAGTCCTGAAAGATTGGATAAGATTGTGGAATCTTATCAGAATAAGGTAAATCTGGTGTATCATCGCTTTAGCGAAAATATGGGGGGCAAAGATTTGGTGGCCCATTGGGAGAGGTGTATCCAGCTGTCTGCAGAGCCGTTTATCTGGCTTTTCTCGGATGATGATTTGATGCCGGCTGATGGTGTGGAACGTGTCATGGAGGCTTTGTCGCGCCCACACCATCAGCGAGGATATTTCTTTCGTTTTCCATTAGCTGTCATTGATGGTGAAAACAAGCGGATACGTGCCAATCGTCCTTTGGAAGAAGGAAGTGTGTCTTGTTACCGGCTGCTGCTAGATAAGTTACAGGGAAAGATAGATTCGGCTGCCGTAGAGTACGTGTTCAGTCGGGAGATATGGCAGTCGGCAGGTGGTTTTGTTCATTTTCCTATGGCTTGGTGTTCGGATGATGCTACGTGGGCTGCTTTTGCCCGTCATGCGGGGGGTGTTATTTCTTTGCCGGGGCAGCCTGTATGTTGGAGGAATGTTGAAGGTGCAAACATCAGTAATTCTGCCGGTCATGACAAAGATAAATTGCACGCTACTATTCTTTTCTTGAGATGGATGAGGAATATGTTTTCCGATTATGTGGATGATCCGGAGCTGATTAGTGCATTGCAATGCTATATCCATACCATCCTTCGTATTTCATTGCATAAACATTATAATATATGTGGTTTGTGGGGGGTATCTATGGCTTTGGGAAGATTTAATAAAAGGGCGGCCTTTACTACGTTTTTCAGGAATTTTAGGTTGTTCTCTTAATTTCATTTATGCAGCCGCTTGCGATTTCTCAAGAGTGCCTGTATTTTCATAAAAAGTTTGGGTGCATATATGCCCTCACTTCATATTTCTGTCCTGTATGTATAGTCAGATGTATATCTTCCTGTCATATATTGTTTCACTTTTTTAAAGAAGGACATTGGGGAGTTTTTCATCCGTAAGGAATTGTGTGGTTTTAAAATCAGATTCATCCTTAAAATATCTTATCCGCATCCCTAAACATTTCTTGCTGTATGGTTAAGGGCTTTCTTCCTGTTTGTTTTATCTCCGCAAGCCTTTGGAGTTAACTCCATAGTCTTGGGAGATAACTCCAAAGCTTATGGAGATAACTCCAAAGGCTATGGAGATAGAATACATCCGTATAAAAAGGTTTAACCTGGAAAGAGAAAAGGCTTATGCAACAGGGACGGATGCAATACATTGTTGTTTAATTCCGATGGCGGGTTATTACTTTTTCTCAGTTTCTTCGGGTCAACGTAAAAACCTGAGGGATTCATAGATTAAGCATAAATTTTAGTCAGTC
>ERZ780053.439-NODE-439-length-15790-cov-2.834_pt1 | contig 15790 bp, 9 predicted proteins | sample MGYA00511088_ERZ780053 | MGnify/ENA primary metagenome ERZ780053 (study PRJEB29588, sample SAMEA2150866) | human gut metagenome | biome: human gut; feature: human-associated habitat; material: faeces | place: Denmark | collected 2008/2010 ...
AAGTGAATCTAAGAGGTAGGTACTTAAATTCTCATATTAAAGATCAATACAAAACTAGTGGGTATGAACTCAAAAACGAATCATCTTTTACTTCCATTTTCTATATTTGGAGTTTCTCTTCTGGGTCTTGTTCTATTAAACAATGAACCTAGGAGGGTAACTCCTCCTTATATAAAGGAGAGCAGAGAGGATTCTATCAAAAGGGTAAAACGATATAAAGAAGAACTTAGAAGAGATTCTATATTCTTTGCTAAAGTAGATTCAATTAAATTACTAAGGGTTTCACTTGAAAACTACTATCACACCAGAAAACGTAATAGTTACTGCAAGGAAATCTGGTTATCAACAAATAACTTTAGATACTCATTATACCAAGCCACAATTATATTACTTGGTATTTACTTCTACCAAACAAATGTCAATAGAAGAGGCATCTGCTTATGCCGATAGGAATCCTGATAAAGTTACTAAGCTATCACAACAACAGTATGATCAGAGATTTGGTAATCAATCATCAGAATATGATTTCTATCTTGATAACCTAGATTCTTATTATGATGACCCAGAAAACCTAGATGAGAACCCAGATGAAATTTTTGATTTCTTACTCGACTAGGGATTCTCAGCTAATATGTTATGATTTGCTTTCAAATTAGTATCTTTGAACCATTGGAAACAACAAGAGAGGATTGCTCCATGAATCTATTTCAGTTGTGATTTGCTTTCAAATTAGTATCTTTGAACCATTGGAAACAACTCTTCTCGAAACAGTATTACACCGACAAGAGTTGTGATTTGCTTTCAAATTAGTATCTTTGAACCATTGGAAACAACGATAGAGGCTGTCAGGGATGATGGAGTTCAGTTGTGATTTGCTTTCAAATTAGTATCTTTGAACCATTGGAAACAACGACAAAGCAATTATCGGCACTGTCACGATAGTTGTGATTTGCTTTCAAATTAGTATCTTTGAACCATTGGAAACAACACAAAGAGAAAGGGGTGATTTATTGTAACAGTTGTGATTTGCTTTCAAATTAGTATCTTTGAACCATTGGAAACAACCTTATAGTCTGATACGGCTTTTTCCTTTTCGTTGTGATTTGCTTTCAAATTAGTATCTTTGAACCATTGGAAACAACATATTCAGAATAATAAACCTCACAATTAAGTTGTGATTTGCTTTCAAATTAGTATCTTTGAACCATTGGAAACAACAACGGGCGGAAGAAGATTCACTGTTCGCCCGTTGTGATTTGCTTTCAAATTAGTATCTTTGAACCATTGGAAACAACCTGGTGGAGAAGAACATGAGTTTAATCAAGTTGTGATTTGCTTTCAAATTAGTATCTTTGAACCATTGGAAACAACCACAGGGGAAACTCACGTGGCTCATATCGGTTGTGATTTGCTTTCAAATTAGTATCTTTGAACCATTGGAAACAACCATTCCATCCAAGCGTGTCAGCGAAGACCTGTTGTGATTTGCTTTCAAATTAGTATCTTTGAACCATTGGAAACAACATCTTTATCTTCATTTATAAACTGTTTCAGTTGTGATTTGCTTTCAAATTAGTATCTTTGAACCATTGGAAACAACACGCTCATGTAGTTCTTTCTGCAAGGGTAGTTGTGATTTGCTTTCAAATTAGTATCTTTGAACCATTGGAAACAACTCTTCCAATACAGGAAAAGCTGCTATTACTGTTGTGATTTGCTTTCAAATTAGTATCTTTGAACCATTGGAAACAACCACGATTAGCACTAGATTGCTGTAACGTAGTTGTGATTTGCTTTCAAATTAGTATCTTTGAACCATTGGAAACAACAGGAGAGAGCATTTACAATACGCCCTCTCGTTGTGATTTGCTTTCAAATTAGTATCTTTGAACCATTGGAAACAACTTCTGTCATTAATGGACGAGTCTATAACTGTTGTGATTTGCTTTCAAATTAGTATCTTTGAACCATTGGAAACAACTTCACTTTCGTTTGTAAATACAGGTGAAACGTTGTGATTTGCTTTCAAATTAGTATCTTTGAACCATTGGAAACAACTAACAGGGACATATTCCTTGATTTCACGGTGTTGTGATTTGCTTTCAAATTAGTATCTTTGAACCATTGGAAACAACAGAATATATGTTACAAACTAATTACCAATTAGTTACACACATATTCAGGAATTAAAAACAAAGTTGTTATCTAATAAGAAATCCCGTTTCAGACGGGATTTCTTATTTTTAAAATAATTCCAATTGCTGTCCTGGAGTAGTTACACCTTGTAGTTTCTTTCCATAAAAAAGTTCAATAGCAGCAAATTGTTTATCAGTGATACACATTATTCCCACTTGTCCATATTCAGGCAAAAAAGATTTAACTCTATTTATATGAACAGTTGCATTCTCGCTACTAGCACAATGACGGACGTAAATTGAAAACTGAAACATTGTAAAGCCATCCTTTTGTAGATTTTTTCTAAAATCAGTATAAGCTTTCTTGTCCATCTTAGTTTCCGTTGGCAAATCAAATAATACTAGTACCCACATAATCCGATATTCACTAAAACGGTCCATTATCGTTCAGGATAACTAATACGACGAATTTCTCCACAAAAACATTTATATAGAGAAGCTGTAGTCTGAGCGACAGCCACCATCAACGGACTACGTTTACCATTAATACGTACATCCAATGTGGGAATAACAAGCAAACGTGATTTTATTTCTTTTGTTAATTCCAAATTTGCACCATACAATTTCACTAAACTAAATACTAATTCATCAACATAAGGTCGATATGGCTCCATCACATCGTCAGCTAAACAATATGCATTATAACGATTATGATGATGGATCCCTAAAGTAGGAAGCAACCCACTTGCCACTAAAGCACGAGCAACGATAGCACGAAGTATAGCATAACCATAATTCAATAAATTATTAGGAGAAATCCCTTCTCTGTCACGAGTAAAGCCAATAATATCTGCAAATAAATTTTTCCAAAAAAAAGCAGCCGCACGTGCTTCCAAATTCTCTGGATCACCACTCTTCACTTCATTCGCCCAAATTCGCATACATTTCATTTCTTCACCTACACAAACTCTCAATACAGATGCTTGGTTATCTATTTTTGCCTTAATTGTTTGCTGCCAAAGTTGCTTTTTCAATGGCAATGATGCATCCAACTGTTGACGGAAACGCTCATTCTGAGTTGTATTTCCATACAAAGGGAGCATTAAACCCACTGGCATACTTTTACTATCACAAGTGATAACGGCACAATTATTCTCTAATAGAGATTCTAATACACCGGAAGTGATAGTAATTTGCTTATGATCTAGTACTACGACACCTATATCTTCAATCGGCTTCGTTATTTCCGATTGTTCTTTAAAGATATCCGGCAATGAATCACTTTTCTCAACTTCCGGAAGTTTTATGACTAATTGGTTATTTCGTAATGACAAATAAGCCGGATTACCAAAATAAAGTGTTTTCTTTATCATAGTATCATATTTTAAAGGTTAATATATTACTTACCTCGCAATTTCTTCTGCTCTTTTTCGAAATTTTCAATGAAATCTATTTCTACAGGAGATAACTGATTACTAATGCGTTTCTTAAATTCATCATATTCAAGATTTGCTTTTTTCTTTGCTAATTCAGCCGAAATAGTACCAGCATGTTGTAACAATTCTTTTCCTGACAATCTAAGAAAATCATCCAATTTTTGAATCCAGTCTTTCATATACATAGGAGTATGACTTTTAGCCTGCAATTCTGCAAAGTCAAGATACAAACTTACAATACGATTTAATGTATCCAACTCATCATCTGTCAAATAATTTTTAGCATATTCTATATCATTCCGCTTTGGCACTGCTCCTGTCCAATTAGTTAATCCCATAAAATCTTTCCCTGCATCTGCACGACCGTAAATAACCTCAGCAGCCGTATGTCCATGTACTGAAAAATGCATTTTATTTTGAACCGTGGCAAAAAACAATCGAGTAGACTCAGTACTTGGGTCATAATCTATGCTCAAAGCATAAATTTCAAGAATTTTACGATAGAATATCTTTTCTGAGGAACGAATATCACGTATGCGTGATAATAACTCATCAAAATAATTTCCACCACCTGCACGCTTCAACAGCTCATCATTCATTACAAATCCCTTTACTAAATACTCTTTTAGTATTTGTGTTGCCCATATTCGAAACTGCACACCACGGTAAGATTTAACCCGATAGCCTATGCTTATAATCATATCCAAATTATAATAAGCCACTTGATATATTTTACCATCAGAAGCAGTTGTTGCAAAAAATGCAACAACTGTAATTCCCCACTCTCAAAAACATTCTTTATATGGCGTGAAATCGTTGATTTGTTCCGTTGAAATAATTCTGCCATTTGATCTAATGTCAGCCAAACTGTATTATTGCATAGTGTTACTTCAATTCTTGACTCACCATCTACCGTTTGATATAAAAGAATTTGTCCTTTGTTTTCTTCCATAAAATAAGAATATATTATTTTTTATATGAACTACTTGATTCTAAGACATTTCCTAAACGATCAACTTTTATAGGCATACATATTTCTTTTATCATTTCATCTGTCCATGCCTTTTGCGCCTTATTATTACTACCTAATTCTATTGTTTGTAAAATAGGATTCGCTATTCTCGCAGGTATAAAATATCCTTCATTTCCCGTACAACTTACCATCTTATAAATCCTTCCCCTATCCAAAGGCTGGGCAATAATACCATTAGCTAAATCAGCAGCAGTAGGAAGATAAACCAAATCATTAGGTGACAATACAAAAATAGGGTCATTACCATTCTCATCTTCCGGTGCAACAGGTAAACCTTGTTTTTGCCGTTCAATTGCAACATTCAGTGGAATGGTAGCATAATTTCTTTTCTTTATTATAGTATTCGTCTTTTTATCTAGAATATTCGACTCGTATACAGCAAAAAATAAATTTGTTCCTTTCGCAGCCTCTACAAATTTAGAAGATTTATTACCTGTTTGACCTACTGCAAACTTATCAGCCTGTTCATACCAACGAACTTTAATGATAGGCTGATGATACTTTCCATTATTCAGCTGAATAATATTACGATTCATTTCATCAATACCATCCGGCGAAAAAGCAATATCCGGATTATTATCTTTCAGTTCCAAATGACGTAACAATATTTTTTGGATACCTGTATCAGTAATATTATTTTCTATTTTCTTTCTATCAAAACTAGTATCCAGCGGTTTTCTAGTAGCAAAGAATCGATCTTTAGTATCTTTACTAAAATAGTAAACCTCTATTTTAGACAGATTTATATCACTCCAAGTTTCTCTATTATCTTCAAAGTACTTCTTTATTCTCTTCGCGTCAAATCCTAAATTCCAAAGTTCCAATAATTTTCTCTTGAAGTCTTTCACAACGATGCTTTGAGGATTTTTCATCGCTTCATTTAAAGCTACAGTCTTTATCCTACGCAAATTAACTTCTCCAAATACCGTATCTTTATGCATGGATTTACGTATAGCCCAGTTGTCCCCTTTTCCCTGTTTCACAAAGATCTTTTTGCCTTCTTCATTATAATGCAAGAAGTGATTGGTAGCTTTATTTATAACACGCAAATTTTGCTTAAAACTGACTATTATATTTTCCAAAGCCAAATATGTATCCTGTGTAAACGATGCCCACGGTTTTCTGATCACCCATTTATAGTTACCGTTATTATCAGTCTTAGCTTTATCACACAGCATTTTTTGCAAATCATATCGGGATAATTCAGCCTTAGCTGTTGCCGACTCATTATTTAAATAATTAATAATATTCCTATTTGCACACGCTATTATTATGGCATCCATTGCATGATGACGATGATCTATTCTTTTCTTATTAAAACCTTTTTGCAATTCCAAAGGCATTGTCGGAATTTCTTGAATCCCAACATTTTTAGTTGTAAATTTATTTGTGCCGGTCAACTCATTGAGTCGTTGAAAACGAGGAAGTATAATTTTATTCCAAACCTCATTTATTCCCCAATCTTTCTTCAAACGATCCGTAACTCCTCCGGTACAAGGAATTACATTCTTTGAAATTGCTTCTTCCTCTCCTTTTTCTCTAACGATGTTGGAAAGAAGGGACTTTACAACTTTGCTGATGTACCTACTATCATTCAGCTGACGAGCAACAAACTCCTCCGGAATATCATCCATCAAGAGTTTTTTCATTTTACTACGAGTACGCGAATAGTTATCTTTCACAAATTGCTCATATTCATCCACAGTGAAGATCCTTACTTTTTTTCCAAAAGGAAGTTCCACTATCTCCCCATGATGCTTCACTATAAACTCATGTCCCAATAAATTGCTTTTAAGCTTATTGACTTCCGCTTCACAAATCACCTTGTTACTAAAAGAATCATCAAAATAACATGATTGGGGAATAACATGCTCTATTTCATATGCAGGCGTAAACAACTTACCTAATGGAATCACTTCACCGGTATAAGGAGAACGATACTTCTGTTCCAGCCAAAGCTTGTAACGCAAAACTTCTGACCTTGAAGGACGCTTCTTCAAGTCTGTTTCTGTAAACTTTTTCAATATATCCGATATTTCCTCCGGTAAATCGGAAACACTATTTAAAACACCCTCTTCATAAATACGCAAAATATCCTGCTGACTTGGCGAATAAGGACGAACATTTTCAACCTCATATTCAGGATTCAAAAATTCCGTGAGCAAATATTTGATACGCAAGTTGGTATTCTCATTTTCAGACATTTGCTGTGTCATTTTCTTCCGCTTGTCAGCCGGATTCTTCATCTCACGCCCCAACTCCACATGTATCTCATCAATATTTCCCACTTGTTTCCAAATATCACGAACAACACGTAGTGTTTCAATAATAATCTGCTCAACAATTGGATTACGCAATGAATTTTGCTTAAAAGATCTTAAATACAAATCAATATCAGCAGGAGATTTCCACTGGGTTATTTCTTTTGCTTCAGAGTGACGACCATAAACAATGTAACACACTAACCAAAGAGGCAAACCTTTGAAATCAGAAACATCAGCAAGATGAATTGCTTTCTCCCTCACTCTATTTTCTATTTTCTCATCATATTCTCCTGTTATTATCTTATCCATCCGTTCACGCGTTCCTTTATCTATTGAATTCTCACTCCAATATTTTCCCATACGCATTAAAGGCAATAATTTTTTAATTGCTTTTGCCGAATAGGAACCATATTCTTTCTTAAAAGGTGGGAATTTCTGAAACACATCAACAAAAGAAGCATTCAAGTCATGTTTATCCGCAAATTTCTGCAAAGCTTTTACTATTTCATTCTTATCTTCAACCGAATATAATATATGCCATAAAGCTTCCTCATTCTCTTTTGTCAGGAATTCAATAGAAATATCACATTTCTCCAGCCGCGCCAACATCGATGAACGGGTTTCATTACATGGATAAGGTTTATCTTGTACATAATTCCAACGATAATTCTCTACCTCTTTTTTCAGTCCAAAAAGCGGATATTTCAAAAAAGCCTTTTGATCAATTTCTTTTTTACCATTCAACCAGTCAAATAAAGCAACATAATCTTCTTCAGTCTTCAATAACTCATTTGTAACATCCACATCTTGTGCCAGGTCTTTCCTATAAATACGCAGATTTACTATAAATTGCCACAAACGAAATTCTTGAAATAACGGATGTGATTTAGCAATACATTTTACAGGAAAAGATTTTATCTCTCCTGTTTCCTTATCAAGGCAATGATTCTCCTCATAAGGGCAATTGTCTATTAATGATTTTTTGCTTTTAAGAGGACGCTGATAAAAGAGTATATCCTCTAAAAACAAATAAGTAAAATCCCGATTACCAATATTATTCCGATGTGCTTCATTTATTGTATATAGTTCTTCAACACAAGCAGCATACAATGCTCTGTCTTGCAATTCCAGGTGAAACTCCTTCTGCTTCTCCAAAATCTGTTTCAGCTCCTCCTTATAATATTTGCGTTCAATGGTTCTCACCAGTCTTCCACGAATTTTCTGACTAGGATTTCCTAAAAGCGTATCATAAATATAGGCACCTACTGTCTTATGAGTTTGATCAATATCCGCTTCTGTTTTCTTCTTGACCAATGACCAATCATCTTCCTTAGGAGCACGAAAAGAGCGTTTTACATTCCCTTCCTTATCTTTTTTCGGAGTTCCGTCCTTCTCTAAATCCGTAGTTACAATGAACTCTTTAGTTTTTCCAACCCAATCAAGAGGCATATTACTTGTTCTTCGATATACCCATCCATTTTCCAAATGCACATTATACCAAATATCCTTTCCCTTTTTTTCTCCGGAATCCTCTACTGCAACCACTTTAAGAGCATAGAATTCAACCAATTTATTCTTATTTTCCTCCTCTTCCTCACCACGTAATTGATAATATCCACGCTTTTGATTAAAATTCAATAATATCCACGCCAATTCTTCTTTTGAAATTTTAGAAGTCAATCCCTTTTTACGGAGATAGTAGATAGTCCAATCATAAGGTACTTTTTTATCATCTGTTATCAGATTCGGATGATTTAGCTTAAAATCCTCCAGCATTTCCTTAAATGAATCTTGGAATATAAATTCAAACTGACCAGCTTCATTCTTACGCCAAGCCAATTTAGGTTCCTTGCCCTTAACTATCTTACCATGCCTATCTAAATCTTGAGCAAAATGAAAAGGCAAAAATCCTAAAATATCAAGAATTCTATGCAACCGTTCTCTGCGAAGCAGATATCGTTCGCTTAAACGACGAACTCCACGCAATCTGGTTCTTTCAGCAGTTTGAGATATGGAATTACCTTTATTAAAATCTCCTATCATAGCTGCATCCATAGGTATGATGCGACTTCCAGAAGCTTGTATCTTAACCAATTGTTCACTTCCATCGTCATTGACACTTCCATTTACTACTGCCCAACCTATGCTATTGGTACCCAAATCAAGACCCACTATATTTTTCATAAGACAACTATTTTATCAAAACTTTTCAAAGTTATCAAATTATTCTAATAATCACTTGTTCTTTACATATTTATTTCATAGTTTTGCAATACTAATTTGAAGCAAGTCACAATAAGGATTATTCCGTTGTGAAAACATTTAGGTTGCCCTCGTCCTTTAACGGGGGCTTTTTTAGACTCATCTTTTAATAGATATTTGCCATACTGACCAACGGTTCGTATAATTTTTCTATATCCTGCGCATCTATTTCTATCTCCACTTGATCACCGGGAACCAGGGTTTGCCCCTGAGGAAGTAAGTTTTTACGATTCCGATGTATACTACGAATGATACAATGATTAGGTAAAGCCAATGTATCCACTTCCTTTCCGTCAAAATAAGACCCATCCATTATCTCGACAAAAAGATGATAGCGAGCACCAGCCTCTTCGGAAGACTCCGGATTATGGCTACGGAACATCCTGTCATACAGCAATACATTGTAAGGTTTTATCTGTAACAATTCGGTGAAATAATAAGTCAATCCACCTACCACAATGGAAGGATAGAACACCTCGAAATGACCGGTAATCTCCGTTATCAGGACAATAGCAGTCAAAGGAGTACGCACCACAGCCACCAAAAAAGCCACCATCCCGATCAGCATCATATAACTCACATTCTCATACCCTATCCATCCGCGCTGTACCAATACCAACCCGAAGATTTGTCCCAATAATCCTCCCGTAACCAAGGTAGGAATGAAACTTCCTCCCGGCAAACCCGAAGAAAGAGAAAACAGCGTAAAAACAAAATGAATAAGCATCATGATAGTAAGCCACCGGATATCATGAGTTCCATTCATTCCCTGCATCATCAAAAACTGCTCTCCGCCACCTGTCAGATTCGTCTCTGTTAACGATATGGCATAAGCTATGGTTAATAAATACAACATCTTGACAGGAATGGAGAGTTTCATGGCAGGTATCCTTTCTTGAAAGAAAGGAACGATGAGCGAATAAAACTTTGCAATGACAGCCATAAGGGCGGCAAAGATAATATAAAGCTCCGCCTGACGGATAAAAGATAAACCAGGAACGACCGCACTAATCAGATGATAAGGAGTCGTGGGGAACATCCAACTAGCCACTCCTCCGGCTACCACGCCGGCCAACAAGGTAGTAATAGCGGTTTTAGGTGCATCAAAACGCTCGATGGATTCTATCACCAACAAAGAAGAAGACAACGGAGCAGCAAAAGCGGCAGACAAGCCCGCACCAGCTCCGGCAGCCAGCAATTGTTTCCGTTCCCCTTTCAGAATATGTCCCCAACGAGAGATAAGTGTTCCTATATAAGACCCTATCTGAACAGACGGCCCCTCGCGTCCCAAAGACAGCCCCGCACTGAGAGCCAACACCCCTCCGCAGAATTTAGCTACCAGTTCTTTAAAAGGATGCTCATAACGGATACGACCGTTATTGGCCGCACGTGTCTGAGGAATCCCACCACCGGCTATCAATGGCATACGTTTTACCAAAGAAGCGACAAAGATCAGAATCCCCCATAAGATAAAAAACAACAATACATGCCAATACCACGGATAATGTGCCGTAAAAAAAGTTTTCCGCACATCAAAGAAATACCAAAGAAGATAGTGATAAGGCACAGCAACCAGTCCCGTAAGCAGCCCCACGAATATGCTCACGAAATACAGACGGGCATCAATCAGCTTCAGTTTCCATATTTGCCATTTGCGCAGATTGCTCCACTTCTTCCATTTGTTTTTCCATTTCTCCAGTTTCATATCCGGAATAAACAAATGGAAAAGAGAAGGGTTTATTTAAACAATGGCTTTAATAGTTCCGGTATTTCTATTTCATTTGCTTTCAGCGCTTCCAAACATTCATGCCCTTTATCGGATAAAGTAAAATGCATCTGCCGTTTATCCTTATCCCCCAAATTACGGACGATTAATTCTTTCTCTTCAATGGAACGGATGACCTTAGAGGTATGCGAAGCAGACAGACCTGTGTTTTCCGATATCACACTAGCCGTCAGCGTATCTCCGCCAATGCAACAAAGTGCCATTGCCTCATTCAATGACACTCCATATTGTTCAATTAAGCGGGTTTCAAGTTCAGAGAGAGCCTTGAACAGCTCTCTCATGACACATATTGATTTTATTTTCTCCATGCAAATTTAAATAAACAAGTTTACATTCGCCTGTTCGGCACGGTTCATATAAGTTGCCACTCCACCAATAGTCACATGATCCAGCAATTCCTCACGTTTCACACCCATTACGTCCATTGACATCTGGCAAGCAATAAATTCCACTCCGTTCTGAATGGCTTGAGTACGCAGAGATTCCAATGAATCGATATTTTTCTTATTCATAATATATCGCATCATCCTAGCTCCCATTCCGCCCATATTCATTTTAGACAACTTCAACTTTAAAGAACTGGAAGGCAGCATCATGCCGAACATCTTCCCCCAGATATCTTTCTTCACCACAGGTTTGTCCAGCTTCTTGATGGCATTCAGCCCCCAGAAAGTAAAGAAGATGGTTACCTTCTTTCCCGTAGCCGCCGCACCGTTTGCGAGTACAAAAGTAGCTAAAACTTTGTCCAGGTCATCACTGAACAGAATAAAAGTTTTCCCTTTATCCTCCCGGCAAACCTCCGAGGAAGAAGATTGCGGAGTATTTTTCTCAACAATTACCTCATACTTTCCTGCTCCTGATTTTACTGAGACAAAACGGTTCCCGGTAGTATGACACCATGCTTCGGCATCGCGGGGGAAGCCGGCATCTGTAGCGACAATTTCCAAACGTTCGCCGTCCGCCAGTTCTTCCATACTCTTCTTCAGTTTCATGATAGGACCGGGACAAGATATGCCACAAGCATCCACTTTTATTGCTTTCATAGAAGGAATGACGGAAGAGGCAATAGTATAAGCTCCAGCAGAATCTTTACTGTGTTCAGAATGATCAACTTTTGAAGAATCAGAACTTGAAGAACCGGAATTTGAAAACTCCTCCGGCTCGGGCAGAGGAGCCGTTGCCGCTTTATACAGTTTTAAACCTCCTATCAAATTCCTTACTTCCCCAAAACCATTCTGTAACAATATATTAGAAGCCAAATACCCTCTCAACCCTACTCCACAATACAAATAGACCGGCTTATCCTGAGGAATCTCTTTCATCCTTTCGCGCATATCATCCAAAGGAATATTGACAGCCCCTTTCAAAGCACCGAGTGCAAATTCATCGGGAGTACGAACATCAACCAACGTAACTTTACTCAAATCGGCAGCCTGCAACTCGCGCCAATAAAGAGGCTTCATCTTTCCGCTCAGTATATTTCCAGCTACATATCCGGCTACTGCTACAGGATCTTTAGCCGAAGAGAAAGGAGGAGCATATGCCTGCTCCAAAGCCATCAAGTCATAAACAGTTCCGTTATGCTTAATCACTTGCGAAAATTCATCAATACGTTTGTCCACTCCGTTATACCCCACAATCTGTGCTCCCAGTAATTTCCCATTCACAGGAGAGAAAGTTATTTTAATGGACATCTGTAAAGCATCAGGATAATATCCCGCATGGGAACCGGAATGGATGGTTGCCGACAAATAATCAATGCCTGCCTGTTTCAACCGTTTTGCCGGAAGGCCCGAAGCAGCGACAGTCATATCAAAAACTTTGGCAATGGAAGTACCGACAGCCCCTTCGTATGTAACCTTATTTCCAAAGACCATGTTATCTGCCACAATACGCGCCTGACGGTTGGCCGGACCTGCCAGATAATTCAACCACGGTCTATCAGTCAGTGGATGACGGAACTCGATAGCATCGCCCACCGCATAAATATGCTCGTTGGAAGTCTGCAAGTAATCATTAACCTTAATACCGCGCATCTCCCCTATCTCCAGTCCAGCCTCTATCGCCAATGAGGTATTGGGACGTACCCCGATGGATAACAACACCATATCGGCAGGCAGCCTTTCGCCCGATTTGAAAACAACCTCCAGTCCGTTGACCGTGCGTTCGAAAGAAGCCACCGCCTTTTCCAGATAGAGATGTACTCCTTTCTGCAACAAGTGCTCGTGCACCAAAGAAGCCATAGAGAAATCAATAGGAGCCATGACCTGATTTGCCATCTCTACAACCGCCACTTCCGCACCGGCTTCCTGCAGATTCTCCGCCATCTCCAACCCGATGAATCCGGCCCCGATGATTACCGCCCGTTTCACCTTATGCTGCTGCAAGTAACTCTTGATAGCATCGGTATCATTCACATTACGTAGGGTAAAAATCCCTTCATTGTCAATGCCCGGCAAGGGAGGACGAACAGGCGACGCACCCGGAGAAAGCAATAATTTGTCATAACTCTCCGTATAAGTTTTCCCGTCGGAAGTACGAATATCCACTGTTTTCTCGGCAGAATGGATGGCTATTACCTCGGACCGGGTACGCACATCTATGTTAAAACGTTTCCCGAAAGCCTCCGGAGTCTGTACAAACAATTTTTCCCGCTCCGCAATCACACCTCCTATATAATAAGGTAGACCACAATTGGCATACGAAATGTATTCTCCCTTCTCGAACAAAATGATTTCCGCCTGTTCCGTGTTTCTTCTGATACGTGCGGCAGCAGTTGCACCTCCTGCTACGCCTCCTATTACTATATACTTCATGATTAAACTATTTTATTTGATTTAATATTTTCCAATGGAAACTTTATGCAAACATACATGATATTTCTTATAATAAAAAGTTTCCTATGGAAAATATTATCAAGTTAACTCTTTTTAAGGAGAAAGAACATTCCGGGTATTAAATAGACAATCTTTATTGTTGTTTGATATTTTATTCCCTACCTTCGCAATAAATTTCAAAATAAATAAGAAATTGAATCGAACAGACACGCATCATGTTATCTAAAATAGACTTGACGCAGGGAGGTATCACCGGCACTCTGCTACGTTTTACCTTACCTATGATTATAGGCTCACTGCTACAACAGTGTTACAATATAGCCGACACGCTGATTGTAGGACAATGTATAGGTTCCGGCGCATTGGCTGCCGTCGGTTCCGCCTATACGCTGATGGTTTTCCTCATTTCCATCCTGCTGGGATTGTCCATGGGAAGCGGAACCGTTTTTTCCTTGCAATATGGAGCCGGACGAACGGATTCCCTACGCCGTAACATCTATGTATCCGCCCTGCTGATCGGTACAGTAACATTGATTCTAAATATAGCGGCTTTCGTCTGGATTCATCCCATTCTCAGGTTATTGCAGATTCCCAAAGATATTTATGGCATGATGTATGATTACTTGTGGATTATCTTTTGGGGAATCGGCTTTACCTTTATCTATAATTTCTATGCGGCATTACTGCGTGCCATAGGAGATGCCGTTACTCCTCTTTGGTTTCTGGCGGTTTCCGTTGTACTGAACATCGGGCTGGATTTATTCTTTATCTTGCAGTTGGATTGGGGAATCAAAGGAGCAGCCATCGCCACGGTGGCCGCACAGGGAGTATCCGCTTTGGGAATTATGGGATATGCCTACGTGAAATACCCCGAACTGAGATTACACCGCAACGACCTGCATTTCGACCGTCACTGCCTGAAAGAGATCACTTCGTTCTCCGCACTGACCTGTGTACAACAGTCGGTGATGAATCTGGGCATTCTGATGGTACAAGGATTGGTCAATAGTTTTGGCACTGTAGTCATGGCCGCCTTTGCGGCAGCAATAAAAATAGACTCGTTTGCCTATATGCCGGTACAGGAATTCGGAAATGCCTTTTCCACCTTTATTGCCCAGAACTTCGGAGCGAGAAAAGAGGAACGGATCCGCAAAGGAGTGAAAAGTGCCTTGATTACCACCGTTCTCTTCTCTCTGGTCATTTCCATTCTGGTCTTTTTATTCGCCAAACCATTGATGCTGATTTTTGTCCGCCCCCACGAAACGGAAATTCTGAACATCGGTATCAGTTATTTACGCATCGAGGGAGCGTTTTATTGCGGAATCGGGATTTTGTTCCTGTTATACGGATATTATCGTGCCATCCGTATGCCGGGAATGTCCGTAGTGCTCACAGTGGTATCGTTGGGAACCCGTGTAGCCCTTTCCTATTGGCTTGCCGGCATTCCTGCCATCGGGGTCATCGGAATCTGGTGGTCTATTCCTATCGGATGGTTTATAGCGGACGTCATCGGCATCATATATTATAAACAACTTAAAAAGGAAACAGCAAAGGAAGTACCAGCACCATGACAATGCCCATAATAATCTGCAACGGCAGCCCTACCTTTACATAATCCATAAAGGTATATTGTCCGGCGGGCATCACCAGCGCATTGGGCGGAGTGGAGAATGGAGAAGCGAAACACATACTTGCCCCCAGTGTCACCGCAAAGAGAAAAGGTACGGGACTTACCCCTATCTGTGTTGCACTTTGCATCGCGATAGGAGCCAGAAGCACTGCGGTAGCCGTGTTGCTGATAAACATCGTCATCAGGGAAGTAGTGAAATAAATACCCGCCATCAGCGCCAACGGTCCGTATGTTCCCAGTTCACTGACCAGACTGTTCGAAATGTATTCGGAAGCCCCTGTCTTTTCCAATGCCAGCGACATAGGCAGCATGGCCGCAATGAGTACGATGCTTTCCCAGTTAATGGTTTTGTAAGCCGCCTCCACATTGCGGAAACATCCTGTCAGTACCATCAGGATACCGGCAAT
>ERZ780053.448-NODE-448-length-15584-cov-2.73727_pt1 | contig 15584 bp, 12 predicted proteins | sample MGYA00511088_ERZ780053 | MGnify/ENA primary metagenome ERZ780053 (study PRJEB29588, sample SAMEA2150866) | human gut metagenome | biome: human gut; feature: human-associated habitat; material: faeces | place: Denmark | collected 2008/2010 ...
TGCTGTCTCGCCTGAAGAACTTGCCTCTGCCGCTGATCCAGTCTCTGTGCTGGATCCTCCCTTGCTGCTGCCACTGTCGGAACCGCATCCTGCGAGCATTCCGGCCACCATAGCAGATACTAACATGAGTGATACTACTTTTCTTTTCATAAAAGCCCTCCTTAAAATGGTTTATGTCATCCTGCACTCTTTCTTTCGCCTGGCAGGAATAAACATCATCTTTTTCTAAAAATTTTTTAATACTGTTTTTTATCAGTCTTTAACAGAACCAAGTGTCATACCGCCGATAAAGTATTTCTGAAGGAACGGATATACAATAACGATCGGCACAGTTGCTACAATCGTTACGGCCATACGTACGGACATTGGTGTTACGGCCGTCTGTACATTGGTTCCTGCATGAACGTCCATTTTCATGGTCGCCTGGTTCATAATCTCATACAGTTTGTACTGCAGAGTCGGGAGTTTTTTCGCATACAGGTAAGTATCCATGAAGGAGTTCCACTGTCCTACTGCATAGTACAGACCTACGGTTGCGATAACCGGTTTACAAAGCGGCATAACGACTTTATACCAGATCTGAAAATCGTTTGCTCCGTCGAGCTTTGCTGCCTCCTGCAGAGCCATCGGCAGTCCGTCGATATAAGAGCGGACCAGAATCATATTATAAACCCACATCAGACCAGGCAGAATGTATACCATGAAGTTATTGCCCAGCTTTAAGGTACGGATAATCAGAAGGTATTCCGGAATCATTCCGCCACTGACATACATGGTAACAACGAACAGAAGCTGGAATGGTTTGCGGAGTACGAAGTCTCTGCGGCTTAATGTGTAAGCAACCATCGAGGTACATACAATACCTACGATTGTTCCGATGATGGTTCTTGCTACAGAAATCACAGCCGGCATTGCAATGCCGCCGTCTTTAAATACATATTTATAGTTGCTTAATGTAAACTTTCTCGGAATGATGAAGTTTACATTCTTAATGGTATCCGTAGAATCGTTGAACGAAATCGCCAGTACGTTCAGGAACGGATAAATGGTGATGATGACGAGGAATACGAAGATTACCGCCAGTCCGAAGTAAAATTTTTTTGCTTTCTTGTTCATATTCGCGTCCTCCTACATAAGTTTATCTTCGCCTACCAGACCGGCAATCTTATTGGCGATCAGCAGCAGGGTAACGCTGACTGCAGACTGGAATACACCGATTGCGGTACCAAGACCGTAGTTGCTGTTTCCGATACCTCTCTTATAAGAGAACCAGGAAAGTACCATCGTGTGATCCTCAACCAGCGGGTTACTAAGAAGCATCTGACGCTCCATACCTACGTTCAGGGCGCCACCGATACTCATAATCAGCAGTACGATGATGGTCGGTCGGATACCCGGCAGAGTGATGTGCCAGATCTTCTGCAGACGGCTTGCACCGTCCATATCAGCGGCCTCGTAAAGACCAGGATCAATACCTGCCATGGCGGACAGATAAATAATTGCGTTCCAGCCAACCTCTTTCCAGCAGTTAATCAGGATAATGGTTACCCAGATAAGCGGTGAGTTGGAACTCATCAGGTGCAGGTTCTTGCCGAAGATACTGTCAACAACACCGCCGTCGTTGAAAATATTCTTTGCAATACTTGCAATAATAACCCAGGATACAAAGTGCGGCAGATAAGAAATGGTCTGCGTTACTTTTTTGAACTTCATAAAGAACATCTCGTTCAGAAGAACCGCAAATGCGATTGCTGCGATCGTTCCAACCGCGATGTCAAGGAAGCTTACTCCCAATGTGTTGATTAATGTCTGTGTGAACAGACGGTCTTTGAATGCATCTGTAAAATTTTGAAATCCAACCCAGGTTCTCTCCCAGATCGGAAGTGCAAATGTCGCAGGTTTTACCTCCTGAAATGCCATGGTCCATCCCCACAGCGGAATGTACTTGAAGATAATCAGCCAGATTACAAATGGTACTGACATCACAAGCAGCCAACGCTGTTTCCACAAGATTGCAGGGGTAATTTTCTCTCCTTTTTTCTTTTTCATTTTTTCCTTCGCCATACTCCCCATCCTTTCCGTTGTTTTGTGCGTTTTTATTACGCATTTTCTTTGATTATTTGTGATATTTACATCATATCAAATAAAATCCCCGTTTGATATTGTGTATTTTGTCCACTTATATTGACTTTTTTTATCTTTTTCCACATTTTCAGTTGCTATGGCAGGCATTTTTACTAATTTATATGCGTTTGTTTTTATTTTTTACACCAGCTTACAATTCTACCAATCAGTGTTTTTTTTGTAAAAAAAGCAGGAAAACGTAATGGGGGATTACATTTTAAGAAAAATGTCAGTTTTTTATCCAAATAATCTCCGTTTTCTCTGCTATGATAAACACCATAGAACCAAGAGGGGAAAAACGAGATGAGCCAATACAACATATTAGTCGTAGACGACGACCGGGAAATCGTAAGATCTCTCGGCAAACTATTAGAACTGGAAGGCTACAGGGTAAAAAAAGCCTACAACGGCATGGAGGCACTCGACATCCTCATGACCGAACAGATCCATCTGATCCTGCTCGATGTCATGATGCCCAAAATGAACGGCCTTTCCGCCCTGATGAAAATAAGAGAAAAAAACAACATCCCGATTATCATGCTTTCCGCGAAAACCGAAGAGAGCGATAAAGTCATCGGACTTTCGATGGGCGCCGATGATTACGTGACAAAGCCGTATAATACCGCCGAACTCATGGCCCGTGTTAAATCCCAGCTCCGCCGTTACTTCTCCTTAGGCGCCGCAAACGGAACCACACAAAGCCAGGATATCCTGAAAAACGGCGGTCTGCTGCTGAACCGAAACACCAAAGAACTCCTGGTGGACGGTGAACCTGTTCGCCTGACCGCAACCGAGTACAAAATTATGGAGCTTCTGATGGAGCATCCCGGCTATGTATTCTCAGCCGAAGAAATCTACAGCCAGGTCTGGCAGGAGGATGCTTACAGCGTAGAAAATACCGTCATGGTTCATATCCGGCGCATTCGTGAGAAAATCGAAATTACGCCGAAAAATCCAAAATATTTAAAGGTGGTGTGGGGAATTGGATACAAAATTGAAAAAATTAACGGAGACTGAAAAACGCATCCTGCTGTGGATGCTTCTCGATCTTTCTATGGTACTGATTTTGTGCGGAAAGCTTCTGCGGAAATGGGCCAGTGAATTCGAATGGGGAATGTGGCGCAACATCGAATGGGGTATCGGCATTGGAGTGACGGTAGTCGGCGTTTTGGGCATAGCCGCAGCCTTGTATCTGGTATGGAAATTCCGAAAAAATACCGGGAACTCGAAAATGACTGCTTTTGCCGGCAGTGAACCGGAAAAAGCGGGAAAAACAGCAAAAAGCAGCGAAGGGGCAGCCGCAGATAAGTCCGAGACAGATGAAATAGAAAAATCCCGGCAGATGCAGTTTGAGGCAAGAGCCGCTGCGGAAGCAGAGAAAGAGCAGCTGTTTCTGAAAAAATCCGAAAAGGCTCCAAATGAGCTTCTGGTTCTTGTCGGAGGATTTGCTTTTTTCGGATGGCTTCAGCCGCTCCGGCACAGCTATGCCAGATACCGCATTGTTGCCGACTGGGGGACTGTAATAGAGTGTGTGCAGACAGGTCTTCTGTTTTTTGGAATCTGTGGCGTTTTCCTTCTCAGTGCCGGCATTCTTGTCTGTCGCTATGAAAAGAAACAACTGAGAGAAATGTCCTTTTTTTGCAGAGAAAGGAAGCGTTACAGAGATCGGACCAGCCTGGAACGGCAGCTTGCCGGTCAGAGTAAATGGCCGTTCCGTGTGGCACTGATTGCGGAACTTCTAATCGTGATTACCATGATCACCGGACTGATAAACGGAATGGATGGCGAGGTACTGTTTGTCATTCTTCTTGGGCTGACCACGCTGATTTTAATTCTGTTTGCCTGGAAAACATACCGCAGTCGCCTGAACCGGGAGATGGGTCTTTTGATGGAACAGATCCATACGATGGCAGAAGGCAGCATGGAAAGCCGGATCCATGAAATATCCGAAAAATCTCTGCTGTATCCGGCATTTGCAGAGCTGGAAAATATTGAGAGCGCTATGCAGAAGAGCGTAGAAAAACAGATGCAGGCGGAGCGTCTCAAAATTGACCTGATTACCAATGTATCGCACGATCTGAAAACACCGCTCACCTCGATGGTCGGCTATACGGATCTTCTGAAAAAAGAGGATCTGACACCGGCGGCACAGGATTACGTCGAAGTGATTTCTGTGAAACAGGAACAGCTAAAGGAGATGATCCAAAGCCTCTTCGAGCTCTCCAAATCGACAAGCGGAACCGAAAAATTCCAGATGGAAAAAATGGATATGAAACGGTTGATCGAGCAGACCCTCGCCGATATGGACGATGCGATTGCGCAGAGCAATCTGTCGTTTCGCACGGCGCTCGGAGATGAGCCGCTTCCGTTCCTTGGGGATAATGGGAAAATGTACCGCGTGATACAGAATCTCGTGGAAAATATCCTGAAATACAGCCTTTGCGGAACGAGAGTTTACATTGACGCAGGGAAGGAAAACGGGGAGATTTTCGTGACGATGAAAAACATTTCCGCCTATGAGATGAATTTTGAAGCGGAGGAAATGATGGAACGCTTTGTGCGCGGCGACGAATCACGGACGAGCGAGGGGCACGGCCTTGGCCTTGCGATTGCATCAAGCTACACGGCCAACATGGGCGGCCGCATGGAGCTTGCGGCAGACGGCGATCTGTTTAAAGTCATCCTGCGTTTCCCGGAGGCAGGCGAGGATTCTGCAGCGGGAGAAACAGCCACAAAAACCTGACTTGCATAAGAATGAGACAGAAGCGGGATTGCAGCAGGAAGGATCTGCAGAAGGATTCTGAGAGAGTATGTAATCCCCAGGAGGAAAAAAATGGAGACAATCAGTATTATCATACCATGCTACAACGAAGAGGAAGCAATTCCGGTTTACTACGAGACGATGGTACGTCAGATGAATGAGATGGAAGAACAGCAGAAGGTTCAGTTCGAGCTGATCTTTGTTGACGACGGCTCGAAGGATCACAGTCTGTTTGAGATGCGCCGGCTTGCGCAGAAGGATATGCGCTGCCGTTACCTCTCGTTTTCGAGAAATTTCGGAAAAGAGGCAGCCATGTACGCCGGACTGCAGGCGGCTAAAGGTGATTACGTAACGGTGATGGATGTCGACCTTCAGGATCCGCCGTTCCTTCTTCCGAAAATGTACGCGATGCTGCAGAGCGGTACCTGTGACTGTGTGGCGGCACGCCGGAGCTCGCGGGAGGGCGAGGGAAAAATCAAATCCTTCTTATCAAATGCCTTCTACAGTGTGATAAACCGCCTTTCCAAAACAGAGATCGTAAGCGGTGCAAGGGACTACCGCCTGATGAGCCGCAAAATGGTGGATGCCGTGCTGGAAATGAGTGAGTCCAACCGCTTTTCCAAAGGAATTTTCGGATGGGTCGGCTTTCACACAGAATGGCTGGAATTTGAGCATGAGGATCGCTGCGCCGGAACATCAAAGAGGCCACTTTGAAAGCTCCTTGCGTACTCAATCGACGGCATCACAGGTTTTTCCGTAGCCCCGCTGTCACTCGCATCTGTCATGGGCGTGCTCTTTTTCCTGATTTCGATGATTCTGATCGTGTTCATTATCGTAAGAACGTTGCTGTTCGGCGATCCCGTTGCGGGCTGGCCGTCGATGGCATGCATCCTTTTTCTGGTGAGCGGTGTACAGCTTTTCTGCACGGGCATTGTAGGCATTTATCTTTCCAAGACATATCTTGAAACAAAGCACCGTCCGATCTATCTTTTAAAGGAGACGAGTGAAGAGACGGTCAAGATGCACAGTGTGCAGCCGGTGAAAAAGCAGGAGAGTGCTGCAAAGAGAAGAAAAGATGCCCATACGGCAGAAAAGAAAAATGTGTATTTTCCAGAGTATGCCGACAAACGCCATGCTTCTGAAAGAGGAGAAATCCGGGCATGAAAAAGGAAATCTTAAAGGAAATAAGAGAGCCGGGGAAATCACGGAAAAAGAAAGGTCAGCCGAAAGGACGGCGGAACGGCTTTTTGGAAGGTCTTACCGGAAAGGATTTTACGGCGGCTGGTCTGTTTTTCTTTTCTTTGCTTTTGTGCCGGCTGTTCGTCCTGCAATACGGCGTATTCGGCTCCTCGATTGACTGGATCAGCCAGCACAGCACCCTTGCCGATTACTTCCGAAAGCGGTTTTACGCGACCGGAAACCTCTTCCCGGATTTCGCATGGAATCTGGGAGGAGGTCAGAATATTTACCGTTTTGCCTACTACGGACTGCTGAGTCCGACCATGCTGTTATCCTACCTTTTCCCGTTCATCCCGATGGACCTGTGGGTGATGGGTTCCTCCGCGCTGCTGTATGCGGCGGATGCAGTGCTTTTTTATCGATGGATCAGCAAAAAGGGTCTGCATTACGGCAACTGTCTTTTTACATCACTTTTCTTTACGTGTTCTACCGCACTTCTATATCATTCCTATAATCAGCTTATGTTTGTCAATTATATGCCGTTTCTGCTGCTGGCTCTGCTGGGCGTGGACCGCCATTTTCAGAAGAGAAAGAGCGGTCTGCTGATTCTTTCCGTTCTTGGGATGATTCTGACCAGCTTTTATTTTTCGGTCGGCGGGCTGCTTGCGCTCACGGCGTATGCGGTGACGGAGTATTTGAAATGCGGTACAGAAAATGCTGCGTATGAAGCGGAACAGGAGAATCGAAAAGTGTCGCGGAATCAAAAGGCCGGGGCAGAGAAAAAGCAGAGGGCAGGTGAAAAATCTGCCGGAACGGGTGAAACCTTGGTGGGTTTGCGGAGCTTTTTTGGCGCAGCAATCCGCTTTGCGCTTCCGGTCCTCGCAGGAATCCTTCTTTCCGGTATTCTGCTGATCCCATCGGCCGCCGCCCTGTTCGGCGGCCGCGGCGGGGGGGGGCGGGGCACCGCAGCGGGCGGCATCGCAGGACTTTTTACCGATCCGGCGATGTGGAAACCGCAGTTTCTGATCCTGCGTCTCTGCTACACGCCGTACGGCATTGGCCTCTCCGCATTTGCGGGGGTGGCGCTTTTGGGCAGAGCGATCGGAAAGAGCCGGTTGCGTGAGAAACTGTTGTCCTTCCTTTTGCTGGTATTCTTTTGTATTCCCCTGTTCGGCTATCTGCTGAACGGCGGCCTGTACAGCAAAGATAAAGTATTCATCCCGTTTCTTCCGGTCCTCTGTGCAGAAGTCGGGCTTTATGTGGAAAACCAGCTTGTCCGGAAGCGGGAGTGTGGAAAAAATCGAAGCACCGGGAATTTTAAGCGCAAAGTCATGACAGAGCTGCGAGAATTGCTTCCGTACCTCATAGTTCTGATTCTGATGTGGAATGCAAAGCAAGAGACATACTTTGAACCATACTGGCATCTCGGCATACTGGATGTGATTTGTGTGACTGCGTGCTATCTGGCATGGCGGTGGTTTCCGGCAAAAAAACGGCTGCGGGGCAGAGAGCTTCCGTTTCTGCCGCTCGTCTTTAGTGCTGTGATTCTTGCATTTGCCGGAAAAGCAATCAATCAGGAAAAGCATGTGATGATCCCGCGTAAAACGTATGAAGCTCTGACGGACAGCAAGATTGCAGCGGCAATCCGCGAGATCCGTGCGGAGGATCCCGGCTGGTACCGTATGGAGCAGTATGGAGACGGCGGACAGAACCTTGCGAACGTCAACCGGATATGGGATATTGGACAGAATGTTTCGACGATTTATTCCTCGGCATACAATGCAGAATATAAGAAATTCCGGGACGAGACGTATGGGATTAATGAAGCCTTCCGCAACCGCATGATGCAGACGGTTTCCGATGATCCGCTGTTCTGGCAGTTCATGGGAGTGAAATATATTCTGGCAGAAACACGGCCGGAGGGGTATGAACTGTACCGGGATTACGGGGACTTTCAGGTTTATCGTGCCATATCCGCAGCGCCGGTTGCCTACGTGACAGACCAGGTGGTTTCCGAGACGGAATACAAATCATTACCTTATCCGCAGAACCAGGAAATACTGGAGACGGCAGCCGTGATCCCGGATCAGGAAATGCGGAAGACAACAGCGGCAATCCCGGATCAGGAAAAATCGGCGAAATCTGTGGATAATTTCAGAGCCGCTGCAGATTCAGATACAAAGAATGGTTCTGTAGGACCCCTGTTTCACAGTTGTTTTCAGAAAGTAAACCTTGAAATTCCAGAGACCGATCAGGAAGATCTGCGCATTCAGAAGACAGCGGACGGATATGAGATTGAGACGAAAAAATCCGTGACCGTCTCAGCAACGCTGCCGGGTGCCGCAGAGGGAGCAACGCTGCTCGCCGTTTCTTTCGAGGTGGAGAATCAGAAAGCGAGTCATGATATGTTTATCCGCATCAACGGCCAGACCAACCGCCTGACCGGCATCAACCATACGTATGCCAATGGGAATACACAGTTTAACTATCTTGTAACGATGAAAGAAGATGGAACCGTATTCATTCGGATGGGAAAAGGCCATTATATCCTGAAAAATTTTGAGACATGGACTGGTATGGCACAGCCGTTGGAAAAAACGGAGCAGCTGTACAGTCAGGCGGTTACCCTGATTGGCGGAACAACAGCAACATACGGCGGCGATGGCATCACAGGCGTGGTTTCCGCGGAAAGAGACGGATACCTCATCACCAGCATTCCATACGATGAAAATTTTGTGCTGAAAGTGGATGGGAAAGAAACACTGCTGTTCCGCGCAAACACGGCATTTCTCGGCGCAAAAATCCCATCAGGCGAGCACAAAATTGTTCTTGTGTACCATGCGCCCGGACGGACGGCTGGCAGTTGGTGCAGCCTGATGGGAGGAATGCTGGCACTCATCCTTGTGATCTGTGAAAAAAAGAAACAGCAAAACGGCAGCGAACGGGCAGGAGAGAGCAAAATGTTGCAAAAACAGCGGAAATATTATATCATCAGAGTGTAAAAATAGTTGTAGTGACACTTGGTGGAATGGAGCATATCTTTACAGCCGCAGGAAGAACTGGCAGCGTTTGCCCGTTTTGGAAACGCCGTTGCAAGCCTTTGTGTGGAGAAAAAAGGTGCTAGAGCGTGTCTGAAAAATCATTTCCGCAATCTGCAAGCTCCACTTTGCGGTATATTTTACCCTCATTCGGTTGCCGTAGCCCGCTACGCCGCCCTTATTCGGATAAAATCTCCCACGAACTGGGACTCGCAGCTCACGAAAAGCCTTTTTCAGACACGCTCTATTCCGGCCATGCCGGATCTGGCACAGGTAGAAAAAAGACTGGGGGATAAGAAATGGAATTAAGAGAGCAGTTAAATGGAATCCAGCATGTCGGTATTCCGACCAACGATATTGAGATGACGATTGCGTTTTATGAAAAGCTTGGATTTGAAATTGCATTCCGCACCGTAAATGAGGCGGCGGATGAGAAAGTGGCATTCTTAAAGCTTGGAACACTTGTGATCGAAACGTACGAAAACAAAGCTGCAGCACTGAAACCCGGAGCAATCGACCATGTGGCGATTGACGTAAAGAATATTGAAAAGGTTCACGAAATGATTACCGGGGCCGGTCTGAATACGACGCAGGATGAAGTACATTTCCTTCCGTTCTGGGAAAATGGCGTCCGTTTCTTCACGATCGAAGGACCAAATAAAGAAAAAGTGGAATTCAGCCAGTATTTGTAACGATTCCAAGCCATGCGAAATGGAAGAAAAATCGCGAATCATGCTTGCATGAATATCCATTTGACCAGCAAAGCCTCTGCCGGAAAGCAAAATTTTTGCCCGGCAGAGGCTTTTTTACTTACTCTGAAACAAATACTACCGGATAGTCAAAAAAGCGCAAATTATCCCTATAGAGTAAAGGAGATGCAAAATTTATCTGCAGTTACAAAAACGGGGTGGAGTTTTTATGGAAACAGGGCAGGAAATCATTGTGCTTTCTGCACGTGAGTGGTAAAATAGAATAGATAATATATAATCTGTTTTGAATAAAAACAGGATATTTTAGATAACATATAATCTGTAACAAGAAGGGGAAAAAATGGAACAATTTATATGGGAAACTCCGGAAGAACTGGATCAAAAACTTGCGCAGCGAGTGAGAAAAATCAGAAAGAGACGTTCAATTACGCAGGAAAAATTAGCATCTATAAGCGGAGTGAGTTACGGCTCAATCAAAAGATTCGAAACGACAGGACAAATTTCCCTGTTATCTTTAACGAAAATTGCAATCGCACTGGATCTTGCAGATGAGCTCAGAAATATTTTCACGCAGGTACCGTATAAAGATATTCAGGAGGTTATCAATGAAACAAGATAAAGTACTGCAGGTGTGTTATGAGGATCAAACGGTGGGAACATTAGCTATGACGGCAGACCACAAAGTGGCATTTCAGTACAGTGATGAATGGCTGGAAACCGGATTTTCGATCAACCCATTTTCATTGCCTTTGCAAAAACAGGTATTTGTTCCAGTTAAGGATCATTTTGAAGGATTATTTGGGGTTTTTGCGGACAGTCTTCCAGATCATTGGGGCAGATTACTGTTGGATCGCCTGTTACGGGCACATAAACAAAATCCGGATGAACTGACCGTACTGGATCGTCTGGCGATTGTGGGCACATCGGGGATGGGAGCGTTGACATATCACCCGGAAAAGAATTTTCCAGAGGAGCAGAGCAGTGCAGATCTGGACAAACTGGCGGAAGAGTGTCAAAAGATACTGAATACAGAGTATTCGGATAAACTGGACGAATTGTATCTGCTGGGAGGTACCATCGGCGGAGCAAGACCTAAAATCATGACACCCATTGATAATGAAGAATGGATTATCAAATTTCCAGCGCATGTGGACGGAAAAGATGCAGGAAAAATGGAATATGACTATTCCTGCTGTGCCAAGGCCTGCGGAATTATGATGAGTGAAACGAGATTGTTTCCATCAGAAAAATGTAAAGGATATTTTGGAACTAAAAGGTTTGACAGGAGAAACTGTTTGAAAGGGAAAAAGAAAGTGCACATGTTGACGACAGCTGCAATTCTGGAATTGGATTTTGAGCAGCCAAGTCTGGACTATCATGGATTAATGAAACTGACAAAAATCATGACACGCAATTGCGATGAAGATGTTGAAAATATGTTCCGCCGAATGTGTTTCAATGTTTTTGCACATAACAGAGATGATCATTCGAAGAACTTCACGTATTTGTACGAAGCAGACGAAGATAAATGGCATTTAAGTCCGGCATATGATCTTACTTACAGTAATACGTATTATGGCGAACATACTACGTCAGTAGATGGAAATGGAAGAAATCCAGGCAGAAAAGAGTTACTGGCGGTAGGAACTGGTGCAGGGATGAAAAAGACAAGGTGTGAAGAGATCATAGACGAAATTGAGAAAAAAGTAAAGGAAATGTTGGAAGAATATCTTTTGGGTAAGTGATTCTCTTTGCATTCAAAAAATTTTAAACAGCAAGTTATTAACAGTTAAATAAAAAAGAGTTGCCAGACAAATGAACACTATAAGTACCTTGCTACGAGTTTTATTTTCGTAGCAAAGTACAAGATAGTACAGAGATAAAAATATGTCTCATTTGTCGTTTAACTCTTTACATTGCGCTTTTATTTCTTCTATCGAATCCTTCAATAACTTTAATCTGGCAGGCTACTTTCTAAACAAAGTCGTCCCCATCCCACCCGCCTGTTCGGGTATTCGCTCTCGGATGCGATGGGTTTTGCGCCTGCGATGAGATAAGCTTTCAGCTTTTCACCATATAAAAACGGGTCATTTCCGCGCAGAATACCCCATTCCATCATAAGAGCGGCGCTTCCCGATACAAAAGGCGTGGCAAACGAGGTGCCGGTGAAGGAAGCATAGCCGCCGCCGGAACGGGGAGCTGGGATATTGACACCCGGGGCGGCGAGATCAGGTTTAATTTCGTGGAGAATACGGGTATAGCCGCGGCCGGAGAAGCTGGCATAGGAGGAAAGGCGGGGATCGTAGGCACCGACCGTGATGGCGGAGCGGGCGGGGGGAGGGATGGTGGGGGGGGGGTCGGCAGTGGGGGAGAAGAAGCGTGTCTGTGAACCGACGGCGTTTCCGCCGGGAAGCCAGAGGTCAAAGGAACCGGAGATCAGGCGGCCGGGGGTGAGACGCAAGGTCCAGATGCCGTTTTCGACGGACAGATGGTTTCCTGCGCCCTGAAAGGTCAGGTAAATTTCCTGCGCCTGGCTGTAGGGGGATGGCATGCCATAAAACAGGAGAAGTTCTGTCGGACCAAGCGTCAGACGCGCCGTGCCGAGGACAGGAGAGAGCGTGCCGGAGCGGATGCCGCCGGGGGAAATCAGTTCGATCGAGATTTCATCCCCATAAACCTTCCAGATCTGGAGACTGAACGAGGATTCATAAGCACCGACCTGAAATTCAACGGAGACAGCGCGGTCAGCCGTTGCCGAGACCGCAGACGTCGCAGCCGGATCAGATGTCGCACGGACTGTTTGCGTCTGACCGGACGACTTGCGATCCGACTTTAGGTTCCCGGCATAATGGCGCCCGGTATCCCCTTCATTTCCTGCCCCGATACAGATCACGTTCTGCCCTAAATTTGACACTGCATTCAAATACGTTTCAAGTAAGGAATCCCCGCTGTGCGAACCGTAATTATTCCCGAAGCTCAAATTAATCACAAGCGGCCGCTCCACCAGAAGTGCATATCTTACGCAGAAATCCACCGCCTGCAGCAATTGCGATGTCCGCGGCAGATCCGCCGGATCAGGATTTCCAAGCTTTACGACCACGAGTGTTGCTTCCGGGGCCACGCCATGCATGGCCGCATCTGCCGAGGATCTCCCATTTCCCGCTGCGATTCCGAGCACCGCTGTCCCATGCCCCGTCACATCGCGGGACGGCACGAGGGCAAACCGTTCTTCCGGCGTAGAAGATGCAAGTGCCTCATTGATCTGCCGCCGTGTATATACCGACCCAAGAGCATACCCCATCGGAGGATTCCCCGGAATCGTCTGATCCCATAAAATTGCAATTCGGCTTGTCCCGTCCGGTGCGCAGAAATCAGGATGCGCATAGTCCACGCCTGAATCAATGCATGCAAGCAGCACCCCATTCCCAGACAGACCCATAACCCCCTCCTGCACAGGCGTAATACAGGATATGCTCCGCACAAATGCATCTGCGAAATAAAGTAATTTCGGTTTCTCCAGATAGGTAATCTGCGGCAGTCCTGTCACGTAATCCATCAGGGACTCCGGAACCAGAAGAATGGCATACGAAAACAGCAGCAGCGTCACACGAACTCCCTGCTCCTCCAGAAAAGCCAGGTCTCCCTGATACTGTACAATTACTTCCCATGTTTTGCTGTAAGAGTTATAACCTGCCGAAAGCTCCGGCACACGCCGCCGTTCGACTTCCGTTGCGGCCAGCGCAAGGTTCAACAGGTTTTCCCTTTTTTGATCAATCATTACAAAAACTCCGTCCAAAATGTTGTTAAAATCTATTCCGCTTTTCCTGGAAATATGATATAATCGCCATCGTACAATAGGGGTACAGATCTGCTTTTTGGAGTGCATCGAAAAATGGTTTTACGATGCCGCCTGGCGGGTCTTTACTATTTTACGCGAAATGCTTTTGCATTGAAGGGAGAGAACATGAAAATTATCATTGTGGGCTGCGGAAAAGTCGGAACCGCACTGACCGCCCAGCTGAGCCGCGAGGACAACCTTGTGACGGTCATTGACACAGACAGTATTGTCGTCCGCAACGTCTCCAACACCTACGACGTTATGGGAATTGTAGGAAACGGAGCAAGCTATCAGGTGCTTCAGGAGGCGGATATTGAGCATGCGGATCTGATGATTGCCGTAACCAAAAGTGATGAAATGAACCTGCTTTGCTGTGTCATCGCCAAACAGGCAGCAGACTGTCACACCATCGCCAGAGTTCGAAATCCGATGTATCGGGAGGAGAGAGAATTTATTCGTAAAAAGCTGGGTCTGTCCATGATCATCAACCCGGAGCACGCGGCCGCCATGGAAATGGCAAGACTGCTGCGGTTCCCATCTGCGATTGAGATCGACAGCTTTTCCCGCGGAAGAATCGAAATGCTGCGCTTTAAAGTGCCGGAAACATCGAAAATTGTCCATATGTCGCTGCGTGAGCTGGCCGGAGCGCTTCAGTACAGTCTGCTGGTCTGTGCTGTTGAGCGAAACGGCGAGGTTTACATACCGGATGGAAATTTTGTGGTTCAGGCAAAAGACAGCCTTTCCATCATCACCACACCGCAGAATGCAGAGAGCCTGTTTAAGAAAATTGGTGTTCATACAAACAAGGTACACAATACGATGATCGTTGGCGGCGGTGAAATTACGTATTATCTCGCAAAATCACTGGCAAATATGAACGTCGATGTCAAGATTATCGAGAAAAATAAGGATCGCTGTGAGGTTTTAAGCGAAGCACTGCCGGATGCAACCGTTATTTACGGTGACGGAAGTGACCAGGAGCTCTTAAAAGAGGAGCGCATCCAGGATATGGATTCCTTTGTGGCCTGCACCGATATGGATGAGGAAAACATCATTCTGTCGCTGTATGCGAAAGAGAAGGTATCCTCAAAGGTTGTAACGAAAATCAACCATCTGGAATTTAATGATGTTATCCACAGCCTGAACCTGGACAGCCTGATCTACCCGAAACACATCACCGCAGAGTACATTCTGCAGTATGTCCGGGCAATGAAAAACTCCATCGGAAGCAACGTTGAGACGCTGTATAAGCTGATGGAAGACCGTGTGGAGGCTCTTGAGTTTATCGTGAACCAGAATTGCCGTATGATCGGCATCCGTCTGCAGGATATGAAAACACGGCCGAACCTTCTGGTAGCAGCGATTAACAGACAGGGAAAGGTCATCATTCCGGGCGGACAGGATTCCTTTAAGGCAGGAGATTCCGTCATTATCGTAACAACGGAAACCGGTCTTCAGGATATCCATGAGATTCTGGCAGAGTAACGGGGGAAGCGGATTATGAACTATAAAATGATTCGTTTTGTCATCAGCTGGGTGCTGAAAGTGGAAGGTATGCTGATGCTGCTTCCGGCGCTGGTCGGAGCCATGTATCAGGAAAAGACAGGCTTTGCGTATCTTATCTGGGGACTGCTCTGCATTGCGGCCGGTCTGATCCTCTGCTTCAGAAAACCGTCCAATATGGAAATCTATTCCCGCGACGGATTTGTCTGCGTTTCGTTAAGCTGGGTTGTCCTTGGTGTTTTCGGAGCGGTGCCGTTTGTAATTACGGGGGAAATTCCGTTTTATATCAATGCGCTGTTTGAGATCGTTTCCGGTTTTACAACGACAGGAGCCAGCATTTTGAGCGATGTGGAAGCACTTTCACACGCCAGCCTGTTCTGGAGAAGCTTTTCCCACTGGATTGGCGGTATGGGGGGTTTTGTGTTTATTTT
>ERZ780053.451-NODE-451-length-15470-cov-3.76925_pt1 | contig 15470 bp, 11 predicted proteins | sample MGYA00511088_ERZ780053 | MGnify/ENA primary metagenome ERZ780053 (study PRJEB29588, sample SAMEA2150866) | human gut metagenome | biome: human gut; feature: human-associated habitat; material: faeces | place: Denmark | collected 2008/2010 ...
TGGCGCGCGTACCCTTCAAGGGCACGTTGAGCGAGGCTGTCTTCCAGCTTATCGGCGGCATCCGTTCGGGCATGGGTTATTGCGGTGCCAGGGACATCGCGGCTTTGCAGCGTGCGCAGTTCATCCGCATCACCTCGAACGGCGTTACGGAGAACCACCCGCACGACGTGACCATCACGAGTGAAACGCCCAATTATTCCCGCGGTGAATAGTTCCGATCCCGGGATTGCGGCCTGCGGGCTTTTTTGCGGTTCATGCCGGAAATTCCGGAAAGGGAGTTGTCCGGGGTGCCGCGATAACGAAAAGGCCGTGTGGTGCAAGGTTCGTTCCTGCTGCCGGGAGAACGGCTGGCAGAGTTGCGCCGAATGCACGCTGGTGCCGCTGGATGCCTGCGGAAAGTTCAATAATTTCATCGCCGGGGTTTTTCAGGTCGTTTTTCGCTCAGACCGCCGAGGTTGCATAGAACGCATCCGCGAAGTCGGGAACGAGGCTTTCGCCGCGGAGATGCGCCTTTCGGGAAGCTACAACCGTCCGGTAAAAAGAAAATAATAAGGATTCGGGGTCTTCCTTGCCAAAGGGAGATTCAGAGGGATATTAAGCCTGGAACCGGCGTCGGAGACGCCGTAGAGTGAGTCCGGCGAGTTTCATGGCTTGTAAACCTTCCGAAATTGATGAACCCAGATTCGTCGGACTTACATTATATTATGGAAAAAATCCTGATTCTCGACTTCGGGTCGCAGTATACGCAGCTCATCGCGCGGCGCGTACGCGAACTGAATGTCTATTGCGAGATCCACCCCTTCAACAAGATTCCGGTGCCGGATGCTTCGGTGCGGGGCGTGATCCTCTCGGGCAGTCCCTTCTCCGTGAGGGACGAGCATGCCCCTGCCCCCGACCTTTCGGCCATCAAGGGCAAACTGCCCCTGCTGGGGGTCTGCTACGGCGCACAGTTCCTCGCATCGGCCTTCGGCGGCGAAGTGCAGCCTGCGCCCAGCCGCGAGTACGGCCGTGCGATGCTTACGGTGGGCGATGCCGGTGACCCGCTGATGCGCGGCCTGCCTGCGACCACGCAGGTGTGGATGTCGCACGGCGATACGATCACGTCCGTGCCGGCTGACTACAAGGTCGTGGCCAGCACCGAGGAGGTGCGCGTGGCTGCGTTCCGCATCGAGGGTGAGCAGACCTGGGGCATCCAGTTCCACCCCGAGGTTTACCATTCGACCGACGGCACGCACCTGCTGAAGAATTTCGTCGTGGGTATCTGCGGCTGCAGGCAGGAGTGGACCTCGGAGAGTTTCGTGGAGGCCACCGTGCGCGAGTTGCAGGAGAAACTGGGCGACGACAAGGTCGTGCTCGGGCTTTCGGGCGGCGTCGACTCGTCGGTGGCCGCCGTGCTGCTGCACAGGGCCATCGGCAAGAACCTCTACTGCATCTTCGTGGATTCGGGCCTGCTGCGCAAGAACGAATTCGAGGACGTGCTCGAGTCGTATAAGAACATGGGCTTGAACGTCAAGGGCGTGAAGGCCGGCGACAAGTTCCTGGGTGACCTGGCCGGCGTGAGCGATCCCGAGACCAAGCGCAAGATCATCGGCCGCGATTTCGTCGAGGTATTCAACGACGAGGCGATCCGGATCGAGGACGTGCGCTGGCTGGCGCAGGGGACGATCTATCCCGACGTGATCGAGTCGGTGTCGGTCAACGGCCCCTCGGCGACGATCAAGTCGCACCACAACGTCGGCGGGCTGCCCGAGAAGATGCACCTCGGGATCGTCGAGCCGCTGCGCCTGCTCTTCAAGGACGAGGTGCGCCGCGTAGGCCGTTCGCTCGGGATCTCCGAGCAGCTGATCGGGCGCCATCCCTTCCCGGGGCCCGGCCTTGCGATCCGTATCCTGGGCGACATTACGCCCGAAAAGGTCGGAATCCTGCAGGACGTGGACAAAATCTACATCGACGCCCTGCGCGATGCCGGACTTTACGACAAGGTGTGGCAGGCGGGGGCTATCCTGCTCCCCGTGAAGAGCGTCGGCGTGATGGGCGACGAGCGAACCTACGAGAGCTGCGTCGCACTGCGTGCCGTGACCTCGACCGACGGCATGACCGCCGACTGGGTGCACCTGCCCTACGAGTTCCTTGCCAATGTGTCGAACGACATCATCAATAAAGTCAAAGGGGTCAACCGCGTCGTCTACGACATCTCCTCGAAACCGCCCGCAACGATCGAGTGGGAATAGGGTATGATCCCTGCGCGGCCGCTGTGTGAGGCAGGCCGCCGCCGTATTGCAATCGTTGCCGAACCCGTTATTCGGCATGGCCTGCCCGGACGTTTACAGTCCGGGCAGGCTGCTTTTGTGGCCGGGTGGTGTGGTCGAGCGGCTTTGCCGGCTGCTGCAACGTGCGTGTAATGCCATATTCCCGGGATTGTAACGGGACTGTCGCAACGATGAAATAGCCGTAGGGTAATTTTGCAGCATCGGAAACGATGCCGGTTTATGACTCCTGCCGATGCAATCCGCCAACCAGCCTTGAAACTTCGCCCGTCCCGGTTTCCGGGGCGGAATTTTTTTTGCCTGGCCGAAGGTGCGCCAGGGGGGCGGTTCCGGACGGAAGCCTCCGCCGATGCCTTGATTTGGGTGCTTGCGAGGCTGTATGCCGCACGGGTTGTCCTTTCCGAGGCAGCATGGAACGTTTTTTTGCTATGTAACGGAACCTTAACAGTAAATATATGCCGAAATCCTTTTGTATTTTTGAAATAAAAGTTATCTTTGTAATAGTTTCCCCTTTAAAAAACGGAAGAATCGTAAGTTATTTTTGCAAACGGATATTAGTTTATAATCACCTAATTAAAACTATTTTTATGAGTAAACATCTTTTTAGGTTGGTCTTCGGTGCATTTTTCCTTGTGGCTGCCACGGCATTTACGGGATGTTCCGACGACGATGACAAGTCGCTGACGCCGAAGTTGACGGCGGATCCGACGGCGCTCGATTTCACCGATGAAACGGCGACGACGCAAACCGTTGCCATCACGGCGAACTGCGAATGGACGGTTACTGCAAGTAACCTGGATTGGGCTACTATTTCCCCGATGAGCGGCAAAGGCAACGGAACGATCTCCGTTACGGTTTCCGAGCTGCCCGCCGGTACGAACCTGCGCGAAGGTAAGATCTCCTTCACGCTTATCCACCCCGAATTCGGCAAATGGGGTCAGGCCGAGTCGTCCGTAGCCGTAAAACAGTACGGCAGCGGGGTTACCCCCCCCCCCCACGGGCGATCCTATCTATGCTAACGATTTCGATAAGGAGCAGGCTCAAAAGGGGTCAGATGGTAAGTTCCCCTTCGCAGATGCATTCGAGGGCTGGAAGAATCAGACTGGTACGGGTGCCGACAATGTTGCTTATAAAACGAGCGGTATAAGTGTTCGTTCGAATTTGCCTTCGAACGATAGCCATTCGAAGTACAAGGACGACGCTTCCGGTGTCAACAATATGTTTTTCGGAACGAGCGGTGTTTTTGAGATTCAGAAAATCGCACTTGAATCTACCCAGAAGAACCTTCAACTTACGTTCGGTTCATACCGTAGTATTTTTGAAGATAAGGACAATGCCTTCAAGACTTCGGAGTTCCATGTATATCTGAGCAAAGACGGTGAAAACTGGGCAGAAATTACCTATGACCGCCCTGTCGGGGACGACGAGCACTCTAACTACGGTACCTGGGCTTTGGCGACGGCCAATTTCACGCTGAAACAGGTGCCTTCGGAACTTTACATTAAATTTACTTCGGATCTTACATCCGCACACCGTATCGACGATGTGAAACTTTTCGAGGGCATCGGTGGTACGGAGGTCGACCTGGACAATATTACTCCTCCTGTAACTGAAACGAAGACCATTGCTGAAGTCATTGCGGGTTCGGTAGGCGCGACCTATACTACGCAGGGACAAGTCGTGGCGATTAACGGACGTAGTTTCCTGATTCAGGACAATAGCGGGAAGATTCTGGTCTATCTTGGATGGAAAGATAATAAGCCTGTGGTAGATTATTCCGCTACGATTGGCCAGACTGTCAAGGTGACCGGCAAGACGACTACTTACAGTAAGTTGGTACAGTTCTCTGAAACCGACCTGGTAATAGAAAAGGTATCTGACGGTTCCTTCACACAGCCTACTCCGGAAAAGTTCGACGGAGCCGCTTTCGATGCCTATGCGGCAGCCACTCCCGTTATTAAATATATCGAATATTCGGGCACGCTTACGATAGACGGGTATTACTATAATATAGCTGTCGAAGGTACGGATCTGCAGGGCTCTCTGGCATATCCCGCCGATGGTTTTGTCGATGCTTCCCTTAATGGACAGGTTGTTATTGTCAAGGGTTATACGTTAGGTATGACCAACCAGAGTAAGATGCTTAGCACGATTGCCGTATCGGTCGAAAAGGATGGTGATGCACCCGCTGAACCGAAGATTACCAAGCTCGACCCGACGTCGCTTTCTTTCGCGGCGACGGACAATGCCAAGACCGTGACGGTGACCGCTGCCAATGCCGACGGCTGCACGATCGAAGCCGCTACGGATAAATCGGAGCAGTTCACGACCTCCGTAAACGGGATGGTCGTAACCGTGACGCCCAAGGAAAACACGACGGAGCAGGCTATCACCGCCACGCTGACCATCAAACTGATGAAGGCCGGTGCCGCTGTGGATACCAAGACCGTTGCGATTTCGCAGGCCGGGAAATCCGTACCGGGCGGTAGCGGATATACGCGAGTCAATGCGATAGCAGCGGGTAAGAAGTATTTAGTCGTGGCTGAAGTCAATTCGAAATATGTTGTGATGCCCGCTGCAGCTGCGATGACTTCGAGTAAGTTCACTGGTGTCGATATCACGGTTTCGGGTGGTAAGATCGAATCGAATGAGGCAAATGATGCCTATGCTGTGACAATCGAAGCCAATGGCGATGCCTATGTGATTAAGAATAGTGCCGGTAAATATATTGAACACAACTCTGGTACCAATTTTAAACTGGCCGATACTTCGTCGAAGACTTGGACGATCACTTATGATAATGACAAGAATTGGTTTGCAATTATGGATGTAGCAACCTCTACGGAGAAGACAAAACGTCAATTGCTGTACCAGATTGAAGACGGTTCTACAAGTAATCGTTTCGGCCCATATGCTTCGTCGAACGCCGATGGCGTGAAGTATTCCGGTGTCGCCCTTTATGAATTGAGCGAATAGCAACTCTCTGATTCCGATAATCCATCCCCGGCGGATTGGCTTCCGCCGGGGATGATTGTCGGATTTTCTACCTGACATTTTTATTTGCAAATTCCCACATGATTTTGACAAAAGGGTTATTGAAACTTTTCGGACGGGCTATGGTGCTCGGGGCGCTCCTGCTGGTTTTCGGGCGGTGCGGTTCCTCCGACGACGGCACCCCGGCGAATATTTCCGCGGTGTTCATGGAAACCGAGACGACCACGCTCGACGCCAAAGGTTATGCGACCGACCCCCGGCTCGTGCTGACGGGGCCCGTGGGTACGGCTTATACCGTCACCGTGACCGAAGGCGGCAGTTGGTGCTGGACGTCGCGCAGGACGCAAGCCACGACCAAATCGGCGAAACTCGTTTCGGCGAACGATGTCGTGTACCTCTACCTGGACGATAATGAAACGGGCGCTTCGCGCCGTGCCGCGGTCGATGTCGTCTTCGACGGCGGACACGAATTCACGTTGACGATCGACCAGGCGGACTACTCGGTTCCGGCATCGATGGATCACGCGTGGGCGGAATTGCCCGCCTATGTCGAAGCCTCCGACTACCGTTACGTAACGCATTATGCGCCCCTTTCGGAGGGGAAGACGGCCCGCAACTTTACGATCTGCTACGACACGAAGAAACGTATCGCCAACTGGGTTGCCTATCCGATCCATTCCTGTTACCGGGTTGGAAAATATGAGCGTTCTAATGCATGGAAATACGATCCTGAAGTGCCGGAGGAATTTCAGGTCGATTTGAGCCGCGGTTCATATAATGGGCGGCCTATCCGCGGGCATCAGTGTATGTCCTACCATCGTTATGTCAGCTATTCTTCGCTATTGAATGAGCAGACGTTCTATTCGACCAATATTATGCCTCAGGATCCTGATTTTAATAGCGGGTCGTGGGGGGATTTGGAAGATCTTACCCTGAAATATATTTCATATCCCGATACCTTGTACAATGTTACGGGAACTTATGGGGTACAGGGATATACGACGGATAAAGGGGGGAATCGGGTCGCGATTCCACAGTATTGCTGGAAGGTGCTGCTACGTACCAAAAGCGGCAGGACGGGGAAGCGGATCGACCAGATTACCGATGCATCGCAATTGGCGGCAATCGGTTATTGGGCTGAAAATTCCTCAACCACGACCGGGAGTATAAAACAATATATTACGAGCGTTGCCGACATCGAAGAGAAAACGGGTTATAAATTCTTTACGATGCTCGACGAGGCCATTGCCGCCGACGTGAAGGCACAGAACAATCCCTCGGACTGGGGTATAAATTAATCTGAACAATATGAAGAAACTGCTTTTTACCGGGCTTTTCGCAGCGCTGATCGTCGCCTGCTTCGCCCAGAAACCCTACAAGGTCGTTTTCTACAACTTCGAAAACCTCTTCGATACGATCCGCAACCCGGAGATTTACGACGAGGAGTTTACGCCCGAGGGCCCCAAGAAGTGGAATACGCCCAAGTATACCAAAAAGATCAATAACCTTTCGCGCGTGTTGTTTGACATCGCCGCTATCAACAAGGACTACCCGGTGGTGATCGGTGTTTCGGAGATCGAGAACCGCAATGTCATGGAGGACGTGATCGCTACGCCCAAACTCGCCCCGGCCAATTACCGCATCGTGCACTACGATTCGCCCGATGCCCGCGGCGTGGACGTGGCGTTCTACTACCGTCCCGATGTGTTCAAGCTCGAAGGCAGCGCCCCGATCCCGTATACGATGGAGAGCCTGCCGAATTTCCGCACGCGCGACGTGGTGACGATGTGGGGGACGATCGACGGGGAACCGTTCTATTTCATGGTGGCCCACTGGCCTTCGCGCCTGGGCGGCAAGGAGGCTTCGGCTCCCAAGCGCGAGCGCGCCGCCGAGATCATGCGCCATGCCGCCGACTCGGTGCTGGCGATCAACCCCGCGACCAAGGTCGTGATGATGGGTGACTTCAACGACGACGCCACCGACAAGAGCATCACCGAGGTGCTCGGCGCCGAAGGCAACATCCGCAAGCTCCAACCGGGCGGATACTACAATCCTTTTATCGACATGCTGAAGGCGGGCATCGGTTCGCTTGCCTACCGCGACCAGTGGAACCTGTTCGACAATATCGTCGTGTCGGAGAACCTCGCTACCGGCTCGACAGGTTCGCTCAAGCTGGAGCGTGCCCCCAAGGGGAAATATTACGGCAATATTTTCCGTGCCCCCTATCTGTTCCAGCAGGAAGGCCAGTACAAGGGCTACCCGCTGCGTACGTTCGTGGGCAACAATTTCCAGGGGGGATACAGCGACCACCTTCCCGTATTCATTTACATCGGTAAATAACCCAACAAAGTAATTATGAAGATCAGAGCTTTACTTGTTATCCTGCTCACGCTGGCCTGTGCCGGGGCGTATGCCCAGGACGGGGGCGTCAAAGGCAAGGTCGTCTCGCGTGACGGCCGTGTCGCACTGAGCAATGTCAAGGTGGTCGTCGAACCGCTCGGCGTCACCGTCATGACCGACAACCACGGTAATTTCAATATCGACCAGCTGCCCAAAGGGGAATACCAGTTGAAATTCGAAGCCCCCGAGTTCGAGAACCTCGACCTGGCGGTTCGTGTCGACAAGATGGTCAAGAACCTCAATTCGGTGGTGATGTCCCCCGATGTGCAGTATGTCATCGACGATGCCGTGTTCGCGGAGTTCGACTCCGACACGGCGGCCGACGGGCAGTCGCTGCCTTCGTCGCTTTCGTCGTCGAAGGATGTCTTCAACAACATCGCCTCGTATAAATTCAGCGAGATGCGTTTCAACGTGCGCGGTTACGACTCGCAGTATTCGAGCATCTACCTGAACGGCATCCGGTTCAACGATGCCATGACGGGCTATGGCCCCTGGTCGTTGTGGAGCGGCCTGAACGACGCCACGCGTAACCAGGAGAATACCGCCGGGCTGCGCTCGTCGGGCTACGGCATCGACGGCATCGGCGGCACGACCAATGTCAATGCGCGCGCTTCGCAGATGCGTAAGGGCTTCCGTGCCAGCGTCGTGAACGGCAACTCGATGTACCGCTTCCGCGCGATGGTTTCCTACGCTTCGGGCCTGCTCGACAACGGATGGTCGTACGCCTTCTCGTTCTCGACCCGCCAGGGCGGCAACTCCTATGTCGACGGGGTGTACTACAATGCCTACGGTTACTTCGCATCGGTCGAAAAGCGTTTCGGCGACGACCGCCACAACCTGGCGCTGACCATCCTGGGCGCACCGACCGAGCGCGGAGCGCAGCAGGCGTCGACGCAGGAGGCCTACGACCTGTTGAGTAACAACTACTACAACCCCAACGTGGGCAAGCAGGACGGCAAGCTGCGCAACTCGCGCGTGCGCGATTACCACGAGCCGATCGTGATGCTCAACTACGGGTTCGACATTTCGTCGAATACCAAACTTGCCGCCGCGGCTTCGTTCCGCTTCGGCAAGAACGGCTATTCGGCCCTGACGTGGACGGACGGCCCCGCCCCGCGCCCCGACTACTACCGTTACCTGCCCAGCTTCTACACGAACCGTATCCTCCAGCTGTCCGAGGGCATCGAGAGTTCGGATCTGGGGACGTACAACGACCTTGCGCTGCGTTCGATGCGTGAGTGGATCACCGACCCCAGCAAGAGCCAGATGGATTATGACAACATGTTCCGCATGAACTACAACCGCAACAAGTCCGGGGCTTCGGGCATCTACATGATCGAAGAACGCCATACCGACCAGCGCGATTTCAACTTCGCGGCCAACATCGCCCATACGTTCCGCAACCAGTCCGTGCTGCGCGGAGGCCTGACGGCGCGTGTCAACCGCACGGAGTACTACGACGAGGTGAAAGACCTGCTCGGTGCCGACTACTGGCTCGACGTGGATAAGTTCGCCCTGCGCGACAACGGCAACTACAACCCGCTGCTTTCGCAGAACGACCTGGATTATTACCTCAAGCACGGCGAGGCCCGCCGCGTCGGGGAAGGCGATAAGTTCAGCTACGATTACTACGCCAACCTGCGCCAGGCACAGGTCTGGGCGCAGTATTACGCCTCGTTCGGCGGTTTCACGATGAGCCTCGGCGGCGAGGTCGGCTATACGGCCATGTGGCGCGACGGCCGGCTGCGCAAGGGCCTCTTCGCGAACAACTCGCTCGGCAAATCGAAGACGCTCGATTACCTGACCTACAAGCTCAAGGGCGAGTTCTCGTACCGTTTCTCGGGTGCGCACGCCATCGACGCCAATGTGGCCTACATGGTCAATCCCCCGCAGTTCCGCGACGCTTTCTTTCGGCGCGTACCCGCAATACGACTACGCCGGGCCTCGATTCCGAGAAGGTACTCGGCGTAGATCTGTCCTACAACCTCAACCTGCCGTGGATCACGGCGCGCGTTTCGGGTTACTATACCTCGGTCGCCGACCAGTCGAAGGTTATCTCGTACTATGACGATACGCAGTCGTCGTTCACCAACTTTGCCATGAGCGGCATCGACAAGCGTTACTACGGCCTCGAAGTGGGCGTCGTGGTTCCCATCTGGGGCGGCATCTCGTTCAACGGCGCCCTGAGCCTGGGCGACTACCGCTATACGTCGGACGCCAACTTCACGCAGACGCGCGACAACAGCGAGGAGGTGCTCCGCGGCGACAAGGTGCTCTGGGACGACCTCTACGTCGAAAGCACGCCGCAGACGGCGCTCAACCTCGGTCTGAGCTACCGCGGCCCGCGCAACTGGTTCGCCTCGGTCGATTTCAACTATTACGACCGTATCTACCTCTCGATGAACCCCGCGCGCCGTACCCGTGCCGCTTATGCCACGGTACTGCGCCCCGACGAGGCGGCACAGCTTCCCGGCGCCGTGAAATACACGGCGCTGATGAACCTGCGCGAGCAGGAGAAATTCGACTCGGCCTATACGCTCAACCTGAGCGTCGGCAAGAACTGGTACATCCACCGCATCTACCAGCTGGGCTTCAGCCTCGAGGTGAAGAATATCCTCAACGACCAGACGATCCGCACGGGCGGTTACGAACAGATGCGCCTTTCGCGCCGTACCTATGTGAACAAGGAGGGTGCGGCCGCCCAGCCGATCCAGTACTACGTACCGTTCGATTCGAAGTACTTTTACCTGCTGGGGACGACCTATTACCTGAATGTATATTTCCGCTTCTAATACGATATGACGATTATGAAAAAGATATTTCAGTTATGTGCCGTGCTGGCCGTGATGTTTGCGGTTACGGGGTGCTATAATGATTTCGATGCGCCGAAGCCCGCCAAAGTCTATACCGACGAGGATTTCGCGGGGATGAAGCATATCTCCATCGCCGATGTGAAACAGATGTTCCTCGATGAGCACAAGTCGCTCGGCGGTACGGGCAGCAACTCGAGCTGGGGCGATACGAAGTACGTACAGATCGGCCAGTCGCCCGACGGGCTGGATTACTACATCAAGGGCAAGGTGCAGTCGAGCGACGAGGAGGGCAACGTCTACAAGTCGCTCTACCTGGTGGACGATTCGGGTGCCATCGAGGTGAAGCTCACCACGGGGCTCTATTTTACCTATCCGATGGGGCGTTTCGACAAGGCCACGGGTACGATCCCCTCGAACTGGGTCTATGTCAAGGTCTCGGGCCTTTATATCGGCAACTACCGCATGATGCTGTCGCTGGGCGAGGGGCCTACCGATTCCTACAACAAGGTGGGCGAACATAAATTCTATGCCAACTCGAACATCGAAGACCCGACGGAGATCCGCAAGCGCGTATTCCTCGGCGGGGAGACGCAGCTGGAGCTGGGCAAGGAGATCCTCGAGGTCACCGAAGCCAACTGCGACGATTTCTTCGGCCAGAACGGGCAGCAGTATTTCGGGCGCCTGGTGATCCTGCGCGGCGTTACGTGCCGTTACGGGACGGTAGGGTCGAACATCTATCCCGCGTGGATGTATACCGACATCCGCCCGGTGATGAACAAGGTCTGGTATCGGTGGGCGTTCAGCAATGCTGGTACGAACCTCTACGGTTCGGTGCTTTTCACCTATGACAGCACCCTGCCTTCGACGACCAACAAGAAGGGTGTCTATACGGTGCGCACGAGCGGTTATTCGCGTTTCGCCCAGTATCCCGTCGTCCGCGACGGCGCGAAAGGCGATATCATGGCCATCTTCGGCATCTACTCCAAGGACTGGACATACAACTACGGCGCTTACCAGTGCACGGTCAACTATTTCGACGACATCATGTTCGATGAAGACGCCTTCCTGACGGAGGCGGAAGTCGAGCAGCTGACGCCGGCCGACTCGTGGGTTACGCCCGACACGTCGGACGACGAGTATACCGAATAACCCGCTCCGGCAGAAACGACGGCCGCCCTCGGAAAGGCGGCCGTTTTTTCGTTGCCGGCGATACCGGGAAGCGTTAAAATCCGTATCTTTGCCCCGGATATTCACTCCTGACCGATGAAAGATTTTGCAGCCATAGATTTCGAGACGGCCAACGGCCGGCGTACGAGCGTCTGCTCGGTGGGCGTCGTCGTGGTGCGTGGCGGCGAGGTGGTCGACACGCTTTACAGCCTGATCCGCCCGCGTCCTAATTTTTACAGCCGTTTTACCACGGCTATCCACGGCCTCAGCTACGAGGATACGGCCCAGGCGCCCGACTTCGCGGCCGTATGGAGCGAGATTGCACCCCGCATCGAGGGGCTGCCGCTCGTGGCGCACAACTCGCCCTTCGACGAGGGGTGCCTGCGCGCCGTGTTCGAGTTGTACGGGATGCCTTACCCCGGCTACCGGTTCTATTGTACGTGCCGCGCCTCGCGCAGGACGTTCGGCAGCCGCCTGCCCAACCACCAGCTCCATACCGTGTCGGCGGCGTGCGGTTTCGACCTTGCCAACCACCACCATGCCCTGGCCGATGCCGAGGCGTGCGCGCGGATCGCGCTGAAAATCCTGTAACGGGGCTCCTGCCCCGAAACAGAAACTCCCGGCAATAGCCGGGAGTTTTCGTATTTTCCTGTTGCCGGGTCAGAGCCCCAGCTCCAGCTGGAAGCGGATTTCCCAGCGGTTGTAGTCGGGGTCGAACGATTCGCTGCGGTGGTTGTACGACATGTCGGCCTGTACTTTCAGGCTGTGGCCGATGATGTAACGGGTGATGCCTACGGTCGTCTGGTTCCAGCGCTTGTACCCCGCAAAGGGTTGTACCTCGTGCTCGGGGAAGAGCGTCGGCGACCTCCCATTTCTTGTCGAACAGGTAGCTGGTCTGTATGTTGAGCCCCTGCCCGCTGTATACGAAGGCATTGCTCTGGGAGTCGAACAGCGGTCGGTCGCAGCTGCGTCCCATGAAATCGGTATAGAATGCGAAGCCCCGGTATTTGAGGATGAAATCCGCGAAATAGGAGCCGATGTTGCGGGTCGCGTCGTCCGGCATGACGGCGCCGCGCTGGCCTTTCAGGCGCGATGCCTTGTGGTTGTAGGAGTAGGCTCCGGCCACGAGTATCTTGACCTGCTCCTCGCCTTCGAAATCCCCCTCCATCACGTCGCCTTTCGACTTGAACCGCCCCAGCGGGTAGAGCTCCAGCCGTCCCGTGTAGGCGAGCCCGCCGTTGGACGAACTGCCCCAGTTGCGGCCTTCGCCCAGCGTCACCGAACCTTTGGCCGAGAGGTTGAAGCCCTCGCCCCCGCGCATGTTGTATTCGCCGAAGAACCCGAAATCGCGGTCGAGGTTGAACTCGCTGTTGACGATGCTGCGGTCGACAAATTGCAGGGCGCTCGAAGAGTTAATGCGCGCCCGGTTGGCCTTGATCTTGGTCTGCCCGAACCCGATGTTCCACTTGGGACTCGGGACGTAGTAGACGATTGCGTCGCGGACGATGTTCATATTGCCGTTGGGCAGCGGTTCCGTGTCGTAGGAGGTGAATCCCAGCTGAACCGAATAGACCAGTTTCGGGGAATAGATGTACCCGTCGAAGCGCAGGCGCAGGCGCTTGACCTGCGCATCGGTTTTCGTGAGCGTGAAATCCTTGTCGAACGAGAGTCCCACCATGTTCTGCATCCGGAAGCGCATCGTCAGTGAGAACCAGTTGCTTTTGGGACGGAACGTGATGCCCTTGCCGACTTCGAGGTTGGGCATGTTGCGTATGCGCTCCAACAGTTCGTGTTCGTCTTCGAGCGAATCGGCGGAGATGAATTCGGTTTGCCTCAGTGGCGAGCGTTCCTGTGCTGCAGCGATTGCGCAGCTGCACGTCAGCATGAGCAGAAGGAGTGTCTTTTTCATGTCGGTCTTGTCTGTCTGTTTGTTTCGTTTTGTTTCGTTTCGTTTCGGCCGGGTTCGGGCAAAAATACAAAAAATATGCTCTTACCCGGTTAAGTCGCTGCAAAGTTGGGCGGTAAACCTGAAAAGAATATGAAATAGCCGTTGGAATCTTCCCGAAAAGGAACTAAATTTGTGGTGCGGCATCCGTGCACGGTTTCCGTTGGCGGCATGTCGCCTGCCGGACAATAAACCTGCCGGTTTTACGTTTTATGAAACGACAGAAAAATAAAAAGACGATGACAACGACAAAATTCAAGGGCACGCCCGTGCATATCGACGGCGAATTCATCCGGGCCGGCGCCCAGGCTCCCGATTTCGAATTGGTAAAGGGGGATCTCTCCCCGCTGAAACTCAGTGACCTGAAAGGCAAGCGCGTCGTGCTGAACATATTTCCCAGCCTCGATACGGGCGTCTGTGCGACTTCGGTGCGAAAATTCAATAAGCTGGCATCTTCGCTGCCCGACACGGTCGTCGTGGCCGTGTCGAAAGACCTGCCTTTCGCGCAGTCCCGGTTCTGTACGACCGAGGGTATCGCCAACGTCGTTCCCGCGTCGGATTTCCGTGCTGCGGGTTTTGCCGGCGCCTATGGCGTGCTGATGGCCGACGGCCCGCTGGCTGGGTTGCTCGCCCGTGCCGTGGTGGTGATCGACAAGGCGGGGAAGGTGGTCTACACCCAGCTCGTGCCCGAAATTACCGAGGAACCCGATTACGATGCGGCCGTCGAGGCCGTGAAAGCCTTTTAAACTTAATTAAATAGAACGAAATGATACGATTGAATGTTTTTATCCGTACGACGGATTCCAACCGCGAGGAAGTGGTAAATACGGCCAAGGAACTGGTGGCGGCTTCGCTCAAGGACGAAGGCTGCGTGGCCTATGACCTGTTCGAAAGCACTACGCGCAATGACGTGCTGATGATCTGCGAGACGTGGAGCGACGCCAAGGCGCTGGCCGCGCACGAGCAGGCGTCGCATTTCACGACCCTCGTACCGCGCCTGCACCAGCTCGGCGAGATGAAACTCGAAAAGTTCGTCTTCTGATTCGGTGTCCATGCGGCGGGAAATCCGTTCGCCATAGAAGGAAAGACAGATATGGAACAGGCCGGCTGGTATTACCAGCCGGCCTGTTCGTATTCGTAGGGGTGACCTGGTCCCACACCTTAGAACGGATAGCCGATCGCCAGGTGGAACCCGAGCCCATCCTTGAAGCTGGAGATGTTGTAATACCCCGTCTTGTCGGGATTGGGATAGGGGGTGTGGATGCCGATTCCGAGGTCGGCACGGATGACCAGGTAGCTGATGTCGTAACGCAACCCGAATCCGGTGCCCAGCGCGATTTCATTGAGCAGCCCTTTCCATTTCAGTTCCGCACCGGGGCGTTTGGGGTCTTTTTTCAGCAGCCAGATATTCCCGGCGTCGAGGAAAACGGCGCCGTTCAGGCGTCCCATGATGCCGAAGCGGTATTCGACGTTGGCCTCCAGCTTGAAATCGCCCGTCTGGTCGAGATAGCCGTTGCGGTCGTTGGCCGGGGGACGGTAGCTGCCCGGCCCGAGCGACCGGATCGTGAAGGCGCGGATGCTGTTGGCGCCTCCGATGTAGAACTGCTCGCTGTAGGGCATCACCTCGGAATTCCCGTAGGCATATCCCACGCCGACGAGCAGCCGCGTCGCCCGCTAGTTGTACCGGCGCCCGATGCGGTGGTAGAACTTCACTTCGCTCACCTCCTTGACGAACTGCGAAAAGCGGTTCCCGAACAGGTGCTGGGGCTGTTTTTCGCCGAACAGGCTCAGGATGCCCGAGAGGAGGTTCCCGGCCGAGGTGACGCTGTTCTGCCAGTAGAAGCGGCGGGGTGGGGGGGGGGGGGGGGGGGGGGGGGCGCGGGG
>ERZ780053.453-NODE-453-length-15450-cov-2.92004_pt1 | contig 15450 bp, 11 predicted proteins | sample MGYA00511088_ERZ780053 | MGnify/ENA primary metagenome ERZ780053 (study PRJEB29588, sample SAMEA2150866) | human gut metagenome | biome: human gut; feature: human-associated habitat; material: faeces | place: Denmark | collected 2008/2010 ...
ACCGCAACCATGGATATCTTGAGATTGCGGCATATTCCTAGAAAAGCGGGCGCGCAGAGCCGCTCCGGTGCGACATAAATTATTTTATATTTGCCGCTCTCCGTGTTTTGCAGCACTTTCAGATACTGCGCGTGGGTCAATGAGCTGTTTATGTATGCGGCGGCGACGCCCGACTGAACGAGCGCGCTGACTTGATCTTTCATCAGAGAGATGAGCGGGGAGACGACAATAGTGATGCCGTCAAACATGAGTGCGGGCACCTGATAGCATATCGACTTCCCGGCGCCCGTGGGCATGATGCCGAGAACATCGTGCCCGCCGAGCAGGCTGTCCGTTATTCTGTCCTGTCCCTCGCGGAAAGAATCGTGGCCGAAATATTCTTTTAATACGCTGAGCTTGTCCCTCACCGTTTGCACCTCAACAGAAATATTTATAAAATTAATTATACTCTGCGGCGCGAAAAACATCAAGAAAATAAAAATAACGGCGGGCGAAAAATCGCCGACCGCCTGAAATATTTATAACGCAGCGTTATCAATCAAATAACCAAAAGACGGAATTCTTTCCGTTATTTATCCGCCGCTCTGCCTGCAAAATACCGCCTGCGGGTGCACAAAACGGAGATAATCCGACCGCAGGGGAAAGACGATGCACAAAAGGTGGAAAAAAGGCATCCCCGGCTTTTGCGGACAGGCTTATGGCGGTCCCCATCAACGATTAATAACGCTGCGTTAATAATTAAAGTATATCATTGAAAAATATATTTTGCAATGTCGATTTTTGCCAAAAAGCCGCAGACAAAACGGGCGTAATATAGCCCGAACATGCAAAAGCAGCCGCGTGGGCGACTGCTTTGCTTTATATCTGATTTATTCCGCGACTTTCATCGTCAGCTCGAGTATGCGCTTGACGCTTGTCTCGAGGTCGGCGCGGGTTATCTTGCCGTTTTCAAAAGCGGCTTTCAACTCCTCGGGCTCGCCGTCGCCCATCTTGACATCGTTGCCGGCGAGAACCTCGTCGGAGTGGTTGCTGTGGACGCCCCAGTCTGTTGTGACCATGCCCTTGAAGCCCCACTCGTTGCGGAGCATCTCGGTGAGCAATTCGTAGCTCACCGAAGTGTGGCAGCCGTTGATGAGATTGTAGGAGGACATAATTGTCCACGGGTCAGCCTCTTTGACGCATATCTCGAAGCCGCGCAGATATATCTCCCTGAGCGCGCGTTCGGAGACTCTGGAATCGCATTCAAAGCGGTTCGACTCCCTGTTGTTGCAGGCAAAGTGCTTTACCGATGCGGCGATTTTCTGCGACTGGATGCCGCGCACATCGGCGGCGCAGCATTTTCCGGCGAGGAGTGGATCCTCGGAGAAATACTCGAAGTTGCGTCCGCACAGGGGATTGCGGTGGATGTTCATCGCGGGCGCGAGCCACACGCCGAGATTGTTCTCGCGCAGCTCCGCGCCGCCCGCCGCGCCGACTTCTTCAATCAGCTCCGTGTTCCATGTGCACGCGAGAAGCGTTGCGCAGGGCCATGCCGTTGTGGGCACGCCTGTTGAAGCGTTGAGGCGCAGACCCGCAGGCCCGTCAGCAGTCGGGACGGGCGGCACATCGAGGCGTTTCATGCCGCCGAACGCGCCTGTGTTGCAGACTCCGGGCTGATTCTGATGCCCGCCGACAAAGTCGATAAGCTCGTCGACGGTGAACTGCTTTATAAATTCGTCGAGCGTTATATTTTCGCCGACTTCGTCGAACATGATTGTATCTTTGGGTGCGGTTGCTTCGATAGAAGTGTGCGTGCCGCGTGTGTAAACAGGTTCGCCCGTCGGGAGATTTTCAAAGCTGCCGTCCGCGAGCAGACGCTTTTCGAGCTTGAACGGTCTGCAGAGCGGCTTTGATTCTTTTGTGATTATATCCTCGCCCAGCACGAAGTCGTAGCGGAGCTTTTCTGTTGCTCTGACGGAATTTCCGAGGTAGAACGAGTATGTGCCTTTTTCGAGCACGAATGCTGATTTCTTTATCTTGCCGAGATCGTCGAAGCTCGCCATGTCGCCGATATCAAAGCTCAGCGCGATTGCCTCGGACTCACCGGGGGAGAGAAGCTTCGTCTTTTTGAACGCGGCGAGCACCTTTGCGGGCTTGCCGAGCTTGCCTTGCGGCGCGCTGTAATAGAGCTGAACGACCTCTTTGCCGGGCACTTTGCCGATGTTTTTGACCGTCACCGCGGCGACTATCTTTCCGTCGCTCTCGCCGCAGAATGCGCCGCTGAACTCGAAATCGGTATAAGAGAGACCGAAGCCGAACGGATAGCGAACTTTTTCGGCGGCGCCGGGAATCGTCTCGAAATAGCGGTAGCCGACATATATGTCATCAAAATAATCGAGATGCTCGAAGCCTGTCAGAAACTCCCGCGCATTTTGATATGAGTCGTAGGAGTCGGGGATAGTGTCTGCCAATTTGCCGGAGGGGTTGACATCGCCGCAGATAATGTCTGCAATCGCCACGCCGCCCTCGAGTCCGCCCTGCCAGCCGGAGATTATTGCGCCGACTTTTTCATTGTCCGCGAAATACTCGCAGTCAACGACTGCGCCGGAGTTGAGGACTATGACCGTGTTCGGGAACACCGCAGCGACTCGGTCGATGAGGCTCTTCTCCGTGTCCGAAAGGTAGTAGTCGCCGGGGATAGCCTTTCTGTCAACGCCCTCTGCGGAGAAGCGGCTGAGGGTTATTATCGCGATATCCGCGTTCGCGGCTGCCTCCGCTATGAGCTCATCGGGCATATGCGCCTCGGCAACATGCATGCTCGCGAAGGTGTCGTAGATTATATCGTCTTTCTCTTTGCAGAAGGACATGGCGTTGACCTTGTCCCATATCTTCTCAATCTGGGCGCGGGTCGGGATGCGCTTGCTCGCCTCCTTGACGTATTCTTTGTAGAACTCGACGGTCGGCTTGAACACGCTGACCTTGCCCTCGGCTTCCTTCTGACTGAATCCGTCATAGACATTGCGGATGTAGGCGCAGAAAACATCGCCGCTTCCGCCGCCGCCCTTTATGTATTCGATAGTCGCCTTGCCGAAGAGTGCGACTCTTGTTCCGCGCATAAGCGGCAGAGTGCGGAGTCTGTTTTTGAGCAGAACCATACCCTCGCCGGCGGCCTTTCTCGAGAGCGCGGCGTGCTCGGGCGAACCTGTGACCTTTCTGCCGTCCGTGCCGAGCGGGATGCAGGGCTGATATCTGAATCTTGCGTATTTGTCCATAGCTGTTCTCCGTCCTTTATTTGAATTTATTTAAGCTCACCTTGTGTTATTCTGTCGATGAAAATGCATTCCGACTCATACGAATCCGGCTTGTTTTCGTCTATTATAATCAGTCTGCCGCCGCGTTTGTCGCCGTAGGTGTGGTAACCCGCGCCGGGGGTCTGAACGAGCTTTATGCCGTCGACTTCCATTGTGAATGTGTTCACATGGTCGTGGCCGAAGAATGCGGCGACTATATCGCCCGTTCTCTTCCAGCTCTCGAATTCGTCTCCGTTTTCGAGCGGCGGGCATGGGGATTCGTGAATCTCGCCCTCGAGCAGTGCGCCGTCCGGGACGGAGTAGTGCTGCGCGCCGAGGCTGTATTCGCCGTCCGGGTCTTTTTTCAGGTTGTTATATTCCTGAATGACGGGAATATGCTGAAACAGCAGCGATGGCACGGCTTTTCCGCCGTTCTGCGCCTTGAGTTCGGCGGCGCGTCTTTCGTACCATGCTATCTGATCTTTTTTTACAAAGCCGTATCCGGCGTCGTCTATAACATTGAACTCATCGTCCCTGACATAGTCGCCCGAGTCGATGCACCAGATGTTCCAGGCGATATGCTTGCCGTCGGAAGACAAAATAGGCAAACTGCAATTCGCGCAGCCGGAGACATCCTCGTCGTTCATCGTGCTCCTGAAATTCTCGTATTCGGCGTATATACAGATCTGATTCTCTTTCGCGAGAAACGGCAATTTGGGCTGCGCCTCGGCATCGTGATTGCCGAAAACTATGGCGAGCGGGATATTTTTCTCCGCAATCGGCGCGACTATCTTTTTGATAGTATTATACATATATTCATATGTGAACTCCTGCCAGTAGCCGCTGATGTTGTCGCCGCCGAAAACGATAAGATCGGGATTTGCAATTTCGATGCATCGGCGAATGACATTTATCGTCTCTTTGCTCTTGTTTATCGGTATCTGTCTGTCCTCCTCATCGTCCATCTCCGGGTCGACCTCGTGGACATCAGTCAGATGCAGAATGCGGAATTTTCCGTCCGCGCCGAAGTGCAGGGGAGCCTGCTTTTCTTTTATATATTTCTTTGAATCCGGCAGCCCTTTTGCCATGCTGTTTCCTCCGATATTTGATACTGAAATTATATACTTGCTTCGACACTGTGTCAATAATTGTGTTGCATTCGCGATTCTGCGTTGTTTACTGTGCATAATTTAAAAAGTCCGTTTTTGGCAAAAGTGCATATTGCGAAAAGCAGAACGCGGTGATATAATTGATTTAATAACACGGTTTTCTAATTTGCAGATGAGGGGCGCGCTTTTTGAAAAATACACTTGATTCATCCATAGTCAAGCTGACGAATTACCGCTCTGTGTGGGGATACATACACAAAAACAAGCAGGCGACAATTCCGCAGATAGCCAAAAGCATCGGGCTGAGCCTGCCGACCGTGACGCGAGCTATTGATTACGGTGTTGCGGAGGGAATTATTAATCCGGACGGAGTTATAGGTGCGGAACGCGGGCGCAAGGCGCAGGTATATAAGCTTAACGCGGACTATATGCATTTTCTGCTGATTTATCTTGACTCCGATGTTCTTTCATACAGAATCCATGATTTCAAAAGCCGTACTATCGGCAGCGGAAATATACCGATTTGTGACGAAAAAGTACTTTCGACGCTTGAGAATCTTGTTATGACAAGCGTTGCGGCCGATCCGCTCATAGCCATGACGGCGATAGCCGTTTCGGGCGTTGTCTGCAAGGGTGTTGTTATGGACTCGGCGGCATTCCCGTCGCTCAACCATATCGATGTTGCAAAGAGGCTGAATGAAAAATTCGGACTGACGGTTCTTATTGACAACGACCTGCATGTCGCAACGAATGTGGCAAGAAAATATTCGAATTATCAGGATGGTATAACCGTCCTCTATGCCTACGGCAAGCACAAGAGCGGCTCGGGAATAATCGCAAACGGCGAGGTACTCTGCGGCGCGTCGGGCGCTGCCGGCGAGGTCGAAAACATCCCGCTGCACACTCCGGACATTGAATCCGAGCGCATAGCTTTTTGCAGCGAACGCCTCCAGGCGATAATCGCGCTGATGAATCCGGGCAGGGTAGTTATATATGAGCTCGATGAGGGCATGGATACGGATAAGCTCATAGGCTTGATAAAGAGCAAAATGAAGCCTTATCTTCTGCCGGAGTTCAAGCTCGGTCGCGATTTCTTTGAGGACTGCTTCCTCGGGCTTAGCATCGTGTGTGAGGTTGGGATAAAACAGAGCCTACGGGAGAGACTTGATTTTTAAACAACGAGGGGAATTTCAACAATTCCCCTTATATCTCAAATAATTAACAACACTTCTTTAAGATATAACTTTACTTATTTGTAGATATAGTGTATAATATCCGCGAGGGTTCTGAATTATTTTATGAATAGTGCGGTACTTTGTCGGCTCTGCATATTAAAATCTGAATTTATAACTTAACGTTATAATATAAATTGCTGCAAAGGAGGAGAAAAAAAGAAGCAAAGAATAACAATGTCTATAATGTTTTTACAAAACGAAAGGAGAACAGAGTAAATGAAAACATTTAAAAAAGCGCTGAGCGTTATACTTTGCCTGTGCATGATAATGTCCGTTATGGCGGCAGGGCTCAATGCCTTTGCGCAGGAGGAAGCGACCGCAGCGCTTGACGGCGCTGTCAGCGAAGCGGCTGCTCTTGCCGGATCCGATCCTACGGACGAAAAACCCGACGTTGACGCTATGGAGCGCACCAAGGTTAAGTATCCCATCGGCGCTTCCAAGAAGGCTGTCAACAGGTCTATCGGCAGAGTTGAAGATATTCTTTTCACCGTTTTGAAGGTTCCCGAGGGCGGAGTTCCCCAGGTGCTCAACGAGAAGGTATATACCAATGAAACCGTAGCTCTTGTTGCAAAGAAGCTGTTCCCGCTTGTCGGCGGACTCAGCAGTCTTGTTGCAAAGGGACCCAAGGATCTTGCCGCAAAACTTGACAAGGAGACCTGCGCGGGTGCTATCGCGGCTCTTAACGCCGCAGCAGCTACGCTCGGCGCGGACGGCAAGCCCGTAGGCAAGCTTGACGCATGGCAGTATCTCACTGTTGTTGACGGCGACTTCGGTTTCGCTAACGGCGACAAGGAGGGTTTCCTCGACGCTGTTGCGTCGCTGTTCAGACCCCTTTCGCTGCTCACTACCGTTGTTTCCTTTGAGAACACAACCAGCTTATTTTACGGTCCGCAACTGGGCATATACGAGGATCTCATCCCCATATTTGAGGCCCTCGGCATAAAGGACTTTATGACCTCCGACGAGTACACCGCATATGTTAAGAAGGGCGCCAACACAAACGAGAAGATGGATCGCCGTATCCGCGGCATCATCACTCCCATATTCACTCTTGTTGACGCAGTTGCCTCTGCGGAATCCTCAGTCGACGAGGTTCTGAAGCTTCTCCCGAATCTTGCCTCCGCTATTGACACGGGACTTATCGACACTCAGATACACAGTATGCTGGGCAAAATCAGCCTGGGTATCGGCAACAGCGTTAAGGTTGACCTCACCACCGGCGGCGTATACGATATGATCGCCCCCAAGCTCAAGGACATCGAGCTCCAGGCCGCCAAGGTTGACGAAAACGGCGAGGAGACCGCCCCCGCGGTCACTCTTACAATAAACCTTGACAAGGAGAAGTTTGCGGCTGCAATAAAGGATATCGCCGCCTGCGGAGTCTTCACCGCAAAAGAGAGCGCAGCCAAGACCAGAAACTGGTTTGTCGGCATAGAAGGCGACTCGGCGGATGCGTTTGTCGTTCTGTTCAGATATCTCCATTCCGAGCTTACCGAGGAGAACAACGCTGTGGCTATAAAGACCGCTGTTGCAGCTCTCGACATGAGCGCCTCGCAGAAAATTGTTGTCAATTTCCTCGTTTCCTCCGTGCTCTCGTCCTCTGCTGACGGAGCGCTCAGAACCATAGTTGCTCTTCTTCCGCTTGCAAAGACAAGCGTGAAGATAGCAGCCCGCTTTGGCGCGTTTGATAAATAAGCTTTAATTTGCAAAACACAATTTCATAAAAGCAAGGAGCGGCGGAGCGTCATAAGGCGTTCCGCCGTTCCGTTGTCAATCACAAATCAAATTGTTAAATCAACTAAAAATAAAGCTGTTTTTTCGGCATTTCGTACAGGCCGCCGCTCTTGTTTTTTATTTCTTGTTATGTTAAAATCAATTCGTATGAAATACATTTTTGGAGGTCTTTCTATGAAAAAATGGCGAGTAGGTATTATCGGTGTCGGCGGAATATTCAACGGCGCTCACCGCGAGCACTATCTTAAAGACGATCGACTTGAGGTTGTCGCGCTCTGCGACATAATCGAGGAGAGGGCGGTCGAGTGCCGCGACGGATTCTTCCCCGACGCGAAGGTATATACCGATTTCAACGAGCTGCTCAAGGACGAGACGATAGACTCTGTCGATATCTGCACCCCGAACTATCTCCACTCGATAATCGCGGTTGCCGCTTTCAAGGCGGGCAAGCACGTTTTCTGCGAGAAGCCGGACGCTGTCAATGTCGAAGAGGTCATGAAGATGAATGACGCCGCTAAGGCTGCGGGCAAGACGCTCATGGTCATGAGAAACAACCGTTTCACCGACGCGTCTAAGCTTGCGAAGAAGTTCATTGACGACGGCAAAATGGGCGAGATATACTGCGGACGCTGCGGCTGGCAGAGGAGACGCGGAATCCCCGGAAAGGGCGGCTGGTTCACCACCAAGGCGCAGTCCGGCGGCGGCCCGCTCATTGACCTCGGCGTTCACATGATAGACCTTGCGATATGGCTCATGGGCAACCCGACTCCCGTCGCCGTGACCGGCAGCACATACTGCAAGTTTGCCGACAACGACGTCAGCGACTCCGTGAACTCCGACTTCGGCGACAAGGTCGAGGACGGCACGTTTGACGTTGAGGATCTTGCGATGGGCACTATCCGCTTCGATAACGGTGCGCAGCTCCAGATAGAGTTCAGCTGGGCGTCGAACGTCAAGAAAGAGACGCGCTTTGTCGAGCTTCGCGGCACGAAGGCGGGACTCAATTGGCAGGACGGCGAGGTCGAGTTCTACACCGAGGAATACGGCAAGTGCCTCGATGTTATCCCGACTAACTACGCTACCGACAGAGAGCACGCGAGAAACCTCAGGCACTTCTACGATGTGGTTATCGAGGGCGCCGAGCCGTGCTTCAAGCCGCAGCAGGGCATCGATATGATAAAAATCCTCTGCGCGGTTTACGAGTCCGCAAGGACGGGCAGAGAAGTAGTGCTCTGATAAATAAACTTAACGAAAAAGCACCCTGCGGCTCAGTGCACAGGGTGCTGTATTTTAAAGCGGAGAGGCACACGCCCCTCCGCTCTTTTCGTTTGTTATTTCTTCGCTTTCTTCGACTTCTTGTCGTATCTTCCGCCGAGTCTTTCTTCGGCTTCGGCGCGGGTTATCTTGCCGCTGTTGCAGTCCGCCATGGTCTGAACATCCTTGTCGGTGAGCTTATAGCGGGTCCAGATGACATAGGCTATGGCGTAGCCTATCGCCGTGGACATAACATAGATGAACCACAGGACGGCCTTCGCATGGTCTGTCTGGGTGACACCCTGGAGGTCTGCGAAGTTCTGCGCTCCCTCGACGCTGACCCAGCCGGTGGACTTGAGACCGAGTATAAACATACCGAGCGCACCGGAGACGGCGGCTGTGAGCTTGGCCATAAAGGTCTGAATCGCGAAGGTGATTCCCTTGGCCTCGATGCCGGAGGTGAATTTGCCGAACTCCGCGCAGTCGGGCGTGAACATGAAGAGCATGACGCCGAGAATAGCCATGGGTACCGCGCGCAGTATCGAGATGATGATGAAGCCTATCATCGAGTTGTAGCCGATGAGCCACATGACAACGCTTAAAATAACGGTAGCCAAAGTGCAGACTCTGAACAGCTTCATCTTGTCAAATTTTCTGACCATGTGGGGCACGAGGAACGAGAATATCGCCGCGGGAACAAGGCTCAGAGCCTGAACGACGAGCGAGAACTGCGAGTTGTTAAAGAGATAGAACGAGACGAAAAGGTTGAGCGAGCCGGAGACGTTGGCGCTCGAATAGAAGAAATAGCCTATGTAATAGATGAGCAGATACTTGTTCTGAACGAGATAGCTGAACATCTTTTTGATCGTGAAATCCTCATCCCTGTCTCCGCCGAAGCGCTCCTCAAGCTTGAAGCAGGCGGGGATCATCGTGATAATTGCGAACACGGCGCAGATTATTGCGACTACCGTGTAGTTGAGCTTGACCTGCTCGCCGACGAGGACGGTGCCGAGAATGAGTGCAACGCCCGAGCCCACGCCCGCCCAAATCTGCTTATAGGATATAATGCTGTTTCTTTCGTCAATGTTTTCGCTCATCGAGGTGATGATACCGAATATCGGCACGTCGCAGAGGGTGTAGGCGGTATCCCAGAGTATATATGAAACAGCGAGCCAGATGAGCTTCGCGTTTTCGCTGAAGTTATTGGGTATGGCGAAGAGCATGACCGTAGTCAGCGGGATAAAGACGAGCGATATCTTGAGCCACGGGACAAACTTCTTGCCGCTCTTGAATTTCACTTTGTCGAACAGCACGCCGAAAATAGCGTCGTTGACCGCGTCCCATACCTTGACCGCGAGCATGATACCCGCGGTTTTGACAAGTCCGCCGATGGAGAGCATGAGGTAGGTCGTCAGGAAAGAGGCGACGAGGTTATATATCGCGTTCTGTCCGCAGAAGTAGAGATAGTAGCTCAGTCTCTCCTTCGGTTTTGTAGACCAGCCCTTCGGGGTGGATGTGATTTTTTTGATAAGACTCGGCATTTTTTGTAACCCCTCCGTTTTTTGTGGATTTCATATTGAAAATCCGTTTTAAGTCAAATAATACTGTACCATATTTACAATAATCAGTCAACAGTAATTTGCTTCAGAGACAAACCAAAAATTGAAAATTCTTGACCGTTCGCTTTACCGCAGAGGAATATGCCGCCTTTGACCGGTATCTGAAAATACCGTTATGAAAAAATAATGTTGCGAACTTCCGTTAAACCGCAAACAAGCCGTGTCTTGCAAATCGCAAAACACGGCTTTTCGCCTGCCGCGCCTATCCCGCGTAGAAGAAATCGTCTATCATCTCCTCCACATGGACGGGGGAGACATCGTTGCGCTCGAGCATGGAGACAAAGTCCCTCAGCTTTTTTCTGCTGAAAGAGATGTCTGGAAAACTTGTTGTTTCATTGAATCCGTTTTCCGTGACGGTCATCACTATGCCGTAGGAAATACGGCCGCCCGAGGCGGTTGAACTTTTTCTTGATTCGGAGGCGCACTGAGCATCGGAGATTGCCGCATATCCGATGTCGTCCGTTTCGCATCCTGCCGGACGGCAGATGCCGTCGGTGATCTCAAATCTTACTTGCCGCATTTGTTCACCCTCAGTTACTACGCTGATTGAGAATAATTATATGTGATTTTGATTCACTTTGCAATAGTTTTTGTAAAGAAATTTTGATTTTTTATGAATTTTTATTGATTTTGTGCAATATTTTATGGTGTTCGACAAGAAAAAACAGGGAAGCGCGGCATATGTCGGCTTCCCTGCTTGATTTTCAGATGTCGAAAATATTGAGTCCTGTCTGCTCGCTTATGCGCCTGCTCATGTCAATGTCGAAAATTTTGATGAACATTTCGCAGGTCGCGCTTATCACCGCTTCGTTGAGGTGACCGCCGATGACGGCGCCTTTTTCGTCCGCGAACGCGGCGTGGAGGTGGAGATAAGGCTCGCCGTCCTTGCGGCTGAGATTGCCGTTTAATGAAACGAGCTCGAGCGGCTGAACAAATGTCAGGCTGTGGTATTTCTGCTCTTCGAGGTCGTATAGCCCGAACACCGCGCGCCCTACCGCTCCGATGGCTGATATCTCGGCAAAGCGGATATCTTCGTCCTTTGCTATCTTCAGCACCGACTCGATTATTTCCTCGCCCGGGTCAAGCCTTACCGCGAGGACATCGCCTGTTTTCACATATTTCATGCTATCCCTCCGTCAAATTTTATTCCCGCCGACTCGCGTATGCGCTGCATCGTGCGGCTCACAGAGAGCGCCGTTTCGCGCAGCTCTCTGTATTTTTCTCTGTTGTTTTCCGGCTCTGTTATCAGCTTATAAAACGCGCGAGCCTCGTTGCCCATGAGTTCATCTTTCGGCGTGTCGCCGCAGATAATGCGGCTCGTCCCGTCGTTCATCACGAGTTCGATATCCGTGAGCTTTGAAATTGAGCCGATTTTTATGCTGCCGCGCTCGCCGATTATCTGCGAGCCCGCGTGATCCTGCCCGGTTTTGCAGCTTGTCATTGTTATCGCGGTGTTTTTACTTAGCATCGAGACGGCGGTCGCCGCGTCCGCTCCGCTTTCGAGAAATGCCGATACTGCCGAGACGGTTTTCGGCTCGCCGAACAGATCGATTGCAGGATAGACGCAGTAAATGCCGAGATCCATGAGACTGCCTGTCGCCATGGCGGGGTTGAAAATATTCGGCAGTTCGCCGCGAAGATAGGCGGGATATTTTGACGAATACTGCGAAAATTCAAAATGCGCAGTCCAGACCTTGCCGATATCGCCGAGCGCTTCTCTGAGCGCCGCCCGCACGGGCGAGTGCATATACATTATAGCTTCGATATATATGAGCTTATTTCCGTCCGCGATTTCGCAGAGCTCCGAAAATTCGTCGGGCGTTACGGTTATCGGCTTTTCGCAGATGACATGCTTTCCGCTCTCGAGCATTTTTTTGCTCTGAGTATAATGCATGGCATTTGGACTCGCGATATAGACGCACTCGGCGGGGGAGGCGGCGAGCTCGTCAAGCGAGGTGTATACTGTACTTATCCCGTTCTCTTTTGCGAATTTTTCTCCGCGCTCGCGCGAACGCGAATATACGGCGAAAAGCTCAAAGTCGGGCGCGAACTTCAGCCCGTCGATAAAGCTCTTGACTATCCAGCCCGTGCCGATGACGGCTAATTTCATATTTTTTCCCTGCTTTCTCAGACCCTGCGCGCCATGACCGTGCAGACGCGCAGAGGGAATATGATATCAAACTTGTTCTTTTTGTAGAAATTTATTGCGTTGGTGTTATATGAATCGACCACCAGCATAACGCCCTTGCAGCCGATCTCTCTGAGATGCTCGGTCAGAGCCGCGAACAGGCGGGTGCCGATGCCGCAGTGCTGATAGCCGGGCTTTATATTGATGTGCATATGCGCGGGATAGCTTCTTGCGAATAGCGCGGGGACGTTTACGGACGCCCACGACTCAATTATATCTCCTTTTTTACAGCCCTTGACGCGAGGGAGATATTCGGCTTTGAATATACGCTTGTATTTTTGATAGTCCGGCGCGCAGAAGATATAGCCGACCGCGCTGTCCGTGTCCTCATCGACGGCGATGAAGCAGTGCTCTGCCTCGCGGTCTATATAGTAGTCGCAGAAGGTCGCGAGCAAAAAGCGCATTGACTTTTCTTCGCGCGCGTTGCTGCCCGCCGTGTCAAGGCAGATATTGCGGACATCGTCCCGATATTTTTCGCTGTAATTTGTGATGATTATAGCCATATTTTACTCCTCAAAATCAATGTGGATATGGTTTTCGCCTTCCCAGAGTTCATATTCGCAGTCGCTGCCATAAGTAAACCATGACTTTTGCGGAACGGTTACATAGAAGTCCATCTCACGCTCCGTTCTGATAAACGAGACGGCTATTTCGCCGCGCACCGTCGTTATGTGACCGCTCGCACGGTTGAGTCCGTCGGGAATCTGCGGAGCAATGACAATTTTTTCATAGCCCGCCGAGTTTTTCTCCTGCGTGATGCCGAGAATGAACGAGAACAGATATCGCGTCACCGCGCCGAACATCGGATGGCTGTGCGAGCGCTCGCCGTCCCAGTTCTCCCAGATAGTCGTCGCGCCCTGCTTTTTCATATTATAGAACGAGCCTTTGCCCGTCGAAGTCAGCAGGCGGAAAGCCGTGTCGGCGCAGCCGCGCTCAAACAGTACGCGGGTGAGGATATCCGTGCCGAAAATGCCGGTGTCAAAAGCATCTGCGGCGTCGTATTTCTTTTTTGTATTGTTGAAAGCGCGCTCGCCGCCGAGTCCGATATCAACAGCAAAGCTGTTTGCACCCTGCGCGTCGCCGATAAACGAGCCGGTCTGCGGGCTGTAATATGCGTTGAGAATAGCCTGCTTCTTTTCTTCTATGCGCTTTTCGAGCATGGCGGCAGTTTCGCTTTCGCCGATAGCCTCCGATGCTTCTTTTATCATCATCATCTGCTTGACATAGAGCGCGGTGTTGACGAATGGCTCGCATATTGTTATTTGTTCGGGCGGGCACCAGTCGCCGAGGCACCAGCCGCCCTCTTCCTCGCGGCAGACGAGACCGCCGGAGCTTCGCGAGTCGAGATAATCAAAATATCGAAGGATCTTCGGCAGATAACGGCGAAAGGTCTCCTTGTCGCCGTATATTTTATACATCTCATACGGCACGACCGCTATCGCGCCGCCCCAGCCTGCGGGGCCTCCGCCGCCGCCCATGAAAGGCGCGGTGTGCTGGACGTGACCGTTTCCGATGCTCTGGCAGTCGGAGATATCCTCGAGCCACTTTTTATAGAATTTCTGCGAATCCAAAAGCATCATCGCCGCTTCACAGCAGAGCTGACCGTCGCCGGTGTAGCCGAGTCGCTCTATATGCGGGCAGTCCGAGGGCACGCCCGAATGCATGTTGCTCAGCTGCGTTCTGATATATGCGTCGTAGAGCCAGTTGAGCATCTCGCTGTCCGACTCGAACGATGAGGTCACGGCGCAGTCCGAGTGGACGACCTCGCAGCGCACGGGATTAGCGTTGTTCGTCAGCTCGAAATACCGAAAGCCGTGCCAGATAAACCACGGCATGCACTCTTCGCCCTTTTTTGCGTTGCGGTATTCATCTTTTTGAATCTGCCCGCGGTCGCAGGAGTCGAAATTCAGCGTGCCGTCCGGGTTTATTTCCTCGCTGCATCTGACGGTTATATTCGCGCCGTCAACCGTTGCCGCAACAACCGGATAGCCGGAAATATTCTCGCCCATGTCGTATATTGAAACTTCGCCGAGGTCAAAGAGCTTTACGGGCTTTATCACGCGCTCCGCTCTGTCCGCCGGGCAGTCCTGAACGAAAAACTGAGTCTCATGCGCCGGGGCTTTGATAACATTTTGAAAGCCGCTGTTCGCCGTCAGCTCGTCTGCAAGGCTCATGTCGTGAACCTCGCCGAAATATATATTATTTTCAATAATGCGGCTCTGCTTCCATTCAAGGTTCTCATCGGAAATAAAAGTATATTTTTCGCCGCTCTTATTCTCGGCGTTGATTTTATAGCAGAGTTTTATGTCGCCGTATTTTGCGAACCCCTCGGCGCTGCGCTTCTGCTGGGCGAACCAGCCGCAACCGAGAATGACGCGGATATCATTTTTGCCGTCAACAACAAATTTGGATATGTCATATCTCACGGCGTATGTGCGGTAGGACAGCTCATCTAAGATAGGATATTCAAACGCCGTCAGATCGCGCTTGCAGTACTGGCTGTTGACGGGGACGAATTTGTCCTCGGACACCTCGCGCCCGTTTATCCACAGGCGAAAGAAGCCGAGCCCGCAGATGGTTATCTCCGCTTTCTTCGGCTCTTCGATGAAGAAGCCGCCTTTTATAACCGGCGAAGTGCAGCCGCTGTCGCAGGTCACCCATTGAGCATTCCCGAAAAGTTCGCTGAAGTTCATGTTATTTCTCTCCATCAAGTTGAGCTTTTCTGTTTTCGAGCTCTTCCCACTGCATCATGAGTTCAGTCTGCTCGTCGTTGAGCTTGCCGAGCGTTTCCGTCAGCTCCATGACGCGCGCGTAATCCGCCGCCGCTTCGGGGGTCGACATCTCTTCGTTCGTTTTCGCTATCAGTCCGTCGAGCTCGTTTATCCGCTCTTCGCATTTCTTTATCGCGGTTATCGTGCGGCGCAGCTCGCTCTCGCGCTCCTTGCGGCGCTTGTAGTCCTCGCCGCCCTTGCCCATGGTCTTTGTCGCCTTCGGCTTCTCCGCGCTCTGCTCGGCAATTTTCGCCGCGCAGTCGTCGTGCGC
>ERZ780053.462-NODE-462-length-15179-cov-3.8624_pt1 | contig 15179 bp, 15 predicted proteins | sample MGYA00511088_ERZ780053 | MGnify/ENA primary metagenome ERZ780053 (study PRJEB29588, sample SAMEA2150866) | human gut metagenome | biome: human gut; feature: human-associated habitat; material: faeces | place: Denmark | collected 2008/2010 ...
GGCTGCGGGCCGCGGCCCGGTCTACCGCACCGGGGAATTCCGGATCCTGGCATTCAAAAACACCGGCCCGGGTTATGTCTATATACAGGACATTCCGCTCGGCGGCATGAATTTCGACGGCACGGCGCTCACCGGCACGGTGCAGCTTCCCGCAGGCGACTATAAGTTCCTGCCCTCCTACGGGCTGGTAACGCCGGGCAATTACACGTGGCCGGACTTCACGGACGCCACCCTCTCCGATGCGCTCTACGTGACCCATACCGGGGAGAATTTCCCGGCGGCGTTCATGCTCAACACACCGCTCGATGCGGTTCCTTCCCACACCATCTCGCTCGACGGCCCGAAACAGACGGTCAGCACCACGCTCCGCCGCGCCGTTTCGCGCGTGGACGTGCTCTTCATCCGCGCAGAGAAGGATGCCGCAACGGGCGTCTATACCGAAAAAGCGGGCGGCGACGTTTTCGGCCCCGAGAAACTGGCCGGGGTGAAACTGGCCTATACCGGTGCCAACAGCCGTCTGGGGCTTTCGGGCGAGAAAGTGTCCGGTCTTACCGACGTGTCCCACACGATCGACACCCCTGCGGACGTGGTCACGATGGGCACGGGCGAATCGACGGTCGTCGGTGCCGACAAATACGATTTCGAGAACGTACAGCCCGCCGACATCATCTCCGGCTCCGCGCATCTGAAAGGCACCTACCTGATCCCCAATCCCGACAATACGGCCACGACCGGATTTTCGATGCAGCTCACCTCGGGCGAAGGATCGGCACGCACCATCGCCCTGCGGGACAAGATACCCGTCGAACGCAACAAGGCGACACTGATCCGGATTTACGTATTGGGCGAAAACGTCTTCACCACGGGTGTCGATTTCGAGGTCGAGGTCGATACCGTCTGGGACGGATCGAACTTCGTGGACGGGGAAATCGACTGACAAAAGCCAGGGAGACAGAATCATGAATAATCGGATTCATACGACCATCATCCTGGCAGCCGCCGCTTTCGCAGCCTGTTCGGGGTCGGAGCGAGCAGATATCGTTCCGGCCACGGAAACCTCGCGTATCATGCTGGTGCGCGAAGGGGCCGCGGATGTCTCGGTTTACGCCTTTCGCCGGCAGGGAGCGGTTTTCCTTTTCGACACGCTGTTTCGCGAAGGATGGACACCCGACGGCAAACTGTCGGTACGCATGCCGAACGGCCACTACAAATTCCTGTTCGCCAGCGGGGCGGCCGACCGGATCGCCCTGCAACCCGCTCCGTTAACGCGGCAAACTTCATGGGAAGAGGCGGCCTTCGTCTTGCGTGAAAACGCAGCCATGCCCGGCACCTGTTTCCCGGCCGATGAACTGTTCCTGCAATATCCCGCATCCGACGCCAATACGGTCTACACGATCGACGGCGCGGCACAAACCGTTCGCGCCCGGCTCACGCGCGCTGTTTGCCGGATCTCGGTCACCGTCAAACGAGGTTACCACGACGGCACGCGATACGTCGAGGTTCCCTATGCCAAACCGCAATCCGTGCTCGACCAGATCGGCCGCATCGAACTCTCGGCCGACCACACGGGCCTGCGCGTGAATCCCGGCGGAAGCAGCGGAACGGCCACGGTGACGGCGACACTCACAGCGGCGGATTATGCGGAACTTACCGACGGGGGATTTGTCCGGCTCGAAGGGCCTTTCGTCATTCCGCCCGCCGACGGCGGGGAGGTCGGCCTGGATATCACGGTCGTCCCCGCGGCGGGAGCCGCCCTGCAACCGGTGCAGCTGCGCCTGACGGGTAAAGCCGAACGTAACAAGCAACTCGACATTACGCTCTGGATCACGTCGGATTACCCCGTTATCGGAGTAGAAATACAAACGACCCCGATCACCGAGGAACAGGACGGCGATACGGGCATTTGGGAATAAAAGATTGAACGTGATGAAAAGAAAATACCTATATCGAATTTACGGAATGCTGTTTTTGCTTTCGTTCTCCGCAGCCTGCGGACTGGAGGCGCAGGAAGAGGTCTTTCCCGGCAATAAGTTCCGCTACACCGAACTTCGCCTGGAGGGCACGCTTCCCGTATCGGGATACCCAACCCCGCTCTACCTTTTCCGCCGGGCGGCGCGAACGCAGGACGGATATGTTTTCGACCGCAGTTACACTTCGGTCGCCGACGGTGAGACACTGAAACTTCCGCTCGCCGAGCTGAAAGCCTACGACTACCGTTTTCTGATGGTCGCCCAGCCCTGCGGCACGCAATGGCTGTCGCTGTCCACAGCGGCCGGGACGCAGTTCGTCCCGGGAGTAGCTTGGGAAGACCTGCGGCTGGGATGCGCCTCGGGCGCGGCTGCGGCAGACGGTTACAGCGGCTATACAGACCTGGGCGGCGCGGACATTCTCCGCGACGGGACTATCCGCCTCACGCTGACACGCATCGCAGGGCAGGTGCTCTTCGACATCTACCGCACGGGAGGCTCGCTCTTAGAGCCCGAAAGCATCCTATCGCCCGATGTGGAGTCGGTGATCGACCGGATCGCACGGATCGAAATCTCCTATGAGAATCCGACGACCGAGCTGCGCTTCGATGAAAACGGGACGCTGATTCCCGCAGCCTATGCTTCGGAACCGCTGGCGCAAAGCATTCTGCCTCAGATGACGGATTTCAAGGTTCCACTGCCCCAGGCGGACAAGGGACTCGGCATATACGACGACGGGGTGCGCGGCAGCCTGCGCATGGAAGGAGCTTTCCTGCTGCCGTCCGATTCGAAGCTGCGGGTGAAGCTGCTCTTCAGCTACTACGACACGACGCCTGCCTGCGGCAACGGCCACACGGGTGTCCATTCCGCAGCCTGTTTCCCGCAGCGGCCGCGCGCCGCGCCGCGGCGGGGCTTCCGGTGGCTGCGGACTGCTTCACGGTCAACCGGGCGGGTCTGCGCTGCGACCGGATCATCGACATTCCGGTCGGAGGGGGCATCGAAACGAATTTCGACTGGTTGTGAAACGGCAAAAAACGTACGATTATGAAAAAACTTTCAGTCTTATTCGTAATGGCGGCCTTCCTGACGGGCGGCTGCTCGGAAGGGGAACCTTTCGGGCATCCGTCCGCGGAGGAAAAATCCCGCGTCGAAGTCTGTTTCCGGCTGGAAGCCGTCGGCACGGACGTCTCGCTTGAAACCATGACGCGCGCCACCTCCTACACGCAGTGGTTCAGGAACACGGCCCGGCTGCTGATCCTGAAAAAGGCGGACACCCGCTGGATCGTGGACACGACGCAAACCGTCCTGCTCGACGCACAGTCGGGGCCATGGGCCGAACTGAAGATCTCCGGGGATCTTCCGCCGTGCCCGTTCAATCTCGAACTGCGACCGGGCGATTACCGGATCGTAGCCGTAATCAACTGGGGGTCGGCCGACTGGAACAACGATCTGATTCCGGGGAAAGTCGTCTCCGATGAAGCCGACGGCTCGCTGCGCACGCCGCCGCTGCTCACCTACACGATCTCGACGCACTGGATGAACAACGGTTACCGGCAGCTGAGCCGCGAAGTTTTTGTCGCCGTGGCCGATTTCCCGGTGCCCAAAAGCGGCGATCTCCATTCGGCAGGCGTTCCGCCGGTAACCCTGCGGGCCGAACGGCGCGTGGCGAAGTTCCGCGTGCTGCTCAAAGACAAACCTTCGCCCGTCAACGGTTTTTCGTTCGACATGACAGCCCATACCGTCCAGATGCTTCTCACGTCCAAGACCGAACCTTTTGCCGAAGGCATCGACGCACTCGGAGGAATGTATTACGGCGATCCCGCACTCTATGAACTGCCGTGTTGCATGTCGACGATGGGAGATTTCCATTCCTCGGGTACGGAGCGCTACCAGATGTGCCAAACCAATTCGACGGTCTTTTCGCCCTTCGTCTTCGCCGACCCGGCCTCGGAACTGCCTATCGGGATCGTGGATATCGACATTTCCGGCGCCAGCGGCGGATATACGTATAAAACCGACCAGACGTTCGCACGCACGCTCGCCGCAAGCAAAATCTCCGGCATCGTTTTCGAAACCACCGACACCTATGACGACTCCTCGTCGCAAATCCGGATCGATGTCGTCGAGGCGACGGACGACGCGGGAAACCCCGAAAACGCGGCGGCGCTCTTCGATCCTTTTTACGAGTGGAACGCCTCGTCCTACTAAAATTACGAAGTCATGAAAAAATCACCTTACATACCGTTCGCGTTCCTGTGCCTGCTGTCGGCAATGTCGTGCATCGAAGAGAAACTCGACCCGTGCCCGCCCCAGGGAGGAAGCGTCACGGTCGCGCTCCGGGTCGAGAAATTCCAGGCCCGGCCGCCCTACCGTCCGTCGGATTTCGAACAGGAATTCGGGAAACGCATCCATTCGCTCGACTACCTGCTCTATGCCGACGGGCAGCTGATCGGGCAAGGCCGCGCGGACGACCTACAGACCGCTGTCGGCAGGGACTACCTCTTCCGCATGGGCACGCTTCCGTTCGGAACGTACCGGCTGGCGTTCGCGGCCAACGCTGCGGCGCGCATGATGACGGGGACGACCGATGCTCCGGAGGCACGTTACATCGTTTACCAGGGAGAAAAGAACGGCGACGACCATTTCCGCGCCGACGTGCCGTTCGAAGTGACCTGCCCCTGCCGCAATGAATTCGAAGCCGTCCTTCAGCGCGTACACGGCATAACCCGCTTCCGGTTCGAGAATATTCCCGCCCGAATCGCCTCCGTCGAGGTGGTGCTCGACAACGTCGGCCAGCGCATGCCGCTCTGCGGGGAACCCGACCTGGCGTGCGAGGTTTCCAAATGCGTCCCCGCAGCGCAGCTGAGGACACGCGCCGCCGGGTCGTTCACGCTCGGCACGTTCTGCACGCTGCCGGGCGTAAGGACATCGTGGCGGCTCAGACTCTACGGCGAGGACGACGCACCGCTCTACGACCGGGTGGTCACGGACACCCTGCGGATCGAGTGCAACCAGTTGATCGAACTTACGGCACGTTTCAAAGAGGGTGATTTCCAAGAAGAAATCGAGTTCTCGGTCAACGTCGACACGACATGGGACGGAGCCAACGAAGGCGGGGGAGAAATCATACGATGACACGCAGCATGTCCCCTGCCCGCCCGTCCCGTGCGGCCGGGGCGCTGTACTTACCCCGGGAAAGGCACGGCGGAACGCCCGCCGACGGGCGCGAACGGAATGCCGGGGCGCAGAGTGCACGCGGCGGATTTTATTTCAACAGGCAGCCGTTCAGCAGCTCGATCCTCCCGGGCACATCCGCTTCCTTCATCCGCCGGATCAGGGCGACCAACTGCATGGAATCGATCTCCAGCCCCATCGTGCGCAGATAGACCGCCTTTACGCCCTTCGATTCGTAAAGGCGGTCGAACCGCCCAGAACCAGGCCGGCCGTATGAGCTGCGGCTTGTAGTTGCTCTCGAGCAGCAACCGCACCCAGTATTGTCCCCGGAAATAGAAATCGTCCGCGTAAAGGATGGCCTCCCATTCGATCTGCCCGCGGATCGTGAACATCTCGGTGATGCCGTCTTCGGTAAGGACGATATAGGGTCGGCGGTCGTACAGCGAGCCGATACCGTACAACAGGGTAAAACCCGCCGTCGCCACGAAACACCATCCCAGAACGACATCGCGGACACAGTACAGGATAAGGCCGCCGGCAATCCCCGCAAGGAACCCGGCGACGGTGATACACACCGCCTTTTTCCTGGATTTATGCACTATCATCTTCATCCTCAACCTGATTTTTCATTTCGGGATCGTGCAAATTCTTCTCCAAAGGCATAGAATTTGAAAGCCGGGATAAGAAAAAAACCTCGCATTATGCGCCGATATTAAAAACAGGATGGCAAAAGAGGAAACACAAATAACAAATGTATAATTAAAAAACAACCGGAAAATGTTAGATTACGAAATCTGGGGAAACAGCCTCCAGACATGGATCGTCTCCCTACTTATCATAGCAGGAGCGTTTATCGTCGTAAAACTGCTGTCGCTGCTGGGCAGGAAGGTTATAAAACCCTTTATCGGCCGCACAAGCAACCGGGTGGACGACATCATATACTATTCCCTGGAGTCGCCCCTGAAATTCGCCGTGATGCTGCTGGGCATCTGGATCGCCATCCATCGGCTGGTCTACCCGGATCATCTGGTAAAATACGTCGACAACGCTTACAGCATACTGATCATACTGGACATAACCTGGGTTCTGGCCCGCCTCTCCACGGCCCTGCTCCAGCAATATTGGGGGCAGCGGTCGGACGGCCATGCGCTGAAAATGATGCCGGTAGTCAGGCGGACGATCCTGGTTCTGATCTGGATCATCGGTCTGGTAACTGCCCTGAGCAATGTAGGGGTCGACATCAATGCGTTATGGGGCACGCTGGGCATCGGCGGTATCGCCTTCGCCCTGGCGGCGCAGGATACCGTGAAGAATATTTTCGGCGCGTTCACCATCTTCACGGACAAGCCCTTCGGCATCGGCGACACGATCAACGTGAACGGCTTCGAAGGGACGGTGGTCGACGTGGGCATGCGCAGTACGCGAATCATGGGCTACGACCGGCGCATCACCAGTTATCCGAATTACAAAATTACGGACGCCTCGATCGTCAACATCTCTTCGGAACCGATGCGCCGCGCCATGGTTAAGGTGGGGCTGACCTACGACACCGGCGCAGACAAGATGAACGAAGCGCTGGATATTTTGAGGGGCCTCCCGGCGAAGGTAAAGGACGTTTCCGACAATCCGTCGGACATCACGGCCTACTTTTCGGACTACACCGATTCGGCGCTGGTCATCACATTTTACTATTACATCGAAAAACAGGGGGATATTCTGAAAGTGACCTCGGACATGAACCTGGCCATACTGGCCTCCTTCAATAAGGCCGGGCTCAATTTCGCCTTCCCGACACGCACGCTGCTCGTGCAACGGGGCGGGGAGGACGGCAAAACCGCGCACGAACCCGCACCCGGCGACGCCCCGCAAACGCCCAATTCATAAAATACGACCACCATGGAAAATATCAAAAACCACCCCGCACCCGACCGGTTGGATTCGTTCGACAAATATCCGCCGTACTACGGCCAAGACCTCGAACTGGCGTATACGCCCCAACGCTCCGTCTTTACGCTCTGGGCGCCCACCGCGAGCAAAACCCGGCTCAACATCTACTCCTCGGGCGAGGGAGGCAACCCGGAGGAGCAGTTGGAAATGGAGCCCTCGGACGACGGAACCTGGCGCATTGCCATCGAACGCGACCTGAATGGCTCCTTCTATACCTTCCAGATAGAAAAAGAGGGGAAATGGCTGGCCGAAACACCCGGCATCTGGGCGAAGGCGGTCGGCATAAACGGCGACCGGGCGGCCGTGATCGACTGGAACCAGACCAATCCGGAAGGCTGGGAATCGGATCGTGCGCCCGAATTGAAAATGTATTCCGACATTATTCTCTACGAACTGCACCACCGTGATTTCAGCATCGCCCCGGATTCCGGAATCCGCAACAAGGGCAAATTTCTGGCCCTGACCGAAACCGGCACCAAAACCCCCGAAGGGCAGGCATCCGGTCTGGATCATCTCAAGGAACTGGGCGTAACGCATATACATATTCTCCCCTCTTTCGACTATGCGACGGTGGACGAGACGAGGCTGGCGGACAAGACCTACAACTGGGGATACGACCCGAAGAACTACAACGTTCCGGAAGGCAGTTACTCCACCGACCCGGCCAACCCCGTGACGCGCATCCGCGAGTTTAAGGAGATGGTGAAAAGCCTGCATCGGAACGGGATGCGCGTCGTCCTCGACGTGGTCTACAACCACACGGCCTCGGTCGACCGTTCGAACTTCAACCTTACCGTCCCCGGCTACTTTTACCGCCAGAATGCCGACGGTTCCTACTCGGACGCCTCGGGCTGCGGCAATGAGACGGCTTCGGAACGCGAAATGGTACGGCATTACATCGTCGAATCCGTCAAATTCTGGGCGCAGGAGTACCATATCGACGGATTCCGGTTCGACCTGATGGGAATACACGACATCGAAACGATGAACCGCATCCGGGAAGAACTGTCGAAGATCGACCCGACGATCTTTATATACGGCGAAGGCTGGCTTGCGGCCGACTCGCCCCTGCCTCCGGAAAAACGGGCCGTGCGGGATCATGTCGGCCAAATGGAGGGCATCGCCGTTTTCTGCGACGATTTCCGCGACGCCGTGCGCGGCAGCACGTTCGACGAACAGGCCGCCGGGTATGCCTCCGGGAATATCGTCGGGCATTACGAGCCCGTAAAATTCGGGATCGCGGGCGCCACACAGCATCCGCAAGTGGATTATAACGGACTGTTATACAGCTCCGTGCCATATGCATCCGCCCCTTCGCAGGCAGTCAATTTCGTCGCCAGCCACGACGGCTACACGGTGATCGACAAACTGAGACTTTCCGTCAAGGGCGACCATGCCGACGACGAGCTGCCGCCTATCGACAAACTGATACACACGATTTTGCTCACGGCACAGGGGGTTCCTTTCATCCGCGCCGGCGAAGAGATGATGCAGGACAAACAGGGGGAACCGAACAGTTTCCGCTCGCCCGACGCCGTCAACCGAATCGACTGGGCCCTGAAAGCCAAAAACCGGGATCTGTTCGATTATGTCCGGGGACTGATCGCACTCCGGAAAGCCCATCCGGCATTCCGTATCCCGACGGCAGAAGGGCTGCAGCAGGGGCTTCATTTCCTCGACACGGGCGACTCGGGAGTGATCGCCTATACGCTGGGCGAATATGCGAACGGCGATGCGTGGAAAGAGATCCTGGTAGCCTATAACGGCAACCGCCAACAGGCCGAGTTCCACATTCCCGAAGCGGACTGGACCGTAGTCTGCCGCGACGGCCGGATCGATCCCGGCAGCCGCGACCGCATGCCCGGGGGCATTGTCCGGATAGCGCCCTCTTCGGCCATTATCGCATACCGCGAATAATTTCCGGGCCGTTCATCCTCCCGGGTACAGAATTTGTATTATCCTGATTGTCAACCAAAATTAAAAAACATATGTATTTCTTATGGTATTTACTCATCGGCCTGGCGGCCGGATGGATCGCCAGCCTGATCTTCAAAGGCAGCGGCTCCGGATTGCTGGTCAATCTGATCGTCGGCCTTGTCGGCGGCATTCTGGGCGGCTGGCTCGTTTCGCTGTTCGGATGGGTGCCGACGGGCACCTGGGGGACTTTCCTCTCCTCCGTCATCGGCGCCATCGTCCTGCTGTGGATCGTATCGCTGTTCACACGGCACAAAACCGTTAAAACAATGTAATTATGGAAAAGTATTCGACAAAAGAGAACGAAACGTATCGGGAACACGCCGAAAAAGCAGTCCACAAGGCGGAAGAACACGGCCAAAAGGCCAAGCACAATCTGCAGGAAAACATGCAGAAGCTGAAGGACGACGCCCAGGAGACCGCCATCGAGGCGGAAAACGAGGCAAAGACGGGTGTCCGCAAAATGGCCGGCAAAATCGAAGAAGCCGGCACGAAGGTCAAAAATGCGGCCAAAGAGGGCATGACCAAAGCCGCACACAAAGTAAAGGAGACAGCCACACAGGCCTCCAACCGGATCAAGGAGAAGGTACACTGAGCCCGGTGGCCCGACATCGAAAAAGAGAAGTCTGAGACTTCTCTTTTTTTTGCCGCAATATTTCGGGGAAAGGCCGCCACCGGGAACCTATGCCGGCATGAGAATGCCCGGATCGCCGGAAACTTTGCGCATGAAATCGGGCTGCGCGGGTTCGCAGACCATCATCTGCTCCGGATAGGGTTTCAGCAACGCGGCGATCTGCCCGTCGGACAGTTCCGGATGCAGCCAGCGCTCCTCGTCGCCGTCATGCAGGATAACCGGCATCCGGCAATCCCTGTTGTTGACGTGGCGCATCATCGGATTCGCCTCGGTGGTTATGACCGAATACGTCATTACGACCTCGTCCGAATCGCGGTCGATCCAGCAGTCGAAAACGCCCGCAAGGGCGATGACAGGCCGATCCTTTACCGTCACGTAGTAGGGAGTCTTCTGCGCCTGCCCGTGGTGCCACCCGAAAAATCCGCTCACCGGGATCAGGCACCTCCGCCGGCGGATCGGAACCCGGAACGAAGCGTTTTCAAAAATAGTTTCCGCACACGCGACGACCGTCTGATTGCGGATCGTCACGGTCTGGGCGGCCTTCCCGATCCAATACGGGATCAGCCCCCAGCGGAAATACTGTATCTGCTCGTCTCTGGTAACTACCGGATACGGGAGGTGCGAAAAGGCACATACATGGTATGCAGGCCGGAATTTTCTGACCAGATCGGTTTTACGGCCGAAACGCCGGGCCAGTTCTTCGGCTCCGGCAGCAAGGGAGATATGATAACACATGGCACACGCTGGTTTATCCTGTTACGGCCCGCTGGGCCGACAGCAAAAAAAAGCAGGGAGCACAACTGCGGGCACTCCCTGCGATTTTCACACTGCAAAAGTTATTTCGTCGCTTTCGTGAAGTTACCGTCCTTGTCGAAATCGAGAACCGTCTTGTCCGAAAGCGCTACTTTGTAGCCGTCGGCCGTCGTTTCCATCATGACGATTCGCTGCCCCGGGTAAGTATTGCCTGCATAGGTTTTGACCTTGGCGGGAATCACGGACATCGGAACCGAACCGTTCTTCATGATAATCTGGCTGCAATCTCCGCTGCCGCCTTCGAAGGAGACCTGGTTGCCGCTGTTGAAATAGACGGTGTATTTGTCCCACGACGCCTCGCGATCCATTTCCACGGCCTTCACTTTTTCGCCCGGGAAGTTTTTCTGAATGAATTCCTGCGAATTCTTCGGCAACTTACCGAAATCCACCTTCTGGGGAGCAGCATTCACGGCCAAAGCGATTGCCGCGGATGCGATGAGTAAAAGAATTTTTTTCATAATATAAAGAATTTAAGTGATGATTGACATACGGAATACTTGCAAATGATATTCCATTGAGGTTGAATTTATCGAAAAAATAATCTTCATATTGGAAATCATATATTTAATGGATTTGCCGTACAGTCCGGCATCCTGAGTCCGAACCAGCCGGCTTTTATCGGCGCACGGTTATTCTACATCTCTATGCCCGTAAAATATTTGAGCCCGTAGCCGATCAGAAAACTGATCCCGGCGATGCCGAAACTCAGAAGCGCCATTTCAAAAAAACGCTGTCTGAAACTTTCGCTGCGCACCACGGCGTAATAGTAATTGAACAGGGCTATCACGGTCAATGCGGCCAGAAGCATGACGCTCAATGCCGTGACGGCATTCGAAAAAAGTAGATAGGGAATTATCAGAATGGCGACCGTCACGAGGTAGGCGGTTCCGGTACAGAGGGCGGCCCGCAGCGGATGCTTCTCCCGGGCAGCGTCCGATTTGGTCGAAAGGTATTCGGAAGCGGCCATCGAAAGGGCGGCGGCGACACCTGTGATGCTGCCCGTAAGCGCCACGAGCCGCGGTTCGTTCAGCGCAAGCGTGAACCCGGCCAGCGCCCCCGTGAATTCGACCAGAGAGTCGTTCAGGCCCAATACCACCGAACTCATATAGGACAGCCGCATTCCGCCGGCCAGGTTGGTCAGATCCTCCCCGTGGCGCTTTTCCTCCGAAGCGATCCGAATGAACTCCTCCCGCTCGGCATACAGGGAATAACTCGCCTCCGTGCCTTTTTCACACAGCTCCATCTGCCGGACGACAAAAGCCGGCCCCAGCACCCGCATTATCCACACATACCAGAAAACCCGTTTCGGATCGGGAGCCATTTCGCGTCCCGTCCTGCGCTTCAGGATCGCGCAATGCCGTCTTTCGTCGTGCATGATACGCACCAGGGTCTGCCGGCGAACCGGGTCTTTTTCCAGTTCGGCCAGCCGGCGGTAGACTTCGCACAAGGTGGCCTCCTCCCGTTGAAGGTTCAAAAGGTTTTTTGCCGTTGCATCCATATTTGCGTGGTTATTCCGCCCAAAGCCTCCGGCACCGGGAGTGGCGGACGTTACAATCCCGAATCCGCAAAAAATCTGCCGAAACAGCACCCGAACCACCGCAGGAAGAAGGTTTTACCCCGGCGGACGAGGTCGAAAAAAAATCCATCCTCGCCTTACTGCGTGTTTTGCAGGAATATCCATCCTCCCGCTTTTCCAATCCATCCAAAAGTATTTTTCATGGCATAAATGATGCACGGAACTGCACTGTAAAGGGTGCCGGACAACAAATACGAGCACATACCTTAATATAAAAAACACTTATGGTTTAACCGATTGTTAACTTTATTTAATTATCAATTCCACTATGAAAAAAAAGTACTTTTGCACCGCATTCGCTGCGGCGTTGCTTTTCGCAGGATTCGCTTTTACCGCCTGCGACGACGATGACGACAACAGCGCTCCCGGCACGAAGCCGACGATCAAGTTCGAAAACGTCATCCCGACGAAGAATTACGTCCAGAGCGGCACGTTCGCCGCCGTGGCCCCCGGGCAAACGACGTCGTTCACATTCCACGCAGCCAAAGGGCAGCGCCTGATGTTCGCCACTATGTATTCCAATTCCAACGACCTGTTCTTCGCCCCGGAGAATCCGGGCATCCAGCTCTTCAACGATTCGGGAGTGCCTTATACCGGCATCATTGCCGATGCCGTGAAACTCTGGGACAACGGAACCCGCGTAAACGAACAGCCCGGCCCCGATGTCAATCATCCGGGCGTAGCCCAGGCCGGCGTGGTAACCGAAGTGAAGGGCACGGACTCCGAAGGACACAACTATCTGGCCGCATCGAGCCTGCTCCAGGTGAGCCTGACCTTCGATGCCGCACAGTCGCTGTTCACCTGTACGATCTCCAATATTTCTGCCGGCACGGCGAATGAGACCCCGTTCTCGGGCGGTGTATTCGTCGTATCGAACCTGCTCGACGGCGACCTGGTGATGGACAAACCGTTCTTCAGCGTCGACCAGAAATCGGGCGTGGAGCTGACCAAGCTGGCCGAAGCAGGCAATGTCGACCCCCTCAAATCGCTTGTCGCCGACCAAACGGGAATCATCACCACGTTGCACGGCGCCATCGTAGTGGTTTACACGGGCAACACCAACCCGATCTACCAGTTGGGACAGAAAGATGCGCAGCTGGGTCTTGCAGCGCTCGCACAGCGCGGCGATCCGGCGCAGCTGAAAGCTTCGCTCGAAAAAGTCCCGCAGGTACGCAAGATCTACACGCTTACGGACACCGTCCTGCCGGGCAAGAGCATGGAATGCACCTATGAGGCTGCAGCCAACGAAAAAGTGGCGTTCGCAACGATGTTCGGTTATTCCAACGACTGGTTCTTTGCAAACGGCCCCGAACTCAATGCCCTGACCAAAGGCGAGGTGACGAGCAAGACCGTCCTGCTTGACGACGGCACGGCCGTAAGCCAGTATCCCGGAGCGGGCAACGCCCAGTTCGTATTCGGCGGAACCCGGATGCCCGAGGACAAGGCCATCAGCGCTGTGGGCGACACCTTCCCGGTTCCCGCCGTGGACGGGATCGTCAAGATAACGATCTATTAAAGGATCGTCTTAAGTATCAATTACAACCGGAGCAGTTCCCTGCTCCGGTTTTTAAACCAGCAAAACCATGTCGAACAATCAACCGCAAGAAGGCAACGCCACTGTTGCCGTAGAAAAAAAGACGTCCAAAATTCCCTCGATGGTCTATCTGTGTGCCGGGCTGAGCGCATTGGCAGCCTCTGCCTGCATGATGTGCCGCGGCCGGAAATCCACCGCGCTGCTGGTCGGGCAGTGGGCCGCCCCGCTGCTGATCATGGGGCTTTACAACAAGGTCGTCAAGACCGAAGGGCACGACGGATCCGCAACCGAAACACCTATCAAACCGAATCACTAAAATATTACGATTATGAATAAGAATGACAACATCTACGGCGAGAGCCGTGAGCAGGAAAACGAAATGCAGAACAATCCCAGAACCAACGCCAACACGAACGATCTGGACAGCCGGAGCAATAGCGGCGACAACAGCGGCATGCACGCCGGCGGTAACCAAGGGAGTTCCTACCAGCGGCAGCAGCCGGAGAATTCGTCGCAATACGGCTCCAAGACGGGTTCGTACTGGGAAGAGAAAGGTTCCGACAGGGAACAGAGCGCCGAAAACCGGATGAACGGACAAAATCCGGACAAAAGGCACTAATTACGCCGGCAATGCGGCCGGCCGCAACGGGACGTCCGCAGAAGGCCCGTCCCCGGGAAAGACGACCGGGAGCGGAGGCCTCTGCGACGAACCTCCCGGAAAAAACCGGCCTCCGGCATGTTCAACTTAAAACAACGAATCTATGTTTTACCACTCCAAAGAACTCCAGTTCAAAGCGCGGGTATCGAAACCCGATCCCCGCTTCGCACGGCTGCTGCTCGAACAATTCGGCGGCGGCAACGGCGAGCTGAAAGCTGCGATGCAGTATTTCGTGCAGGCCTTCGCCTGCCATAACCCCTATCCGGACAAGTACGATATGCTGATGGATATCGCCACCGAGGAGCTGGGACACCTCGAAATCGTCGGGGCCACGATCCAGATGCTCCTCGCAGGCGTAAACGGCAACCTCAAAGATGCGGCCGAGCGAAACGACGTCTTCGGCGAAGGCATTTCGAAGGACGACTTCATCCATTCGGCCTTTTCGGTCAACCCGCAGTTCGGCGTGCTGACGGGCGGCGGGCCACGCCTCACCGACAGCAACGGCGTCCCCTGGCAAGGCTCCTATGTCAATGCCAACAGCGACCTGACGGTCGACCTGCGCTCGGACATCGCCGCCGAATCGCGTGCCAAGATCGTCTACGAATACCTGATGCAGTTCACCGACGACAAGGACGTGCTCGCGACACTCAATTTCCTGATGACACGCGAAGTGGCGCATTTCCAGCAGTTCGAGGCGGCACTGGACACCATCCAGCCCAATTTCCCGCCCGGTGTGCTGCAAAGCGACCCCCGCTACAGCAATATCTACTCCAACCACTCGATGGGCGAGGATGCCCGCGGGCCGTGGAACGAAGGCGAAAGCATCGGCCTGGGCGAAGAGTGGCTGGATGTCGAAAATCCGCGCCAGCAGGTACTCGAAACCGACGGGCTCACCGAACTCG
>ERZ780053.465-NODE-465-length-15106-cov-2.02159_pt1 | contig 15106 bp, 10 predicted proteins | sample MGYA00511088_ERZ780053 | MGnify/ENA primary metagenome ERZ780053 (study PRJEB29588, sample SAMEA2150866) | human gut metagenome | biome: human gut; feature: human-associated habitat; material: faeces | place: Denmark | collected 2008/2010 ...
TACATCTACTTCGCTCTTTTCTGGAAGATTACCGACACTATGCTTTAGAATAAAATTACAGTTAGTTCCCGGTTCAGCAAGATAATGAGATGAAGCAAGAGTTCGAAGTTGTTTTTCAGCTATTGATAGATAATTTTGTCTTGCTTTCTCATCCGTAGCAAAACCACTCAGTTCCACAAAAGCAGAGGCCATTATTGCACCGGCTGAAGCATCGCGATATTCATTACCGTTAGGAGCATCAAAGTCCCAATAAGGAATACCATCAACCGGAAGACGTGAAAGAAGCATATCGGCAATATTTTCTGCGTGCTCCAAATACTTTTCATCTCCGGTCATACGAAACATCATTGTATAGCCATAAAGCGCCCAGGCTTGCCCTCTCCCCCATGATGATTCATTGGAATAACCCTGTACTGTTTGCCGGCTACGCACATGTCCATCTTCAGGGTCATAATCTACTAGATGATAAGAAGAATAATCTTTACGGAAATGATTTTTAAGGGTAGTATTTGCATGCGTACGAGCTACATATTCCAAAGTATCATTATCAAAGGCTTTCGATGCAAACATCAATAATTCCAGATTCATCATATTATCAATGATAACAGGGTATTTCCAGCCACGACGCAAAAAATCCCAGCTCCGGATTACTCCATTTACGGAACTAAAGCGGGTCGCCAATGATTGTGCCCCTTGATAAAGAACTTTCTTATAATCTTCATTTCCCGTAAGACGAAAACCATTACCATAACTACAATTTAACTGGAAACCTACATCATGATCATTGGTCACGTATTGAATGGGATCCAGCTTCAACGTATTCTTTTCGGCCAATGTCTTCACGGCTTCATTTTGAGTATACTCATAAATATACCAGAGTGAACCGGGATAAAACCCGCTACACCACCAATAAATTGTCGAAGATTTAAATGTGCTGTCCGAAGCTATGGACTGCGGTAAAGTAGTAACCTCCAAACGAGTATCCATTGTCAAATACTGCTGTTCAGCAACGGTAAATACACGTGCCGTCAATACATCCATTGATTCCTGTTTCGAACACGAAATAAGGAAACCAATTAAACTTAATAAGAGCCATTTTTCTTTCATAAATCCTTTTTATAATTTAATTAATAAACAATTCATCTGATAAGATTTAATGTCACTTTCAACAAATTCTTCCGGTTTGCGGGAAGATGGGTTTCAAAACCTACACGCATACTTCCCGGATTAGGTTCATCAAAAGCATAGAGAGGTTCATTGGACCAAAGTTTCATTTCAACATCACCTGGTGCAATCACGGTAAGCAACATTCGATGTCCATCCTTAGCCAATTCCATTTGATTCTTACCGATGATCTTTGCTTCAGCCGGTGTTACCATAATCCAAGTTACCAAAGCCTCTTTTTCTCCCGTAACCAGTTCATCTTTCACAATCAGATCATCTTCTTCATTCAGATAAATGATGCGGACAACTTTTTCCATATCATCAGCAAAAACGCTTATAAGATCTACTTCTGCCCCTTTCATATCTTCACTTTTATATATTCTGTTAATAGAAGCATAGCTATTCACTAAATGCCGCTTATTGTTTATCGTAAGCGTATTATGTGCCATATTACCAAGACGGAACACTCCCCACCGTTGTCCTTCTTGAGACTGATCCCATAAATTTATTCCTCTACTCTCCAGACTTAAGTAATTTTGCATTCCAAGATCTATCGCCCAGCGTATTCCCTTCCTTTCATAAATAAATGAACCGGCATCCATATGTGCATGAGAAGTTAGAGGAGAACCTCCTTTTACGGCCAAATAGCTATCCTCTTTACTATTCCATCCGCCACGATAAATAAAAACCGGAGTCTTTCCACTATTATGCCAGAAATGGCAGGAAGGCGGTTGTATATTACTCAAATCCTGATGAGCACAAAAAATCAACAGACAGGGCAATAAACGATCTTCTGCAAAACAAACTGAAGGATTCTCTAAATATTGATTTTCTAACCATAGTAAAGATAAATCCCCCATTTTCTTAGCAAACCAAAACATCATCATATTACATCTCACTCCATTAACAGCATCCGAAAAATTAAAGTATTCACCACTTGGAGCTGTCATAAATTCCATAAAGCGAGCTGATTCCAAAAAACCAGGATATTCGGACAATCCGGCATCCGTCCCCAATGCACTTTCAAGGACAGCAATAAGTAACACCTGAAAACTGGTACCGTATCCCCAATAATGAAAGCCCTCCGGATATCCTCCGTCCGGTCCATAAGCCGATAAAGCTTTAGGATTAGTCAGCAAGCACCTCTCTATGATTTTTTTTGCCTTATCCGGCACATCCTCAAAAATTGCAAGTGCACCATACAATAAACCAGCATTACAAACAGAATTCCAATTAGAGGCTGCCCTGTAAAACCACTCATCTGGAGCAGCGGCATCCAAGCCTTTTTCTACAATTGCGTCACGTACTATAGAACGTGTTTCCGATTCCAAATACTCATAAAGCCAATCATAACCTATGGATAATGCCAACACCATTTCTCCCACATCCAAAAAGTGAGATGGATTCCAATCTGGAAAACGGCTTACCGAAAGCATTTCTTGTGTCGCACGATAAGCATACTTTTCTTCCTTCGTCATATGATAGGCATATGAAAGATAGAAAATACGTTTTAATACCAAACGGGAAACACTCAGCAACCGCTTCCCTTCCATAACTCGTTCCGCCATTTGTTGGATGAGTATCTCATCAGATTCTTCCAATATACGCTTATGAACCTTCAATAACGATGGAAACGTTGCTATTGATTTCTTTACAGCTTCTTCTCCTCCTTGCGTTAATAATAAACGAGGATGAGGGGTTATTCTTTCATAGTCCACAAACTGCGCACACAGAACTAAAGAATAAAAAGCTAAAACTAACAATAAGATTATTCTCTGTAGACGAAATTTATAAAAAATGGATAAATATATCATCATATTAATTACTTAAAAGTTCAACAACATGGCAAATATCACAATATTATAGAATAATATAGAATCATTATCTGCAAAATCAACGGGAACGTTTTCCTTAACAAAAGCTAACTATCTTTCTGCACAAGGTATGCAAAAACATGTTTTTACATAGGAATAATCAACTATATAACAAGCTATTAACATCAAAAAACTACAAAATCGTTCCCGATGATTTTCATCATTCTTTGCATAAGTTATAATATTATTTCAGAGATTTGCAAGTGTAATCAAATGTATAACATAAAGCAAATCTAAAAAGAATAGAATAGAAACAATATTATTATCCAGCAATTTTGAGGTTGAAAATCATAAAGTTGCAATCTGTAAAGACTAATAAATATCTAAATACTAAATTATTATTCAGTTATATGAAAAACAATTCATCACATCCATGCATGTGGCAGCAAGGTCACAAACGATGCTATCGTCTGGCCCAATCAGTAGCTCTGACTGCTTTGTTGGGCATTGGTACAGTACAAGCTGGTCAGCCCTTCATTACGACATCCCTTTCAATGCAGGTTCATAGTGTTGCTCCAGAACAACAAACGGGCAATATATCAATAAAAGGGCATGTAGTAGATAACAAGGGAGAAGTCCTCATTGGCGTTACTGTCATGGTAAAAGGTACCAATAACGGTGTCATCACAGATATGAATGGTAACTTTACCATTGCCGCAAAAAACGGTCAAACACTGGTTCTTTCCTATATTGGATACAAAGATGTGGAAGTCAAAGTACAGCAAAGCAATCTAAACATTACAATGCAGGAAGACGCTCAAGCACTCGACGAAGTTGTAGTTATCGGATATGGTACAGCTAAAAAGAAGGATCTAACCGGTGCTATTTCAAACATTCGTCCGACCGACTTAAAAGCAGAAATGCCCCGTAATATGCATGACTTATTGCGTGCTAATGCTGCCGGTCTGAATATTTCAGTCAACAACGAAGCAAAAGGTGGCGGTGACTTCCTGATACGTGGTAAGGGTACGTTAAAAGCCGGTTCACAACCGTTACTTGTTGTAGACGGGGTTATTTATAATGGCGAACTTAGTGAATTGAACCCCAACGACATCATTTCAATCGACGTACTGAAAGATGCCAGTTCTGCTGCCGTATATGGTGCAAAAGCAGCAAACGGAGTCATTGCTATCACTACACAAAAAGGTATAGCAGGCAGTAAGCCAGTGATTAACGTCAATACAAGTTGGGGATTGGTCACTCCTATTAAGAGCCGCAAACTCAGAAATGCCGAGCAATTTCTTGATTTCCGCCAAGCATACGAAATCGGTAGGCAAACGGATGAATACCTTGAACAATATCCGGGAATGTATACCGATCCAAGAAAGCTTAATGGAATAGATAAAGTAGACTGGTATAATTATGACCAGAAGGATAAAGTTACGTCTGTATCAGAAGAAGAACTAATAACGAAATGGTTGTCACGTCTGGATCTATCTACCCCTGAAATCAATAATTATTTCAATGGTAAACTAACCAATTGGCAAGATTTGATGTTAAACAATGCAGTACAACAAAACTACAACGTCAGCATTAGCAAGAAAGGTGAAGATTACCAATACTATTGGTCTATTGGCTATATGGACAATGAAGGTATCAAAGATGGTGATGCATTTAGCCGTTTCACTACCCGCCTAAATCTGGAATCCAATGTCAGCAAGTATATCACAGTGGGACTGAATATGAACTTCTCCAGCCGTGACGAAAGCGCTATTGCTGTCGATACTAAAGCTCTGACATGGTTTTCTCCGTATTGTAGTAATGATGTTAACAATCCAGAAAGTGCTAACCAGCACTATCCTAATGGTTCAAACACCATCGCCAACCCATTCTATGACCGTAAATATACAGATAAGAAACAAGTATACATGAATCTGGATGGAACTATCTACGGGCGTCTGAATTTACCGTTCGGTTTCTCTTACCAGATGAACTTTACTCCGCGTTTGGCTTGGAACGAAAGCTTTGAGCACAAATCAGCCAAGAACGATGCCTGGGCAGGAGAAGGAGGCTCTTCCTTCCGCCAGCATAATAAAGCTTTCAACTGGCAGGTAGACAATGTTTTCAACTGGAAATATGAGTTCCTCGATAAACATAAAGTAGAAGCAACTTTCCTAGTCAATGCCGAAAAGTCACAAAGTTGGATGACTAAGAGCACTAACAAAGGATACAATCCAAGTGACGCATTAGGCTATCATGGTATCCACTTGGGCAACAATCCTACTGCATTGAGTACTGACCAATATACTACCGGCGATGCTTTGATGGGGCGTTTGTTCTACTCTTTTAGTAATAAGTATATGTTGACCGCTTCGGTTCGTCGTGACGGTTACTCAGCTTTCGGTATGATGAACCCACGTGCTACATTCCCTGCCATTGCCTTAGCATGGGTATTCACAGAAGAAAAATTCATGAAGAAAACCTCCTCATGGTTAAGCTATGGTAAATTACGTTTCTCTTGGGGTGAAAATGGTAATAGAGACATCGGTATCTACGCTGCCCTTGCAGAGTTAACCTCTAACCCAACTTGCTGGATCGATGGAAATGGCAAATTCTATACCACCACTTATACGTTGAACCAAAAAATGCCAAATAGCAAGTTAAAATGGGAACGTGCCAAATCATATAATATAGGTTTGGACTTCGGACTCTTCGGAGATATCTTAAGCGGTTCTATCGAAGTATACAAGAAAATGACCAATGATTTGCTCATGGACCGTGCCATCCCACCCATCACCGGTTTCAGCAAAGTATTGAGTAATATGGGACAACTCCAGAATACAGGTTTTGAATTGACATTGAATGCCAACATCATGAGACGCAAAAACTTTGAATGGAGTGCTACAGGTAACTTCTCACTCAACCGTCGTAAGATTAAACACTTATACGGTAACATGAAGAATATTCTTGATGCTGACGGTAATATCATCGGTCAGGTAGAAGACGATGATATCACTAACAAATGGTTTATTGGTGAGGACCCAGACCGCATTTGGGATTATGTAGGAGATGGTGTATGGCAACAAGATGAAGCTGAAGAAGCGGCAAAATACGGCTGCCAGCCTGGTGACTTTAAATATCTGGACTTCAACGAAAATGGGAAATTGGACCAGGATGACAAGAAACACCAGAAATATACAACCCCTCGTTTCCGTTGGACATTCCGTAACAACTTCCAATTGTTCAATGATCTGGATATTTCATTTATGTTGTACTCTTTATGGGGTCACTACGGTTCATATGCTGATGCCGCCAACAATAACTTCGATGCTTCTATCAGTTGCGGTTACGATCAGCCTTACTGGACACCAGAAAATCCGATTAATGACTATGCACGTATCGGTTCAAAGAACTTAGGAACACATTACGTAAACAAGTCATTTATCCGTTTGGACAACATCACAGTTTCATATCGCCTGCCACAAAAATGGACAAAAGTTGTAGGTATCCAAGATTTACGCTTCAATGCATCCATTCATAATGTAGCAGTCTTTGCTCCTCATTACGACGGTTGGGATCCTGAATCAAATAGCCCAATGGGAAGAACATTCAATTTCGGTATTAACTTTACACTCTAATTTGAAAGAACAATGAAAAAGAACAGAATATTCAAAACTATCAGTGGTGTCGCTTTATGTACGGTACTACTAACCGGATGTAGCGAAAGTTGGCTGGAACCTAAGCCCCTCTCTTTCCTCACTCCTGAAAATGCATATGTTGATGCTGACGGTCTGCTCACTTCTCTTGCAGCAGCCGAACGTTCCATGCGTCATGAATACTTTGGAAACGGAAGCGGATATACTTGTGAACTTATCTTCTCCGATCTCTGTATCAGCGGAACAACTGATAAAGCAGGGCCCTTGCAGGATATGGATCGCCAATTAATGCCGGATGCTAACTTTAATAATGCGGAAAACTCCTATTTGACATCGCACAACTGGGATGAGAACTGGAATCAAATAAAATATACAAATGTAGTACTTTCACGTATGAAAGATACTAAATTCGTCAATGAAGCAGAAAAAAACAAAGTATTGGGTACAGGTTACTTTCAGCGTTGTTACAGATACTGGCGACTGATCAACCAGTTCGGGGATGTCCCCTTCATTGATGTTGAAGTCACATACCCACGGTATGATTTTAATACATGTGATCGTTGGAGTATTTTACGTCGTATGAAAAAAGAACTGGAATTTGCATACCAATGGGTACCCGAGCAAGTAGACCGTGGACACACCACCAAATCGGCCTGTGGAGTACTGTTGATGAAAGTCTATATGTCATTGGGGGAATTCGACAATGCTATCAAAGTTGGAAATGAAATCGTAGCTAAACACCCACTGATGGTAAACCGTTTTACTTCCACTAAAAACAATCACCCCAACCTAATGTTTGATCTGCACAGTGTAGAAGCCAAAAGTGATCCGACCAATACAGAAGGTATATTATATGGTGTATCCGAACCGAATAATGCCAGTGGTACAGGCTCTGCAAAAACAGAAATCATGGCTAACTGTGTTCCTATGTGGAATAATAACGTAGTAAAAACTCCGAGTGGAAAAACAGGTTTCGCCGTCACTCCCGACAGCAAAGACGTTGCAGCCGGTATTGTGGAGGACGTGAATAAAACATATGGACGAGGCATTGCCCGTGTACGCCCCACCAACTACTTCCAATATACCATTTGGACAGAGAAGGAAAAAAATGACTTACGTGGCCGATACAACCACGATAGTTGGAGACGTATGGAAGACTTGATCTATAATGACCCGGCCCTGAAAAAAGCCAATGATCCCTGGTATGGAAAGAAAGCTGTAAAGCCTGTAAATATGTCTTGTGGCGATTCCATCCGTTGCTGGTTTTCATGGCCCCACTACAAAGTATATATTCCAGATCCAACAGCAGGTAGCGGTCAATGGAAAGGTGGTTCAAGTCCTATCTATCTAATGCGTAGTGCCGAAGTTTATCTGATGCTTGCCGAATGTTATTATTGGAAAGATAATCTGGGTGAAGCTGCCAACATGCTGAATGTAGTACGCAAACGTGCAGGTGCCGATCTGTTGACTGCTCAGGACATCAATATCGGTGAAATTCTGAATGAACGCGCACGTGAACTTTATTACGAAGAACATCGTCACATTACATTAGTTCGTATCGCTTATACATACGCACTGACAGGTAAACCTTGTGAGATATTCGACGGACGTATCTACAAAATGGAAAACTTATGTGGTCCGAAGGGTGCCAACAACTTGAAAGATGCCGGATACAATTTCTGGTTCGACTGGATCAGCCAACATAACAATTTTTACAACAAAGGTGTAAAGAACAGATTTGCTGAATACACTATGAGTGTTCATCACATGTTATGGCCTATTCCTAACAAAGATATCAGAGCCAACACCAATGGACACATTAATCAAAATAACGGTTATTTAGGCTGTGAAAATAATGTACCCCCCTTGCAGGTACCCGAAGAAGGCCAGTTCATGAAAGATTAATCGTGGATATCCACTTTTATAAAGGATTGCCCCTGCCACATAATATTTGTAGCAGGGGTAAATTTTATAATTTACAAAGAATAAAGATATGTACAAGCTTTTATATAACATTTCATTTGCCGAATTGAAAAGAAAATGGTTATTATTGTTAATAATCAATTTCTGTATAACACCCATAGAAATGCTGGCAAATTATAAGATTGAATCTTCCAATTATATTTTAAGAATAGCATCCAAAGATAAAGGAAGATTGCTGTTGCAAAACAAACAATCGGAGACATTGGTACAACTTGGCGAGCTGAAACTTGGTCGGTGGCCTCAACTTGAACTCGAAAACAATTGCAAGTATGAAATAATAGAGGTGGATGGGGCAAGTGCCATTCGTATCAATTATTTTTTTTCTCCATCAGTACCGACTTCGATGAAACTTACAGGTACATTCATAGTACACCAAGACCGAGTGGACGTACAGTATTTGCTTTCAGGAGTTCCCGAAAAGTATAAGGCTGACTGGAAAGGATGTCAGTTCCGGTTCTGCCTGCCCGAAAACGCCGGCACTACAAAAACTTCCGGAAGCCAAATTGGGGATATGGCAGCGGGATACTAAAGGAGGACTTCCGTTAGAAACAGCCGATGCCAAAATATTCCCGTTTTTGATAAAAAACCGCTTGCTTTGCCTTACTTATGGAGCCGATAACAAAATCGACTCAAATTGGAAAAGCGAGGACTACAGACATACGATTCTGTCGCGTCAGGAAGACGGCAACTATTTCACTCAGTTTTCAATCCTATTTCCTCCTTATGGATGGCCTTACGAAGCTATCAGTACAAAATGGCAGAAACGTCCATTTGCCTTGACACTTACCACTGATAAAGTCTATAACTGGTGGGAGGACGCAACTGCTCCAATCGGCGTACAAGCTAAAATCATCAATACGTCACCAGTTCCACAAAAATGTATGCTTAAGTATTGGATTCGCGACTATGCCGGAAATTACATAGTGAATGACTCCAAGAAATACTTCTTAGAAACAGGAGAAGTACAAGTTCACTCTATTGAATTTACAGCAAACACAGAACGGGAAATTTATTTTGTAGAAGTCTCCGTTGAAGACGAAAACGGAAAAGAACAAACTTTTTCAAGGACAAGTCTGGCTATATTGCCCCCGCATGAGTTTAAAGCCACACCCGATGAAAATATTATGGGGCTTTCAGCCTATTGGGCCATTCCCGATTCCATGAACCTAAAACGTTTATTAAACCGGATGGGTGTCCGATGGGTACGTAATGGAATTACCAGCAGTTTCAAAAATACAGAAGCTACATTTCACAATAACATAAACTGGAAGAAGAACTGGAAAGACCCAGAGCGAGAAGAATTGATACGCTCCTTTTTCCGAAAGATTGTAAAGAACGGAAATAAGATATGGGAATTTGGCAATGAACTGAACATGAGTTCACCGGATATTGCCGGTGCCGGCGAAGGCATTGGCAAAGCTCGTTTAGCCGAAGCATATATAGAGTGGCTGAAAGCCATACGCAAAGTTCAAAAAGAACAAATTGAATGGCGGAACATTCAGATTATCTCATTCGGAATAGCAGGGGCAGATGAAGTCTTCCTGGAAAAAATTGTAGAATTGGGAGGATGGGACTTACTGGACGGAATCGCATTGCATCCGGGCAGAGGTAATTTTACACCAGATTTCCCGGTAGCCGCTCCTTGGGAAGATTTCAAGAAGCCTACTTCCGGATATCAATACTGGAATTATTACGGTTCTATCCGGATAGTTAAGAATTTCATACAAAAGCATGGAGGTAACAAAGATTTGTACCTTACCGAAATATACGCACTTGATTATCCAAATCATTCATGGAACGATACCCCTCGCGAAGCGGCAGAGAATTTATTATTATCGTATGTGCTTGCAGCAGCAGAGGGAGTAAAGAATGCGCTTTACTATCAGCTATTTAACTCCGTATGGTTCGACCATTTAGGAGTAAATGCCACCAACCGGGAGTATTTCTTTGGGATGATCAACAGAGATTTGAGTTTCAAACCTTCTTTGATGGCCTTTTGCAACACGGCTGAAGTATTGGATAAAGCTGTATTCAAAGGCTGGATACGGATGGACGAAAAGCATCCGCTTAGCAGAGGAATTTTGTTCGACACTCCCCAGGGAAGCATGGTTGTACTTTGGGATAGGACAGAAGGAAATATCCTGACCCATCCTAACGGAGATATTTTTCCGGAACCTTGGGTAAGCTCATGGAGAATAAAAAAGAAACTGACCTTGCCAAGCAGTGCTCCCGAGGTTACCTTACTGAATGCCATCGGACAAAAACAAATAGTACCCGCTATTAACAACCAAGTGACTATAGAACTGACTGGCGCTCCTTGCGTGATATACGGAATAGACGCGTCACGAATTCAGCTTTATCATTAATCAAGGATGCCATAAAGTTAAAAAAATAAGAATAATATAAACATTTTACCATGAATACTCTAAAAATGATTACAGGAATTTTATTCTTCTTACAGTGTTTTACGTTCACGGTGTTGGCTGAAAGTCTTCCCAAATTTGCTATGATTATTTCCAATTGTTTCAGTTGTGGAGGGGCCGCCCTTTCCCGACACACTTTCGGAGAGACTGTTCAGACTGTCAACTGGCAGTTTCCCCATTATTTTTATCGCAATTTCCAGAAATACAACGGCAAAGAAAACACGCTTCCTTTTGACCTGTATGAGTTGATAACTCTTTTAGCCCCACGTCCGGTTTATATTGCCAGCACCACCGAAGGCCAATGAGCCGACCCTAAAGGAGAATTCCTATCCGGAGTACATCCTCCGGTATATGAGTTTATATTCGGGCCTACCATATTCGTTCCGGAAAACATAATATCACTCTATATGACTGGAAACAGTATGTAAAGTTCGCAGATAAATGATTCAAATAAAACATCCGCCCACGGTTGTAAAATTCAATACAACTTTTTAAATATTACCAGAAATGAATAAAATACTTATTATCAGATTAGTATTGTTGTATTTATTAGAAATGAAGACAATATATGTTTTTTCACAGCCACCCTAAAACTGATAAAAGTTACTGTCTCTCCCGATCATGCAAACTGGCTATGCAAGACCGAAGAGAAAGCAACCGTCTCTATTTGCGTATGAAAGGATCAGGTTCCTATGCGAAATGTTTCCATACACTATGAAATTTCAGAAGATTTGATGAAGCCCCACAAAGTAGAAAATATGGTTCTGAACGACGGCACACTAAAATTACCATTAGAAACTTTAAAAAAAGATAATGCTCATAATGCAATGTATTCCATCCCGATATTCAATTTCAACAATATGGAACAGTTGCAGGCCATTGTGAAAGCTTAATAGCCTGTTTTTCCTTCCTTTTGAGTCCATGCCTCAAAAACTTTGATCTCTTCATTGTGCAACAATATTTCCGGCGGTAGTTTACGGTTAGCAAGCTTTAAGGCAATCTCGTCATAAATAAAAGAGTCATCAAAACCTATATTCCGCGCGGTGGTCTTGTTGTTTCCGTAATACATTCTGTCCAGTTTGCCCAATAGATAGCACCGAGGCACATGGAGCATGGCTAGCAAGATAGATAAAAGTGTTACCTAAGCAAAAAGATTGCTTCGGGTAACACTTCTATCTTAAGAATAATATAAACTGTTTTATTGCTTGATAATCTTCTTGGTTATGCGTTTGGCACCATTTATGTCGAAGACTGCGTAATAGATTCCTACATTGATTCCAGTCAGGTTTATGCTGTGTTCCAAAGTATTACCTAATACCGAAATTGACTGACTTGCAATCTGCTGCCCGATTACATTATAAATATAGAGGTGTATTTGCTCGATGTCCGACTGAAAATTACCTTTGATGAACAGTCGGTCCTTTACCGGATTAGGACTTATTTGTATATCTTTCCCATCGACATAAAGGTTCTCTATGCCGGTCGGGGCATCTCCGTGAAGCTGTATCTGAGAGGCATCCATGCCGTAAACAATAACAGGAGCTCCGGTTAGAGTTATTGTAGCTTTATGGTCTTTTACCGGGATTGATTCTTTTTGTCCGATGGCATTCAATACCGTAATACTTTCTTCTTTGCAAGGCAAAGTCAATTCCGTTTGTATATTCCATGAACTGATCCAGGGTTCCGGAGAACTATTCCCGTTGGGACGTGGTAGTATATCGCCTTCCATTCTGTCCCAAATAATACTCATAGGACCTTTAGGCGTATCGAACATGACTCCTTTGCTGAAAGGATTATTTTCACTGAACTTAATCCATCCTTTGAAACGGGCCCCATCCAACGCTTCGGATATATTGCAGTAGGCCATGAAGGAAGGCTTGAAACTTAGATCGCGGTTGATTAGACCAAAGAAATATTCGCGGTTGTCTGCTCTCACACCTAATTGATTATTCCATACTGAATTGAATAGCTGGTAATAGAGTGCATTCTTTACTCCTTCAGCAGCGGCAAGTGCAAATGAAAGGACCACGTTCTCGGCTGATTCGCGGGGAGTATCATTCCATGAATGGTTCGGAAAGTCAAGTGCGTAGACTTCCGTCAGGTATAAATCTTTATCATTTCCATGTGCTTTGATGAAGTTTTTGAGAATACGGATGGAACCATAGTAATTCCAGTATTGATATCCTGAAGAAGGTTTCTCAAATTCATTCCATGGAACTGTTACAGGATAATCGGGAGTAAAGTTACCTCTTCCTGGGTGAAGTGCTATTCCATCCAGCAATTCCCAACCTCCTAGTGTGACGAGTTTTTCCAGGAATACTTCGTCAGTACCGGCAAAACCGAAAGATATAATTTTGATTTTTTGCCATTCCGTTTTTTCCGATTGTATCTTGCGGATAGCTTTTAACCATTTCACATAAGGCTCGGCCAATAGTGCTTTTCCGATACCTTCACCGACTCCACCTATATCAGGAGAACTCATATTCAGTTCATTGCCAAACTCCCAAATTTTGTTTCCATTCTTCACCATTTCTTGGAAGCAGGTTCGGATTTGTTTATCTCGTTCTGTATCAGTCCACTTTTTTGTCCAGTCGATATTGTTATGATACATCGCTTCGATATTCTTGAAACTGCTGTTAATTCCGTTTCTTACCCATCTGACCCCCATTCTGTTTAACAACCGTTTCAATTCTGTTGAGTCAGGGATAGCCCAGTAAGCGGAAAGTCCCATGATGTTTTCATCAGGAGTAGATGTAAACTCGTGTGGGGGTAGGAGCCCTAGATTCGTTCTGTGGAACACTTGCTCCTTGCCAGTTTCATCCTCAATGGAAGCCTCCACAAAGTAGATTTCTCTTTCGCTTTCAGGGGTGAACTCAATGGGATAGACTTGTAGCTGACCGGCTTCTATAGTAAGTGACAGGCTTTCATTGACAACATAATTTCCGGCATAGTCTCTGATCCAATATTTGAGTGTGCAATTTTTCTTCTCTTGGGAAGTGTTGGCCAGATTTGCCTTTACACTTAATGTTCCGGATGCATTTTCCCACCAATTGTAAGATTTATCGGTGCTGAGAGTTAATGCAAAGGGACGTCCTTTCCATTGGGCGCAGATGGCTTCGTACGGCCAGTCCGAAGAAGCCACCAGTACGGAGAACTTCGTGGAGTAGGAACCGTCCTTATTATCAATTAAGACAGTATGCCTGTACCAGTCATCCTTCCAACTAGAATTAGCCTTATTCTCAGGACCATAGGCCAAACATATTATTTTATCTTTTATGAGGAATGGGAAGAAATTGGAGTCTGCGGCTTCAATGGGCAATCCTCCTTGTGCATCCCGTTGCCATAAGCCGAGTTTGGCCTCTGGCAATATTTGGGTATTTGCCTTGTTGGAGAGTATGAAGCGGAATTGTGAGCCTCCCCAGTTGGTGACATATCCAGTAGGAACACCAGAAACCAAATATTGGACGTCTACCCGGTCGGGACGTGCAATGAAGGTTCCGGTCAGTGTAATAGAAGAAGGCACGGATGAAGGAAAAGTGTAGGTGGCTCGGATGGCCTGATATCCGTTTACTTCAATGATTTCATAACTGCATGTATTTTCCATTGTGATGGCAGGTGTCCATCCGAACTTTAGTTTTCCGAGTTGAATCAGGTTTTCAGATTCCTTGTTTTTGATATACAAAGTCTCTGTGTTTGTGCCTGATGCTTGCAGGATGTAATTGGGCGTTTCAATTTTGTAAAAAGTTTGTGCATTTAATGGTACAATGCACAGACTTATCAAACATAATATCCAAATCCGTTTTAATTTGTGAACCGATTGAAGGAGTAGTGTCTTTTTCTGCATAAATTTTAGTAATTTAGTGATTATACAATTACAGCCGGAAACTGGCCGGTAAGACAAAACTAATGATTTGAAGCAGGTTGTTCAAAGAAACAGGGATAAATCATCGGAAACGATTTCATGAAAAATGTAAGGATAAAAAAAAGAGGATACATTTCTGTCTGCGCGTTTTCAACCAGATAATGCCATATTTTTTTCATAAGTATTATGTATGAATTCAACAAC
>ERZ780053.466-NODE-466-length-15082-cov-1.89392_pt1 | contig 15082 bp, 9 predicted proteins | sample MGYA00511088_ERZ780053 | MGnify/ENA primary metagenome ERZ780053 (study PRJEB29588, sample SAMEA2150866) | human gut metagenome | biome: human gut; feature: human-associated habitat; material: faeces | place: Denmark | collected 2008/2010 ...
CAGTGGCTTTTTTTAGTGGTTTATCGCCATCAATATTGTGCAATGTAGGTAGTAGATCAATTTCCTTTTTCTCCTCATTTTTGTATCTAATAGAGAAGTTTTCCCAAAAATTACACCAATTATCTTCTTCTGTTTTGTGCCATTTTTCTATATAGAGCAAAACTTCTTTGTAAGTTTTGTACTCTGCCCAAATTGCTTTTTCTATATTCCGTATTAAACCCATTATGTATTTAGGGGATATATCTTCCATATGATTATTTATTTAGATAAATGTTCTCTTAGTGATTCAACATTGTGATATGTACCGTCCTCTTTCTTTCGATGTAGCATACTGTGGCAGGTGGGACAGACCATTGCCAAATCTGTTATGTAGGTAAGTCTTTCCCCTTCTGATATAGCTTTTTTGTGGTGACATTCAATGAAGTCTTTTCCAATTTCCCCGTATATATTATGAAAATCAAAGCTACAACATTCGCAAAGAATACTGCCATTTCCTTTAGTCTGGGCTTGCAACTTTGCAGCTTTAACTATCCTTGAGTTTCTATATGCAACTTCTTGTTGTTTGTGTTCTATGACATACCTAGTTCCTTCTTCGCAATAATCATCTGCTAGTGTTATATTGGAGTAGTCATTTTTTTTACTTTCGCAAAGGTAGGTACTAAATAGGTTCCAGATATCTTTTTGTAATTCCTCTTCTGTGAAATTTTTATTATCTCCCAAATTTTTGATTGGATTGGTAAGCCCTCTGTTAGGTTTGAAGAAATTTAGATATCCAGGATTGGGTATAGCGTAAATAGGGTTAGCCATAGCTATAAGCTCTACTCGTCTACACCATTTATGTTCTGGAAAGCGTTCGTCTTCAATAATTTCTTCGGATATAGGACTAACAAGATGTGTCAAAAACACGTCGTAATTTTTTACTCCATTTGCATAATCAGGTTTTTGGAATAAAAAAATTATATCACCATTTTTAGGAGTTGCTGCGCTTCCTTTTTGGGAAGTCGGCCAATTGAGAAGAAAATTCTCTTCATTGCCGATATCTGAGTACGCCCATTCTTTGCCCTTGTCTCTTTTAACATTTTTAATCCAGACTATATCCGTATATGAGTATTCTTTCATAATTTCCTTTTAAATATGAATTATATAGAATATTTTTATAAAACAAAAGTAATTCTATTTTTGGAAGATTCAAACGATTAGTGAATTAACTTATTCTGGACAGCCTGCTTGAATGCTCAATTAGGGTGATTACATTCGTTTAGCAAAGCTTTCTCGGTCTATGCGATAAAGTATTCGTTCTGGAATTAAAAATGCCGTAGTAGGCTTAAAAATGACTTTGTTAAAAAATCGAAAAAGCGTCATCTGTCTTTTAATCATTCTTTGGTAATTGGGCTATTATAGCATACCTACCAAGATACAGGTCAGTATAGTGTTGGGTTGTTATTAGCATAACATTTCTTTTAGAAGTGCCAGTATACAACTGCATATACAGTACTTCCTTTTTTCTGGTAAGATTACCAAGCCCATAATAGCCAGATTGTAGTGCCTGGTCACTGTATATGATAATTCTTCATAATCTACTCAATAGGGGCGTGGACTATCACGTACCATGCTTTAAGCTTGTTCTACAAACTTTCGATATTACGATTGCACTTTCTCCTTTTCAGTAGTGCTTCGGTTGCGTATTCCACCATTTACAAAAGAAGCGTAATAGCCACCACCATAATTCTGGAAGGAGTGTACATTGGGCTCAACGTTTCAACTATTAATGAATAGTGATTCATCTACAATACACTAAGGTATTCTATTTTCACCCAAGGGTTACACTATATAGGGGTTTATCTATATTGTCAATACTTCACTATATATTGTGCTATAATATAGGGTTACTTTTCTAACTTATTAAGAGATACTAATTATTCCATAAATTACCCCGTAGTAGGGGTAAATTGAAGCTCTCCGAGCGACTTTTCCGAATAAGGAATTTTTCAATATCTTTTTTGAAGTCGTTTATATTATACGAATGACGGTCATAGTATTTATCCAATACTTTGAGGATTGAGGTATAGCCTTTGCTTCTTGCGCTTTTAATATCTTTAGGCTCTTTTTTATCTTGAGAACGTAAATCTCGATACTCCTCGACAAAACACTCAAATCCTAACTGCTCTAATCCAGCTATAATATACTTATCCTTTGTTGTAGGTTTTGCATTACTATAATCCAACTGATTGTAGAAAACAAATTTTCCGACTTCTCTTGTCCAAAACTCATACAAATCATAGTAATTATCAATTAGGTCTCCAATGGTTTCTATATGCCCCATTTGATGACTTTGAAAAGAACTGTGAAAATTGAGTGTAAACTCTATCCTTAGCATATTATTCCCGCACTCTCGCATTCGGGCAAAGGCTTCATCTCTTCGCTCTCTTTTCTTCCAATGGGAATTCTTTGCAATCTCTATGTCTTTGGCATAGAGTTTCACTCTTTTGTTTTCATTCTTCTGCTTACCTTTTGTTTTAAAATAGAGTGTTCCTTGGTCTATACATTTATCATCTCGTTTTAATGACGAATATGCAACCACCATATGAAGTATCTCTTTGGCAGGATAGCTCATGTTAATATTTGCCCCTATCTCACATTGAGTAAATTCAGCTTTGCGAATTTCTTCATAGGAAATATTAAAATCTTTGGCTAAATTGCGAATTGTCTGTTCAAATTTATCTTTGGTTAGGTCGTTAAAAGTCGCTTTATGGTAGGCTCGCTTGCGAAGGCTTCCAACAATATTTACAGTATTAGTTCCTTTGGCGTGAGCAACCTTTAACGAATGTTTGTCAAACTTCGTCTTGTTAGCAAGTCGATAATTGCCGTATTCCTTTTTATCTGGATGTTCAAATACTTCTTCAGAGGTTTCTCTGCAATTATCAAAATTCCCCGAAAAGTCTTTCAATGTTATTTTTATACTATCTATCATTAGCCCTATTTTAACAGCTTCAAAGATAGTTGTTTTTGTATTAGAACTCAACTTTCACCGTTTGTTCTTCAATAGATCTTGCTTTGGATTTCTTTTTAACCCAAGTTCCTTTCTTGGAACTGTAATAGATTCCGTTCTTTTTAAGTACTTTATCGAAAGCCTTTTGAGATTCTTCGTCTTCCATTCCTGTGCAATTCCAGTCTGTCTCATCGTCCCAACCTGTGCTTGAATTGAAATAGTCATTCAAGTCAACTATTATTTCGCTATCTGTTTTCTCGATATTGTTTGAATTGGATTTTTCCAAATATTTATCAATTTCTGATGCTAATCCTTTGGTGTTGGTTTTTATCGTGGCAAATAAAGAATTACTGATATTCGTAATGTTTGCCGATAAATATGAATTGAAATCATCAACATATTGAAGATATATTATGACATTATTGGCATTCTTTTTTTTGTCGTTTTTGTTTGCTCCTTCTGTAATTTTATCAACAACATTGTTGAATTTGACAATCATAGTTTTCTCTGTTTCTGTTTTGCCAGTGGAAATGTCTATCTTATAGTTATCGAAAGGAGACTTTGAAGGTAAAGTTGTTTGAACCTTTGATAATAAATTTCCATTCTTGTTGAAAGATGGTAGAAAGGGGGAAATAATGGCAATTAATAAGCCGATAGCTATAATGCCCCAAAGTATTTTCTTTCTTCATTGTCATTTTCTGTATAAATCATTAATGGTTTTTCCTGTGGAATTGTGAATGAGTGGAGCATTATCCTTTTCTTTCAGCCTTTCTTGTTCTTCTCTCATATTTGCACGTAATTTTTCCTCTTCAAAGATTTCTTTTCGTCTATATGCATCGGATGGCTGCAATGCCATGATAAGCAATGCAATGAAAATGATTAGAGTAAATATTCCCCATGTCCCAAATACATACTCTAAAAATCCAGAAAGATTACAAATTATGAAAGATGAAAATGTCCATCCCCAAAAGCTACGCATTTTAGATGAAGCAGCCCAACCGATTATGAAATGGGGGAGCAGGGCTATCAATAGAATGATTGCTACAAATGATATTGCATCCATAAATATAAAGTTGTAAGTTCTTCATAGGCAACCGATAGAAGAGTTATTCAAAGAAGAAGTGGGCTGCCGTCCATTTCCAGTAAGGTATCGCCAAACACCTGCACGCAGATAGACGAACAACCCACCCTATGATGAGTCATTCGTACCAAAGCGTGCACTTTTTAGGTTTAAATTGGCGATTTTAACTGGAAAGGCACTTCTTATTTTCAAAATTACGTTCCGAAGAACGTTACAAAGATAATAAGACTTTTGTCTTTGCGTGTTATCTGATTCTGTTTTTCTACATAAGTATAATCTTTCTATGGTTTATTCTTACGTGGAGTTCGCTTTTTACTCGTTAATAATTCCTTAACTTGAAACAGGTCTACCTTTTGTGCGGAATATTCAGCAAGACTTGAACTCCATTTGGTATAGCGTTCGGTTGTTTTCGTACTACTGTGTCCCATGTAATTTTTAAGGTCATGCAGTGGTATGCCTTGTATAATTGCCAAAGTGGCAAAAGTTCTTCTTGACGAATGATAAGTGATATGTTTGTCAATATTTGCTTTTCTGGCAAGCTCTCTCAAAGTCGTATTAATCAGTTCTTGTGGATATGTATGAAAAATTCTTTTCTTACGTTCAACGTTATCAATATCCCCTTCGGGTGCATACATTAAAACTTCTTCAGCTAATGGAAATATTGGTACGAATACACGTTTGTTTGTTTTAATTGCTACAATGCTTAGAATAATCGGTGAGCGTTCTACATCCAAATCACCCCATTTGACAGCCAAAGCGTCTCCAATTCTTATCCCTGTGGTACAAGAGAATAAGTACATCAATAGAACTCTATATTCGATTGATTTATCTTTTACTTTGTTAATCAAACAAAACATTCTCCTTAATTCATCAATTTCGAGAAATATATTATTCTCCTTATCGTCTGGAATAGCTAAGTCAAGCGTCTTATACGGATTCTTAATTGGAATCCCCGAATCTTCTATATATCGGATAACTGCTCTGATATGCTTGATTCGATTACGTCTGCTTCCTTCTACAGTTCCTTTGTGGTTTTCAATCCCTCTCCTAATAAGGTATTTGTCAAAATCATCAAGTAGCTTCTTGCTGATATCTTTAATTTGTATCTCTTGACGAAATTCTTTAAGCGACCTCAATGTGGTATGATAGGTATTCCAAGTACTTTCTTGTATTTTTCCTATTTCCTTCTTTTTTGATATGTATTCTTCAAAGTAATAATAGAAAGATTGGTTTTCTGATTGATTATATTTTTTCTGTTTCCCAGAAACAATCTCCTTTAACAGTTCCTTAGTAATTTCAACCCCATTTACTTCGGCATTGCGAACCACTTTCTTGATACGATTCACTTCCTCTTGAAGTATAATATCTAAACCGTCAGAATTTAATATACGTTGTCCTACCTCGTCCCATTGCTCTGGAGTGCAATTGATACCTAATGAAAATTTCGGTTCTTGCCCATCTATTCTTTGAAATCGTATGTTAATAGGCATTTTGCCATCCTTCTTTTTTTTATCAACACGCAGGTATAATGTTGGTTCTTGTATTTTGACCGCCATATTCTTACATTTTTCTGCTAAAATAGACATTATTGTTTAATTTTCGCCAGAGAAAGTGCTAATATCTTTTGCTGACTCTTTTGCAATGGAGAGGTCATATTTCAAATATCGCTGTGTCATATTGACTGACTTGTGACCCAAATACTTTGATATTTTATATATATCGACATTGTCTATTACAAGCAGCGTTGCAAACGTGTGGCGGCTTGAATGGTAGGTTATGTGCTTGTCAATCCCTGCAAGTTTTGCCTCCTTGCGTAATGCTTGATTAACGGTAGGCTCTGCAAAATTGTAAAATACTTTTTCATTGCTACCAATCAGCTTACCATTATTCGACCTTTCCATTAATATATCACGAGCCATTGGAAATAATGGCGTTATTACCTCTGTTTTCGTCTTAATCATCATTTTTCGGATAAGGCAGTTCTCAAAGTCAATATCTTTCCATCTTAAATCCATCGTATCAGAAAAACGTAAACCGCAGAAGCAAGAGAACTGATACATCTTTAGTATTTTGTATTCTTTGGAACTTTTGTCAAAACGTTCTGTATACTCCATGATGGTGTGTAACTCTGACTTATCAAGATATACTTCCTTTACCTCCGAACTGGGTATTTTAAACCATCGATAAGGATTATCAACTGGTATATTATGCTTTTGTATATCAAGAATGACCGTTCTAAAGTTCTTATGCTTGGGATTTCTACCACCTGGTGAGTTGCCATTTACTTCTCGCATGTGGTCATCGAACTGCTCAATGAATGATAATGATATGTCACTGATTCGGAATTCGGCTTTGAATTCTTTCAGTACATTAAACGTGGTCATGTAAACACGGATAGTTTCTGGATTCAAACCTTCTTTCCGTTTACGTTCGACAAATTCAAGATAGTAATCATAGAATGAATTGTTTTCAGGTTTTATTTTCTTCTTTCCTGAATAATAGTCTCTCACCAAATCCAACGTCAATTCCTGCCCGTCTGCCAATAAACGGTTTATGTATAGGTCTAACTCTAGTACTTTCTTATTAAGCTGTATTAGCAATGCTTTATTCTTTGGCTCATTTCTTTTTATGTCCCAATGTTCTTTCCATACATCAAGATTCGTAGGAAACTTGGTATCTTTGAATCCAACCCGTACTCTTAGATAGATTGGAAATTTGCCATTTCGCTTTACTGGCTTATCAGTTCTTATACATTTGCAAATAGAGTATTCTGCCATTATTGTAAAATAATTTATCTGGTTCGCATGAGCTAAGTTAGATGGCATCTTCCAAACGGCAAAATCTTTTTTGGAATTTCGATAAGAAAAAAGCTAAAATTTAACGTAGCCATTGTTTTTTAATGGTAAAATAGGGGCGCAATAGGGGGCGCAATATTTTAAGTTCCCCAAATCCTAATCTTTCATTGGATTTTCGAGGTATTTATAACCCACTAAATTCCATTGGTGTAAAATTCAATGTGCTGATTGTCAGTAATACAAGTCTTCCGCCAGGAACCTCAAAACGCACAAAATGCCCTGAGTAGAAATACTCGGGGCATTTGTTGTTTATTGACCTTCAGTAACTTAGCTACCCTGCCATTTGGGCCGAAAATCGTGCGAGTGTAGACTGAATGTAGTCCGAGCCTCCTAAAACGATACGATTGTAGCACATGAAAAGTATTAATTTTAGGTTTTTCCCTATCAATAATTATAGAATTCACCAGTTAGTTCTCATTTTCCCATATTACTTTTGTTACAAACCAAAAGAAATACGCCATGAAAAAGATTCTATTTATCCTATTTACAGTTCAGTCTGTTTTAGCTCCCCATATAACGAAGAGCTATAGTGTTAATTCTATCGAGGATAGTTACGAATATTCGATAGTCAATCAAGAAAAGAAAACAGTCAAAAAAGACATTTTAGGCAATACTATTATTGAAGACAATAAAGGGCACAAGCAGATTATCAAAAAGGATATATTTGGAAATTCCACTATCGAAGACTATTAGGTAGACATTCTTTTCCATCTTGTTTTCTTCCCTTTCGGAAAAAAGTATCCATGAACCCTAATTGTTCATGGATACCATTCCGTTCGCATGGCTGAATATTCCTTGATCAATCAGTAATTGTATAGTCTGTTCCGTTACCATATCTAGATTGTTTCCTTTCCTACTGAAACCGAGAAGTTGGGAAGTCAGCCGTTTCAGATCTTCAGTCGGCATAGATATCTGTTGCTCTATGGCATAGCGGGCGGCGCTCATTACTTCTAGGATTGGAATATCCAGAATATCGCGTTTGGAGTTGATGCGGTAAAAGTCGCAGTCTTTAGCTTTCTCTTCATCTTCCCAGTAAATTATAGTATCTCCCGATAAAGGGTCTTTATATGCATCTTCAAGAAGATTGTCGATAAATACCTGTAAACGGGTGGTAACCCTTGTTAGATTCCAAATTCGTAATATTCTTTTATATAGCAGAGTATTTGTTATGGGTTGTTCAATCTTGACTATTTGTTGAAGTTGTTTTTTAACCTGATAGAAGGAAGCCATTACGGTATCGATATCTGTACTGTAGCCTATATCGGGTAAGTCAGCAAATATATATTCTCTTTCTCGATTGTTCACTAACTCTACAACAGGTTCATTCTCTATACTGAATGTTTTCAGAACATTATTCTCTATCGGAAGAGGAGGCTGTTCTTCTACTTTTGTGTTTTTTAAATCTTCCAGTTTTTTGATAATGCGCTCCACGACGTTCTCCTTATGTTCAAACCAGTCGACGGACCATACACGCATTACATTCCAGTGGAGCATCTGCAAAACATTCGGTTGTACTATTTCACGGTCCCTTGTAGTCTTGGTTTCATAATAGTTTCTGCCGTCACACAATATCCCTAGAATATATGTATCCGGTTGCAATGGATTGACAATCGCTAAATCCACCTTAAAGTTTGACCGTCCTACCAGAGTATCCACTTTATAACCACGCTGAGTAAGTTCCTGTGCAATTAAAGTAATAAGATTACTTTGTTGTAGGTTCTGTAGCTGGATGGCCGGAACAGGTGAGGTGCCGCGTTCTGCAAATTCAAGAAACCTCTTTAGGCCTTCCACACCTTTGGACTTTGTACGTTTCAAATCTATTTGTTCGGAGCGTAAGGTTGAGAAGATAATCATTTCATAACGTGCACGCGATACGGCTACATTCAGACGACGTTCGCCACCTTGATTATTCAATGGTCCGAAATTCATAGATACATTACCATTCCTGTCCGGGCCGTATCCTATAGAGAAAAGAATAATATCCCGTTCATCACCTTGCACATTCTCCAGATTCTTGATGAAAATAGGCTCATTACTTTGGAAAGCTTTTTCTTCCAATTCGGGATATTTGTTCAGCTCCTCAATGAGCATATCTTCTATCAAATTTTGCTGTACTTGGCTGAAAGATACGACGCCTATGCTTTTTTCAGGAACTTCAGGTGTACGTAGCCGGTTCAGTATTTCTTTCACAATGGCTTCAGCTTCGGCATGATTGCTGCGTGTACGTCCTTTATCATATGTACCATCTACCTGAACTAAACGTACTTTTGAAACTCTGTCATCCACAGAAGGAAAAGTATATAGCTTTCCATTGTAATACTGAGAATTACTGAAAGCAATCAGACTTTCGTGTTTGCTCCGATAGTGCCAAGTCAGATAACGGGATGGAATGGATAATGAGATGCAATCATCCAGAATGCTCTCCATATCGTCAAATTCAGCTTCTTCCTCGTCTACTTGTGAAGAGGAGAAGAAACTTGTCGGAGGCATTTGCTTGGGATCACCTACTACGACTAATGCGTTGCCGCGGGCTATTGCACCGACTGCCTCGCTGGTAGGCATCTGTGATGCTTCGTCGAAAATAACAAGATCGAACTTCTCTGCATCCAGATCGATATACTGAGCCACTGATATCGGACTCATCAACATGCATGGACATAGCTTGGGCAACAGAGTTGGTATCTGGTCTATAATTCTCCGGATAGATGTGCCGCGTCCTCCATTTGAAATGTTCCTTTTTAGAATTCCTATTTCGGAACTGGAGGCGGCTTCCATTGTTAGTGATGGTATTTTGGCTGCTAATCTACAGTATAGTTCTTTTTTACTCAACTCCTGAAAATCGATAGTCAGTTGTTTGTATTTGCTGATCATTTCCTCAAATAGCAACCCGTTGAAAAGACGTAAAGTTTCGTCTGCATCAACGGTCTTTAGAGCTAATTGGTGATAAACGCCCTTCATATACGCATCAGAAGCTTCCGATCCGCTTTTATGTTTATCTGTTATATAGTTGATAACTACGGTTAAATGAAGAGATTCCAATTCTCTCTTACGGATGCACCATTGTCCCCAATCTTTAATCTTATTGAAGTGAGTTAGCCAGGTATTCAGTAGAACCGGTAGTTTCATTTCAAGATTATTATCCGGCAGTTGTATGTAGCATAAACCTTTTATTTCATAGAGAACCGTATTCAACTCGTTGGATGTATCGATTAATTGCCTGAATGTATTTTCATTAGACTGTTGGAATGCGTTCCAGTCAATACTGATTTTATTTGCAAATTGATTCAGAACTTCTGCGAATGGCTGTTGAACGATTGCTGCGTATTCCGATAAAGTGTTGTAAATTATCGGAAGATTCTTAAGTATAGAATCAATATCATCCCATTTCTCTTTGCTCTTTCTTCCTAAGAAACCGAAAGAAGATGATAATTCGGAAGATTGCTCTTGAATGATCTTATTATTCTTTTGATAAGCATTTAGCTTTTCTAACAGGCTTGGTATTTGTGCTGCCTGCAAATTCATATTGTAAAGTCTGAGCTTTTTCAGATAAGAACGTTTGGCAAAGAATTTAGGTAAGAACCATTTCAATTCGATAGCTTTCCATTCTTGTTGGAGGGCAAATGCATTTTCTTCCAGAATTTGGGGCGCATAGTCTTTACCCAGTTCAGCTTGTAACTGATCTCGCTTACGACCGGACAGGACAATATCTTTCCATTCTTCTATCAAGTCGGTATTACCACCCATTCCCAATAACGTTTTATTCAGATATGGGATGGATAGAAGCTGGTTACTTATCTTGCCCATCCAGTTGATTCCATCCCAATTATCAGGTATCGAGATTCCCAGACTATTTGAAAGTAACTTTCTGTTAGTGGTAATCGAGGTGAATAAATTAATAAAGCGCCTGATTCCGGTTTGTAATTTTTGAGAGCTTTCTATGGAAGTATCGTATGGTTCCAGCCCCTTTAATGGGTGGTCTTGCGGATGCCCTGTTATCTGAAAAACTGTATCCAGTTCCTGGATATTTTCGCAAAAGTCTGTCAGTTGATTCTTGGTGATGGAGGGCAACAGAGAAAAGTCGATAGACAATTCATCTCCCTGTATCGATAAGTAGTTTGTAATGCAATCATAAAGAGAAAAGCCGGAAGCATGGGGATGATGCAACGCTTCCATATAATCGATTAATTTCTTTCTACGTTCGAATAATTGCTTTGAAGTACTTTCAAACTCGGCTGGAGACTGAATGTGAATGACTTCTATAGCCTTCTGAAGCTGAGCCAGAAAATGAGATTTAGTGACCTTATTAGAATGTAGTTCCAGACAGAACGGATCTAATCCTATCTTAGTCAGACGGTTTTGTACTACAGAAAGTGCCGCCATCTTTTCTGCTACAAACAGCACACGTTTTCCTTTGTACAGGGCATTGGCTATCATATTGGTAATGGTCTGTGATTTACCGGTTCCCGGAGGTCCATGCAATATGAAGCTCTTTCCTTCTCCTGATTCAATAACGGCTTCCAACTGCGAAGAATCGACATCAACAGGAATGGCAAAATGAAGAGGTTCAAGATTTTTGTCTATTTCTCTGGCGTCAATCTCCGGAGTCATATCCTGCCATTGAATACGATTTTCCATCAGACTGGCTATAATGGCGTTCTCTTTCAATTTGTCTGCATTGGTATGAATATCGTTCCACATGACAAACTTGTTGAATGAGAATAGCCCCAACATCGATTCTTCCACTACATCCCAACCTTTCATATTACGAATGCAGGTACGAATCGTAGCGAATATCTTTTTCACGTCTACGCCACTATCATCTTTTGGCAACGGATTCAACCCGGAAAGATTAACACTGAACTGTTGTTTCAATAGTTCGACGAGAGTTATGTTCAATATAATTTCTTCGTCTCTGGTACGGATAATATATCCGCTTGAACCTCCACGACGCACAATGTCTACCGGTAACAGTAAGATAGGAGCAAAGCGTGGTTTCACACTCTTAGGAGACTCGTACCACTTCAGGATTCCTAAAACGAGGAACAGTGAATTGGCACCATTTTCTTCGATGGCGGTTCGCGATGTACGGTATACAAATTTAAGTGAGTTCTGAAGTTCGCTTTCGGTCAGATAAGAACGGAGTTTTTTGTTTCTCAGCTCGCTGATTACTAATTCTTCCAAATTCTCTTTCCATAAAGAAGAATCATAGAGCCCTGTCTCACCCGGTTCTATTTTACTTTTAGTAGGGCTGGATAATATCTGGTAGTTTTCTCCGGCTTGCAGATGATCTTCCAGATGATCAATTTCGAAAGATATGAATGGTATAACTCTTCTACCAAGCCGGATGTTGATCAGATTATTGCGTAGAGAAAAGTCCAGTAGTTTTCTTTCCCAAATAATCTGCTTGGTTATTTCATCCTTGCTGTCCTCCAGTTTTATTTCATACCGGTCCAGTCGGTGTATTCTTTGGGTTACATTCTCATGTTCTATTCCACTGTTTTCTATTTGCCATTCACCGTTATGGTTTATGCGTTGTGGTAATGGACGGATTTTATCCAGTCTGCACCTATATACATCAATAAACAGCTCGAATCTGTTTTCTTCTTTGAGTTCTCTCTGAGCCATTGTAGCAGCTTCTTCAAATGAAATATTTTGAGAAGATGCCAGTGCGGTTGTCTCTACTAATACAATGTCGCTGATGCCATTTGCACTCCCTTTGAGTAGAAAGGAAGCATCATCGCCTACGGTTTGATGATAAATATCTTCTGTAAGCCATGCGCCTACCAATATATGTCCTTTCAACAAGACTAAAAGAGGATGAATGCCATTTGCTTCCAGACAGGAAGCATAGAGTAAAGTCAGGTCTATACATGTACCTAGTTTGCTGGTGAGTACATTATCTACCAAGCGGATACGCTGTCCCGAAGTTTCAAAGCTGGCTGGAACTGTAGAATATATTAAAGACTCAGACCGGAGAGCTTCATAAATAGCAGCTACCTGTGCACGTACTCGGTTGGGGTCCTGTGTCTGATACTCGTCTAAGGCAGAGTTTCCGGTCCACTTTTCGAGGAATTGTGAGGCTTTTACGCTTATTCTTGAAAGTATGGGATGATTGGGAGTAACAAATGTAGCTAAGAGTTCGGGCATAATCCTGGAACCGGTCCACTGATCGTATGCCATCAGTTTGATGGGAAATGTTTGCTGATGGGCTATCTCACCGGAAATCGTAATAACCAGATGAAAGATAGTATCGATGCCTTCTGTCAATTCGATTAATTTTACACTTTCAGGTGATATTTCCAGGTTGTTGATTTGAATGTTCTGTCCGTGCGGAATGACTTCGAGAATACTCTCTGAGTGCTTAATTAGTTCTCCATCTATCGAAACTTTGATATTGTTCCAATCGACTTCATCACTGTTCATTAGTTCGCAGAAATTGCATGAAGGTACATGGTTGTGTATCATTGCATAATTGATGCATGGCAGGTATTCCAGGTGGATTGTTCCATTGAAGGTGCCTGTAATTGTGTTGTCGTTTCCCATTGTTGTTATAGAATTTAACTGATAAAAGAAGTGATCCCATAATATCATTCCCGGATTCAAAGTTATAAATATAATGCTAATAATCTATACTTTATTTATAATTTAGTGAGATATTTGTCGCCTATTTAGTTCAAAAAGGATTCACCCTATTGTCCATTGTGCTGATTTTTGTGATATTTGCAACGCTTTAGAACAAAAATCACTGTTGAATTGTTTAATAACTGACAAATTTTATATCTATATGTATATTACTCTCATTGTTTTATTCCTTTCTGCGATATTCTTTATGAGTGGCAAAGTGCGTTCGGATTTGGTGGCGCTTTGTGCTTTGGTGTTACTAATTATATTCGGTATTCTAACTCCGGAGGAAGCATTGACCGGTTTCTCCAATTCCGTCGTGATCATGATGATAGGATTGTTCGTTGTGGGCGGTGCTATTTTTCAGACGGGTTTGGCGAAGATGATCAGTAGTCGTATCCTAAAATTAGCCGGTGACAGCGAATTAAAGCTTTTTATTCTTATTGTACTGGTGACTGCCTTCATCGGCGCTTTTGTCAGCAATACCGGAACGGTAGCTTTGATGCTTCCTATTGTTGTCAGTATGGCTATGGGGACACAGATTAATGTCAGTCGCCTGCTGATGCCACTTGCATTTGCCAGTAGTATGGGAGGTATGATGACACTTATCGGTACACCACCGAACCTTGTAATTCAGGAAGCACTGACTTCTGCTGGATATGCGCCCCTTACTTTTTTCTCATTTACTCCTGTCGGACTGGTTTGTGTAGCTGTCGGATTGGTGATACTGATTCCATTGAGCAAAATTTTCCTGACTAAGAAAGGCGATAAGGATCGTAAGGGCAAAAAGAATAAATCACTGAAAGAGCTGGCAGGGGAGTACCAATTGTTCCAGAACTTGTGTCGGGTACGAGTGGAAAGTAGATCCCCTTTAACTGGAAAGACCATACAGGAACTGAGTATTCCACAACGTTATAATGTGGGTATAATGGAGGTTCGCCGTCAGTCATCTTCTTCGCGTCGTCATTTCTTTAAGACGATGAGCCAGGAAATGGCTGCTGCTGATACCATTATTCAGGAGAATGATATTCTGTATGTACTGGGAGATTTTACGAATGTGGAGCGCTTTGCAGAAGAAAATACATTGAAGTTACTGGATACGCATGATGCAGAAGGCACCGTAGAATCAAAGAGTGATGAACTTGAATTCACGGAAATCGGTATTGCTGAAATTGTATTGATGCCTGCTTCTAACCTGGTCAATAAGCCGGTAAAGGATTCTGGTTTCAGAGAGAAATATGGGGTGAATATTCTGGGTATCCAACGCAAACGTCAGTATATCCTAAAGAATTTGAAGGATGAAAAGATGCATTCGGGAGATGTGCTGTTGGTGCAAGGAACATGGGAGAATATAGCGCGTTTGAGTGAAGATCCCTCTGATTGGGTAGTACTTGGACAACCGCTTGCCGAGGCTGCCAAAGTAACCCTGAATCATAAAGCACCTGTTGCCGCCATTATCATGTTGGGAATGGTGGTAATGATGATGTTCGATTTCATCCCTGTCGCTCCGGTAACGGCAGTAATGATTGCAGGTTT
>ERZ780053.470-NODE-470-length-15025-cov-2.72251_pt1 | contig 15025 bp, 23 predicted proteins | sample MGYA00511088_ERZ780053 | MGnify/ENA primary metagenome ERZ780053 (study PRJEB29588, sample SAMEA2150866) | human gut metagenome | biome: human gut; feature: human-associated habitat; material: faeces | place: Denmark | collected 2008/2010 ...
GCCCGCTCGGAGCCATCATCGCCGCCGCAGTCAGCGTGTCGAGCTGAGCGTCGGTGAGCATTATTGGCTTATACTCTCTTATTGTCTGGCGTGTGAGTACGGCATCGATGACCTCATTTCTGATTATATCAGCCATCTTTGAGAACCTCCTTGACAGCCTTGTTTATGACCCTGTCGTTGCGCTTGACCGAAAGCTCGGAGGCGTAGCCCTCGACTATTGTCTTGAACTCGTCCCCGCGCAGGCTCTTGAGGCAGTCGTCGCGGTAGCGGTCATAGTATTGCTTCGCCTCGTCCTCCGAGGGATTCTCTCTGAGAATAAGGAAAATATAGTTGTCCATGATAAGCACGGTGTTCGAGCCGACGGAGAGTTGCTGAACCTTTTCAAAGAAGCCCTCGGGATAGGAATCCGTGCCTTTTTTTATAAACTGAAGCTGATCCGAAACTGTGGAATCCGGATGCTTCTTGGAATAGAGCTCAACTATCTCGTTCATCGTCTGCCCGTTGCCCAGGCGCGTCGAGAGCTCCATGAACTCCTTGTTCATTGCCGCTTTCTGATCCGCAGTCATAACTACGGTGTCGCCGTTCGCATCGGTAGTCGTAAGATAGCCGGTTATGGCGCGGAAGGAGATATAATTCTCGTTATAGTATTTCTTTATATCGTCCTCGCTGACCGCCTTTTCGCCGCCCTCGTCATAGATATAATAGAAAAGTCTGTTGCGCGAGGTGTCGGCGGTCTCTATTTTCATGAGCGTCTGCTTCGACACGCCGAGCTTCTCATAGTAGCCCGAGAAAACATGCCAAAGGTCTTCAAGATTATTCGAAGCCGAGCGCTTTTCGGAAGCGGAGAGTGTCAGCCCGTATTCGGAGAGTTTCGTGTTGACCGCGACATATTCGCAGCACAGCTCAATCGCGGCGTCGATCATCTGCTCGTTCGTCGCATCGGCGGCAAGCTCATATTTTTCGGGGAACGCATGAACCTGGTCGAAATAATATAAAAACGTCTCATAGTCTATCTGCGCGCCCGAGATATTCAGCGCGCTCTTTTTTGATGCCGAACAGCCCGCAGTGCAGAATACGGCGGCAAGGCAGAGCAGAACGGCGATAAAGCTTTTGAACTTCTTCATTTTCGTTTATCCTTTCATCAGAGATCGAGCCATGCGGAGGAATCCGCGTCGGAGGGCATACGCCAGTCGCCGCGAGGCGAGAGGCTGACAGAGCCGACCTTCGGACCGTCCGGTATGCAGGAGCGTTTGAACTGCTGGGAGAAGAATCTCTTCATAAATAACCTGAGCCATTTTTCAATCTGCTCGCGGCTGTATACTCCGTCAAACGCGCGGCACGCCATGAACATGAGCTTGTCGGGTGAAGCGCCGAAGCGCTGGAAGTGATAGAGGAAGAAATCGTGAACCTCATAGGGGCCGAGGGTATCCTCGGTCTTTTGCGCTATTTTGCCGTTTTTGTCGGGCGGGAGCAGTTCGGGGCTGACCGGAGTCGCGAGTATCTCGCGGAGCACTTCGCCGAGCTTGCCTCCCCTCTCGTCCGCAACGAAATCGACGAGATATCTAACGAGCGTCTTGGGCACGGAGCAGTTGACTCCGTACATGCTCATGTGGTCAGCGTTATAGGTGCACCAGCCGAGCGCAAGCTCGGACAAATCGCCCGTGCCGACGAGCAGCGCGCCCTCTTTGTTTGCGGTGTCCATGAGTATCTGCGTGCGCTCGCGCGCCTGAACATTTTCATAAGTCACGTCGAGTATGCTCATATCGTGACCTATGTCCCGCATATGCTGAGTACACGCGGGGACAATATCTATATCCCTGAGCTGAGCTCCGATGCACTCGGTGAGCGTGACGGCGCTCGACTTCGTTCGCTTCGTCGTGCCGAAGCCCGGCATCGTGATGCAGATTATATTTTCTTTCGGCAGGGCGAGAAGATCAAAAGCCTTGTCCGCAACGAGCAGAGCAAGCGCCGAATCAAGTCCGCCCGAGATGCCGATGACTGCTTTTTTGAGCCCGATATGCTCGATTCTCTTCGCTAGTCCCGCCGCCTGGATATTGAATATCTCGGCGCAGCGCGCGCGTCTGACTTTTTCATCCGAGGGCACGAACGGGTGCGCGTCGAAAGTCCTGTCAATATCGCTCTCTTTGAGCTCCGGTAGGGTTATATCAATGCGCCTTATATCGCGGTCGGCATAGCGAGCCGCGTTGTCATAAAATTCGCTGTTTCGGCGCAGAGCTTCGAGCTTTTTGACATCGATGCAGGCGTATACCGCCGCGCCGTTTCGCTCAAAGCGCTCGTTGCCTCGCGAGTATGCCGCCGTTTTCGGCTATCGTACATGCGCCGGAGAACACAAGGTCTGTCGTGCTCTCGCCGATGCCGGCGGATGAATAGACATAGCCGCAGTAGCACCGCGCGCTCGTCTGTTCAATGAGACTCAGCCTGAAATCGTTCTTTGTGACCATTTCGTCGGAGGCGGAGATATTTACTATTATATCCGCGCCGCTGAGCGCAAGGACTGTTCCGGGCGACACGGGCACCCACATATCCTCGCACAGCTCAATTCCGACCGCCGCGCCGTTGCCCGCGCAGAAGAGCATATTGCCGAACGGCACCTCCTGCCCACAGAGCGTGACGGCATCGAACGGCGTATCAAGCCCCGAGACAAAGAGGCGTTTTTAACAGTTGAAGAGCCTGCCGCGCACACGCACCGGGAGTCCGACTATCACGAGCGCGCCGATATCGGCACATTCAAGAACGAGCCTGCCGAGCGCAGCCTCCGCACTTTCAATGAGCCTGTCCTGCGAAAAAAGATCGGAGCAGGTATAGCCTGTTATGCACAGCTCCGGCAGGGCAATTATCTGCGCGCCGGACGAAGCCGCCCCTTTTATCACAGGCAGGACGGCAGCATATTATCAACATTTTTATCAGCCGCGCCGACCGTCACCCTCGGGCAGACCGCCGCGGTCTTGACAAATCCGAAATCCTTCAAGATATCACGTTCCCTTTCGCGAATCTTATTATACAGATTATAGTATATACTAATCCGCGCTTTAAATCAATCCTTTTCATTTTTCGGGGGTGATCTCACGGACTCGTTTTGTTCGCTCGTTTCTTCGATAAATTCGGCGGTCTGGGGAGTCCCGCTGCTCGTCGCTTTCACGGGCACGGGGCTTCTGCTGAGCGTGCGGTCGGGATTTTTCCAGATAACGCACGTCGGCACATGGATGAAAACGACGCTCGGCAGTATATTCAGCAAAAAGAGCCGGGAATCCGGCAAAGGCTCGATATCGCAGACGCAGGCGCTCTCCGCCGCACTCGCCGCGTGCATGGGCACGGGCAACATAGTCGGCGTGGCGGCGGCGATAGCCTCAGGCGGCGCGGGCGCGGTTTTCTGGATGGTGATAAGCGCGATAATCGGCATGATGAGCGCGTGCTGCGAAAATATACTCGGCATAAAATACAGATATCGCGACGAAAACGGCGAATGGATGGGCGGCGCGTTCGTCTATATGGAGCGCGGACTGGGATTCAGACACATGGCAAAAATTTTCTGCGTTCTGTTGGTCATAGCCTCGCTTGGCATCGGCAATATGACCCAGGCGAACGCCGCCGCGCTCTCGCTCTCGGGCTCATTCGGGCTGAGTCCCGCGATAACGGGACTGATTCTCGCCGCAGGCGTGTTCGCGATAACCTGCGGCGGGCTCAAAAGAATCGCATCGGCGGCGGAGAAGATAATCCCCGCCATGACTGCGATATTCATTCTCGCGAGCTTTGCGGTCATAATAAAGAACTTTCGCGCCGTGCCGTCGGCGTTTTCGCGCATAATATCCGAGGCTTTTTCGCTGCGTGCGGCGGCAGGAGGAGCGGCGGGCTACGGGATAAAAAAAGCTCTGCGCTACGGGGTGGCGCGCGGAGTTTTTTCAAACGAAGCAGGGCTCGGCAGCAACGCGATAATCCACGCGGCGGCCGAGACGGATTCACCCGCCGAGCAGGGCTGCTGGGGCATACTTGAGGTTTTTCTCGACACAGTCGTCATGTGCACCGTGACTGCAATAACTCTCTTGGTCTCCGGCGCGCCGACGGACGGTGACGGCTCTCTCGCCTGCGCCGCGGCATTCGGCAGTGTATTCGGAAAAGCCGGTAGCATTTTCGTCTGCGTGAGCATCTGCGTTTTTGCCTTTGCCACGCTTATCGGCTGGTCATCGGCTGGTCATATTACGGGCGGCGCGGGCTCGAATATCTGCTGGGCGCAAAGAGCGCGAAGATATACAATATAATTTACGCCGCGGCAGTATTCATCGGGTGCGTCGCCGACCTCGAGCTCGTATGGGAGCTCTCAGACCTCGCGAACGCGCTCATGGCGGTACCGAATCTCATCTCGCTCTGCCTGCTCAGCGGCGAAGCGACAAAAGAGCTGAAAAAGACATATCATAATTGATATATATGTATTGATTTATTGATATAACCATGTATAATATAAGAAGTATAAATATGCTGTATTGTGGGGATTTGTGCGGAAGAGGCAAAAAATCAGTCGGTTCTGTACCGCAATCCCTCAGTCTCGGCTTACGCCGAGCCCGCTCCCTTTACTAAAATTCCACAGTGTTATAAAATTTGTTTTCAAAAGTTGGCTATGATAAGCCTTTCCCACCGCTTGCGCGGCAACGGTGCGTCGAATACGAACTGCGAGTCAATAAACTTGTGCTAAATCGCGGGCGACATCCGCCCCATACCGCATACATTTCACTTATTACTTCAAACGAAGCCAGCAAAAATATTCGGAGTCGAATTATGCCGGGATTTTTATGTGATCTGCATATCCACTCGTGTCTGTCGCCCTGCGGCGACGAGGAGATGACTCCCTATAACCTTGTCAACATGGCAAAGGTCATGGGGCTGGATATCCTTGCGCTGACCGACCACAACTCCTCGCTCAACTGCCCAGCCGCGGCGCGTGCGGCAGAAGAGGCCGGAATCGCTTTCGTGCCCGGCATGGAGCTGACGACTTCAGAGGAAGTCCACGTCGTGTGCCTGTTTCCGGATGTCGATTCCGCGCTCGCGTTTTCGAGCTACGTTGCCGAGCGCCTGCCGAAGATTAAAAATCGGCTCGATATTTTCGGCGAACAGCTGATAATGGACGACCGGGACGGTATTCTCGGGCGCGAGGAGAATCTGCTGAGCACGGCGAGTTTTATTTCAATCGGCGAGGTTTTTCCGCTCGTCTCCGGCTTCGGCGGGGTCTGCTATCCCGCTCATGTTGACCGCCCGTCGTTCAGCGTGGTTGCAAACCTCGGCTCATTCGACGAAAGCTGGGGATTCGCAAACGCCGAGATGTCCGCTTTCGCTCAGGCGGACAGGCTCATTGAAGAGCATCCGCTGCTCCGAAAAATGAGGCTTCTGCGCGCGTCCGACGCGCACTGCCTCGAAAATGTCGGCTCCGCGAGCACCGAGCTCGAACTCCCCTGCGCATCGCCGCAGGCGGTCATTGATCTGTTGAAAGGTAATTACTACCTGCAGGGTATGTAATTGGTATATAGTTTATCGATATTTTTTTCCTTAAACTGTAGCAATTTTCAGACCCGCATGATATAATTACTCCTAATGTGAAAAGGAAACTCCTTTTTGCCTATCTGTTATTTTTCTCAAACCTAAGGAGGGAAAGGCTACAAATGCTCAAAAAAATCAGTAAGATACCTTTTTCCGGCACCCCGGAACAGGAAGAGAAGCTCAATGCCGTTATCGCAGAATGCAACGGCGACAAGAGCCTGCTGATGCACGTCATGCAGGAGGCTCAGCTCATCTACGGTTATCTTCCGTTCGAGGTACAGGCTATGATAGCCGAGGGAATGGACGTTCCGCTCGAGAAGGTATACGGCGTATCGACTTTCTACGCCCAGTTCGCTCTGAGCCCCAAGGGCAGATACAACATCTCCGTATGTCTCGGAACCGCCTGCTATGTCAAAGGCTCGCAGGCTATCCTCGACAAGATAAGCGAGAGACTCGGCATCGGCCCCGGCGAGTGCAGTGACGACGCGTGCTTCTCCATCGAAGCCTGCCGCTGCATCGGCGCGTGCGGACTTGCCCCCGGCATGACGATCAACGACGATGTCTACGGCAGACTCACCCCCGATCAGATAGACGGCATTCTCGACAAATACCTGGACGCTTAACGCCATGCGCGAGCTGTCACTCAACATTCTCGATATAGCCCAGAACTCCATATCAGCCGGGGCGTCGCTGATAACAATAGATGTCAGCGAAAGCAGAGAAGAGCATCTTCTCACGCTCACGATTTCCGACAACGGCTGCGGCATGGACGAAGAACAGCTTCAAAATGTCTGCGATCCGTTTTTCACCACGCGCACGACGCGCAAGGTCGGCATGGGCATACCGCTGTTCCGCCTCGCGGCAGAGCAGACCGGCGGGCGTTTTTCTTAAAAATATCCTCGACGGCGTGCCGCTCGACAATCCGGATGTTGTGCAGTGGATGAAAGAATATATCGACGAGAACACAGCGCTACTTTAAAACCATATGACGGCGCCTGGCGCCGGGAAAGGAATAACCATGAAATCACTTGCTGAACTTAACGCAATAAGAGATAAGGCAAAGGCCAATATGAATATCCGCGAAGACAACGAATACACAACCCGCGTGCTCGTCGGCATGGCTACCTGCGGCATCGCGGCAGGCGCAAAGCCCGTGCTCACCGCACTCGTTGACGAGATTGCACGCCGCAATCTCAGCCATGTCACCGTCTCGACGACCGGCCGCAAAGGAGACCGGCTGCATCGGCATGTGCCAGTATGAGCCGATAGTCGAGGTTCTCGAACCCGGCAAAGAAAAGGTCACCTATGTCAAGGTAACGCCCGAAATGGTCGCGCGCATCGTCAGCGATCATCTCGTCAACGGCAACCCCGTCGGCGAATTCACGGTCGGCGCTATCGCCAAATAACAAGGAGGAAAATCAATGTATCGTTCACACGTTCTTGTCTGCGGCGGTACCGGCTGTACTTCTTCTCACAGTGCAGAAATAATTGCCGAGTTTGAAAAGGAGATCGCCGAAAAAGGTCTCGCAGACGAAATCAAGGTCATCAGGACAGGCTGCTTCGGTCTGTGCGCCCTGGGTCCGATAGTCGTTGTTTATCCCGAAGGCGCGTTCTACAGCCAGATAAAGGTTGAGGACGTTCCGGAGATAGTTGACGAGCACCTCATCAAGGGCAGAATAGTCAAGCATCTGCTCTACGATGATACCGTCGCCGGCGACACCGTCAAGAGCCTCAACGAGACTCAGTTCTATAAAAAGCAGAAGAGAGTCGCGCTGCGCAACTGCGGCGTTATCGACCCCGAAAATATCAATGAATACATAGCCATGGACGGCTATCAGGCTCTTGCAAAATGCCTGACCGAATACACCCCGGACGAGGTCATCCAGATAGTCAAGGATTCCGGTCTGCGCGGCAGAGGAGGCGGCGGATTCCCGACGGGTCTGAAATGGAGCTTCACCCGCAAGAATCAGGCGGATCAGAAATATGTCGTCTGCAACGCCGACGAGGGCGACCCGGGCGCATTCATGGACCGTTCCGTGCGAGGGCGACCCGCACTGCATCGTTGAAGCCATGGCGATATGCGGCTACGCCACCGGCGCGACCGAGGGCTATATCTATGTCCGCGCGGAGTATCCGATAGCGGTCAAGAGACTTCAGATAGCAATAGACGAAGCACGCGAGCTCGGACTGCTCGGCAAGAACATCTTCGACAGCGGCTTCGACTTCGACCTTCATATAAGACTCGGTGCAGGCGCATTCGTCTGCGGCGAGGAGACCGCGCTCATGACCTCCATCGAGGGCAACCGCGGCGAGCCCCGTCCGAGACCTCCGTTTCCGGCGGAAAAGGGCCTTTTCGGAAGAAAAGGGCCTTTTCGGAAAGCCCACTACCGAGAACAACGTTGAGACATTTGCAAACATCCCGCAGATAATCCTGCACGGCGCGGAGAGCTTTGCCTCCATGGGCACCGAGCGCTCCAAGGGCACCAAGGTCTTTGCGCTCGGCGGCAACATCAAGCACACCGGCCTCGTTGAGATCCCCATGGGCACGACCCTGCGTGAAATTGTCGAGGACATCGGCGGCGGCATCCCCAACGGCAGAAAGTTCAAGGCGGCTCAAACCGGCGGACCCTCCGGCGGATGCATCCCCGCGAGCCTCATGGACACCGAGATAGACTACGACAACCTCACCGCCATCGGCTGCATGATGGGTTCGGGCGGACTTATCGTCATGGACGAACGCAACTGAAAGCAACTGCATGGTCGATATAGCCAAGTTCTTCCTTGACTTCACCGTTGATGAGTCCTGCGGAAAGTGCTCCCCCTGCCGTATCGGCACGAGAAGAATGCAGGAGATACTCGAAAAGATCATCGCCGGCAAGGCGACGCTCGAGGATCTGGACAAGCTCGAAGAGCTCGCTCATTACATCAAAGAAAACTCCCTCTGCGGACTCGGTCAGACGGCTCCCAACCCCGTCCTTGCGACCCTCAAGTTCTTCCGCGATGAGTATATAGCGCATATAGTCGACAAGAAGTGTCCCGCAGGCGTATGTAAGGCGCTGCTGAGCTTCAAAATCGACAAGGATCTGTGCATCGGCTGCGGTCTCTGCGCCAGAAACTGCCCCGTCTCGGCTATCGGCAAGACCGACTATGTCGCAGAGGGTCACAAGCTGCCGTCGTACACTATCGACACGGCGAAGTGCATCAAGTGCGGCGTCTGCATGGAAAACTGCAAGCGCGCCAAGGCAATCAGCAAAGGTTAAGGAAGGAGGGTCAACACAGCATGGAAATGGTAAACATAAAGATAAACAACATGCCCCTGAGCGTACCCAAGGGCATATCCATACTTGAGGCGGCGCGTATGGCCGGCATTGAGATCCCGACCCTCTGCTACCTCAAGAAGATAAACGAGATCGGCGCATGCCGCATCTGCATGGTCGAGGTCAAGGGCGCGCGTTCGCTCGTGACCGCCTGCGTGTACCCCGTTAACGAGGGTATGGAGATATTCACAAACAGATATTCACAAACACCGAGCGCGTCCGCAAGAGCCGCAAGATGACCCTTGAGCTCATTCTTTCGACGCATGACAGAAAGTGTCTCTCGTGCGTCCGCAGCGGAACCTGCGAGCTCCAGCAGCTCTGCAAGGAATTTGGCGTTGACGACGAGGGGCGCTTCGACGGCGCAAATCCCGTCCACGAATACGATGATTCCGCTATTCATATGATAAGAGACAACGGCAAGTGCATTCTCTGCCGCCGCTGCGTCGCAGCATGTCAGGCTCAGCACATCTCCGTTATCGGCGCAAACGCCCGCGGATTTGACACCCACATCGGCTCGGCGTTCGAGAGACCGCTCGATTCCGTGGCGTGTGTCTCCTGCGGCCAGTGCATTGTCAACTGCCCGACCGGCGCTATATATGAGAAGGACGACACCGCAAAGGTTCTCGAGGCTATCAACGATCCCGAGAAGTTCGTCGTTGTTCACACCGCGCCTTCAATCCGCGTCACCCTACCCTCGGCGAGTGCTTCGGAATGCACATCGGCACCAATGTTCAGGGCAAGATGGTCGCGGCGCTCAGACGCCTCGGCTTCGACAAGGTCTTTGACACCGACTTCGGCGCAGACCTCACGATTGTCGAAGAGGCAAACGAGTTCCTCGGCAGAGTCCAGAACGGCGGCGTGCTCCCGATGATAACCTCCTGCTCGCCCGGATGGATAAAATACTGCGAGCATTACTATCCCGATATGCTCGATCACCTCTCGACCTGCAAATCGCCCCAGCAGATGTCCGGCGCGATAATCAAGACCTGGTATGCCGAGAAGATGGGCATCGACCCGAAGGATATCGTCGTTGTCGGCATCATGCCCTGCACGGCGAAGAAGTTCGAGACCAAGCGCGACGATCAGGCGGCGTCCGGCTATCCGGATGTTGACTACTCGCTGACCACGAGAGAGCTCGGCAGAATGATCGAGAGCGCGGGAATATACTTCAAGCACCTGCCCGACGAGGAGTTTGACAATCCTCTGGGCGACTCCACCGGCGCAGCCGTTATCTTCGGCGCAACAGGCGGCGTTATGGAAGCGGCGCTGAGAACCGCCGTTGAGAAGCTCTCCGGCGAGGAGCTCAAGAGCCTCGACTTCACCGCGACTTCACCGAGGTTCGCGGCACCGACGGAATAAAGGAAGCTTCCTACACCGTCAACGGCATGGAAGTCAAGGTCTGCGTAGTCAGCGGACTTGCAAACGCCAACACGATTATGGAGAAGGTCAAGAACGGCACTGCCGACTATCACTTCATCGAGATCATGGGCTGCCCCGGCGGCTGCGTCAACGGCGGCGGTCAGCCGATACAGCACGCAGTCGTGCGCAACTTCGTCGACCTCAGAGCGCGCAGAGCCGCCGCTCTCTACGAGGCGGACAAAGATATGCCCCTGCGCAAGTCGCATGAGAGCGAGGCTGTCAAGCGTCTCTACGCCGAGTTCCTCGGCGAGCCCGGCAGCCACAAGGCGCACGAAGTGCTCCACACCTCATATGTAGCAAGACCGAAATATAAATAAGCACAAACAAAGAATCAATCCCGCTCTGCAAAGGTGGGATTGATTCTTTAACTTTTTTAAAAATCAAAACACGATTGACTTTTTTACTCTTTCTGTTAAAATATAATTGTAGCGCAGAAGTATTGTCATTTATCTGCCGCAAGGAAATTGAAAGGATGTGAAGTGATGAAAAAAAATAAAAAAGCTTTTGCCGTGATTTTCGAGGTGCTTCTTTGGCCGCTGTTCCTGCAGGCGATAATATACTGCGTCTGCGAGATTTTCCGGCCGGTTTTCCGCCCTGTATTTAACTTCTTTTTTACACATATGCACGATTTCTATTATGACTGCATAAGGATTTCAGAGTATGGAATGTTTTACTTTTACGCGTTTCGCTTCATATGGGCGGTCGCCTTTGTCAGCCTGTTCTTCTTCTATCTTTCAAGGAGAGCTCAAATTCGTAAATTCCGTTCTTTCTTCACCGTCTTTGTCTTGTCGGCGATACCGATGATTTTGATGCGAATCACCATGCAATATGATTGGGTAATACACCCTGTATTCACTTCTCCTTATCAGGATTTACTGCCGTTTTTAACTTTCTTGTTCCGTTTTCTGTATGTTATAATTACGCTTTGGTCATTAGCAAACATCATTTTCTCCGTAAGGAGAATAACGGCAAAGATTCAACCGTAAACGCTGTAAAAACTATAGCAAAACCCGCCTCAGACTTATATCTGCGGCGGGTTTGCTTTGGTGGGTTTGATTTATATATTCTTTATCTCGTCAAAAATCTCTTTCGTGATTCGTCTGTCTTTGTAATAGAACTCGCGGTCGTGCTCGTTTATCTCCCTCGCGACGCGGCAGGGATTGCCGTAGGCGACGACATTCTCCGGAATATCTTTCGTAACGACGCTGCCCGCGCCGATAACGCTGTTGTCTCCTATCGTCACTCCGGGCATTATCAGAGCCCCCGCGCCTATCCAGCAGTTTCTGCCGATATGCACGGGCATATTGAACTGATACGCCTTTTCGCGCAGCTCGGGCAGGATAGGATGCCCCGCTGTGGCAACGGTCACGTTGGGTCCTATCATCGTATAAGAGCCGATGTAGATATGCGAGTCGTCAACGGCGGTGAAGTTGAAGTTTGCGTATATAGAGTCGCCGAGATGGATGTGCGCCCGCCCCAGTTCGCGTGGAACGGCGGTTCGAGATAGCAGTTCTCGCCGACTTCGGCGAACATCTCTTTCATCAGCGCCTGCCATCTCTTCTGCTCAGTCGGGCGCGTGGAATTGAACTCGTAGAGCAAATCGAGCTTTTTGAGCTGCTCGTCAAATATCGACTCCTCGTTCGGATAATACGTTCGGATAATAGAGCTCGCCAGTGTGCATTCTTTCATTCCCATGGTCTTTCTCCTTTTCTGTTTTTCTCCGCTTTGATTATACTTTATGCGCCCGCTTTTTCAGCCTTTTTTGAGCAAATGCGCGCATGTTCTGCGACATTCGGGCTTTTTTGTTGACTTTGTGTGCTTCAAATATTATACTTTATAATAGACTTATATAGGAGATTTTTGTTTTAAGTCGGAAGGTGAAGAAAAAATGGATAAATTCATGCCAAAGACCATCGAACAGCTCAACGCCGAATTTGAGGCGCGCATGGAAAAGGCCAAGCAGGATGAGCTGAACGCGGCGGCGGAAAAGGCGGCGGCAGAGATAAAAGCCGCCGAAGAAGCACGAAAAGCCGAGGAAGCCCGCGCAGCAGCCGAAGCAAAGGCAGCAGCTGAAGCAAGAGCAGCAGCTGAAGCAAAAGCGGCTGAGGAAGCGAGACGCGTTGAAGAGTGCAGCTATGACAGCGTGATAGACAACTCGGTTATCTCCGCAAACGAGCTCGAACCGGTAGAGGACGACTTTGAAGAGACTTATTCCGGCGAGGAAGAGGTTTCTGTCGAAGAGTCAGAGCCCGAAGTTAAAGAAGTGCCTGTTGAAAAGCAGAAGAATGAATACGGCGAACCCGATCCCCACGGATATTTCGGCGCGCCGATAGACAAGAGCAGACCGCGCAAGAACCTCTCCGAGGAGACAGCTTCCAAGGTCGAGCCGAAGTTCGACTTCGAGCGCACCTCGGACTATTCGGGTGCGATGCTCCAAAACGGATTCAAGCCGCAGAAAGACAAATTCAAGGGCGCGAGGATATTCACGACCGTTCTCATCGTCATAATAGCCGTTGTGTCGCTCGTCAGTTGTGTCGCTCGTCACCGCGCTTCTCTGCGTTGCAGCGGCGCACCCCGACAAATTCCTGCTCGACCGCGGACTCGCCGTGTGCAGCGAAAATGTCGCAGGCTCGAATATAAAGAGCGGCTCGCTGTGCCTCACACGCAGGGCATCCGCCGCATCCGCGGACGAAGTTGCGCTGTACAAGCTCGGCGGCAAATACGAATTTGCGTTCGGTTCGTCTTTGCCCGAGGGTGCTTCAATAGTCGCGCTCGCCACGCACTGCGTGCCGTTTATCGGCAAGTTCATCTCGAACGTCACGAACATGTGGATAGTCTACACCTGCTCGGCTCTCGCGGCGATACTCATCATCCTGATAATCAGGCTCGCAGCGTTCAGCGCGCCGGAGGAGAGCGTTACCGACGGAGTTAAGAGCAAGAAGAGCCGCAAATAACAAAAAACCAAGAGCCGCACGGTTGATCCTGCGGCTTTTGCATTTGGAGGAAACCCAATGTCAATAGAAAGAGTCAGAGAATATTTCAGAAAGCTCGGAATCGAGGACCGAGTGATGGAGATAGACGAGTCGAGCGCGACCGTTGCCCTCGCGGCAAAAGCTCTCGGCTGCGAAGAAGGCAGGATAGCAAAAACTATATCATTTTCGCTCGACGGCGAGCCGATACTCATCGTCACGGCGGGCGACACGAAGATAGACAACGCAAAATACAAGTCCCGCTTCGGCAAGAAGGCAAAGATGCTCTCGCACGAAGAGGCGGCGCAGCTTATCGGCCACGCGGTCGGCGGAGTGTGCCCGTTTGCCGTGAACGACGGCGTGAAGATATATCTCGACGAGTCACTCAAGAGATTCGACACGGTATACCCCGCCTGCGGCAGCAGCAACAGCATGATAGAGCTGACCCCCGCCGAGCTCGAGGAATACTCCAAGCCCGAAAGCTGGGTCGATGTCTGCAAGCCGATGGCATAAAAATCGGGGCGGCGAAGAAAAATTTTTTCAAACCGCCTCCGAACACTTGACAAACCGCAAAAAAAATCTTATAATCACATAGCAAACAAATGGGGGCGTAGCTCAGCTGGGAGAGCGTACGGTTCGCATCCGTAAGGTCGAGAGTTCGATCCTCTTCGTCTCCACCAAGAAAAAACCTCGTTCATAAGAACGAGGTTTTTTCAGTTATATTCGCCTGCGGCGAGTTATATTGCTTCGCAGTGATATTCGGCATACGCCGAGTTATATTTGCTCTGCAAGCTTCAGGGCGAATATAATATCACTTTTGCGCAGCAAAAATATCACGCCGAGCGAAGCGCGTCATATCGCAAGGGGATGTGATGTTAAATCAAAAAGCCGAGAAAAGCAGTACGGCGGACGGTCGGAAAGTCCTGCGCAAAATTAACAGAATATAACTGTGTCGGTGTTTTTATACTCGATACGTTATACTGAATTCGATAAACCGGATGCTATGGAGGAAATGATGATAATCAAAGTCGATAGGGACACTGAGCTTGCAAAAATGCTTCTGTCCTTCGTGGAGAACTGCTCGTGGGACGGTGTTAAAGATCATATTGCGGATATGCTCCGCTCATGGACATTTTCGGATTGGGAAACGATGTTTGCCGCGATTGCAGACGGAAAAATTGTCGGCATGGCGTCCGTGATGAAAACGGATTATTATCCGCTTGCGGAAATCTATCCGTGGGTGTCCTGCGTTTTCGTATCCGAAGACTCCCGAGGTCAAAAAATCAGCGGAGAACTGATTGAATATGCGAACAGATATCTAAAAGAAAACGGCTTCGGCAGAAGCTATATCCCCGCGGAGTTTTTCGGCTTGTATGAGCACTACGGATATAGGTATCTCAAGGATATTGTAAACTATGACGGCGGTACGGATCATTTATTTGTGAAAGACTTTTAAGAGGCAAACCGCGCCGAAGTTGTGGGTGCCAAGCTGGTTCATCTTGTGGCGAACCATGCTCAATTCCTGCTCGTTCAGGCAGATTTCCTTGCGGATGGGTCGTGTGCGGTCTGGCATATTGAAACACTCCTTTCACAATACAACGGACATTTTTTCTCAAAAACTTGGTAGTGACGAAAAGAAAATTTTGAAGACGAGGGCATTGGCGATTCGTTGCCCCTCACTTTACAACGGACATTTCTTCGTCGAAACGCAGGTATCGAAATGAGAAATTTTCAAAAAATATGCGCCCCTGCTTTTGCGAAAGCGGGAGCGCG
>ERZ780053.472-NODE-472-length-14998-cov-2.27592_pt1 | contig 14998 bp, 13 predicted proteins | sample MGYA00511088_ERZ780053 | MGnify/ENA primary metagenome ERZ780053 (study PRJEB29588, sample SAMEA2150866) | human gut metagenome | biome: human gut; feature: human-associated habitat; material: faeces | place: Denmark | collected 2008/2010 ...
AGAAATCATCACCGATACAGCCTACTTCACCGGTAGAAGACATATCCACACCCAGTACCGGGTCTGCCTTGTGCAGACGGGAGAAAGAGAACTGAGAAGCTTTCACACCAATCCAGTCGATATCGAATGCCGACTTGTCAGGACGAGTATAAGGAGCATCCAGCATGATGCGGGTAGCAGTTTCAATAAAGTTACGCTTCAGCACCTTAGACACGAACGGGAAACTACGTGAAGCACGAAGGTTACATTCGATTACCTTCACCTCATTGTTACGTGCCAGGAACTGAATATTGAACGGACCGGAGATATTGAGTTCCTTTGCAATCTGACGGCTGATTTTCTTGATACGACGTGCCGTAGCAAAGTAAATCTTCTGTGCAGGAAATACCAATGTAGCGTCACCGGAGTGTACACCGGCAAACTCCACATGCTCGGAAATAGCATATTCCACTACCTCACCATTCTGAGCAACAGCATCAAATTCGATTTCTTTTGTATTCTGCAAGAACTGAGAAATTACCACCGGATATTCTTTAGATACTTCAGCAGCCATTTTCAGGAAGTTCTCCAATTCTTCTTCATCGTAGCATACGTTCATCGCAGCACCCGAAAGTACATAAGACGGACGAACCAGTACCGGATAACCCACTTTCTCTACGAAACCTTTCACATCTTCCAGACTGGTAAGCTCTTGCCAAGCCGGCTGGTCGATACCCAGTTGGTCGAGCATAGCAGAGAACTTATTACGGTTTTCAGCACGGTCGATAGAAAGAGGAGAAGTTCCCAGGATGGGCACTGACTGACGATGCAGTTTCATTGCCAGGTTGTTCGGGATCTGTCCGCCTACAGATACGATTACGCCGCGCGGCTGTTCCAGGTCAATAACATCGAGTACACGCTCAAAAGACAGCTCATCGAAGTAAAGACGATCGCACATATCATAGTCAGTAGATACGGTTTCAGGGTTATAGTTAATCATGATGGACTTGTAACCCAGCTTACGTGCAGTCTGCACGGCATTTACCGAACACCAGTCGAACTCTACGGAAGACCCGATACGGTAAGCACCGGAACCCAGTACAACCACTGACTTTTCATTCTTGTAATAGTTTACGTCATAACCCTCAACGGCGTACGTCATGTACAGGTAATTAGTCAGTTCAGGATGCTCGGAAGCAATCGTATTGATACGTTTTACAGCCGGCAGGATGCCCAACTCTTTACGACGTGCACGCACCATCAGATTTTCTTTCTCCATATTGCCTTGCGGCTCGAGTACGAAACGCGCAATCTGGAAGTCAGAGAAACCCAGCACTTTTGCCTGACGCAATACGTCGGCCGGAATATCTTCCACCTTATTATATTGGGAAAGTTTCAACTTATAGTCAACAATGTTCTTCAACTTGCCAAGGAACCAGGGATCAATCTTGGTCAGGTCAAAGATGCGGTCTATCGTATAGCCATTCTCCAAAGCTTCAGCAATAGCAAATACACGCAAGTCGGTAGGACGTGAAAGCTCACGATCCAGATCATCGAAGTGCAGGTCGTTGCCTACAAATCCGTGCATACCCTGACCGATCATACGCAAACCTTTCTGGATGATTTCTTCGAAAGAACGTCCGATAGACATGATTTCACCTACAGACTTCATGCTGGAACCGATTTCACGGGATACACCTACGAACTTCGTCAAGTCCCAACGAGGAATCTTACAAATCAGATAATCCAGTTGCGGAGCTACATACGCTGAATACGGAGTACCCATTTCGCCAATCTGGTCGAGCGTATAGCCCAATGCGATCTTAGCGGCCACGAATGCCAACGGATAACCCGTAGCCTTAGAAGCCAAAGCAGAAGAACGCGACAGACGGGCATTCACCTCAATCACACGGTAGTCGTTAGTTTCCGCATTAAATGCATACTGAATGTTACATTCGCCCACAATGCCCAGATGACGGATACACTTCGTAGAAAGATCTTGCAACATCTTCACCTGCTCGTCAGTCAGCGAACAAGTCGGAGCCACTACAATAGACTCTCCCGTATGGATACCCAGCGGGTCGAAGTTTTCCATGCTTGCCACCGTGAAGCAGTGGTCATTAGCATCGCGGATTACTTCGAACTCAATTTCTTTCCAACCTTTCAGAGACTCTTCTACAAGAATTTGTTTAGAGAAAGCGAAAGAGCTTTCGGCCAACTTCAGGAACTCTTCTTTATCCTGGCAGATGCCGCTACCCAAACCGCCCAGTGCATAAGCGGAACGAACCATAACCGGAAAACCGATGCGTTCAGCAGCAGCAATTGCATCTTCCATACTTTCTACAGCCTGGCTGACGGGAGTTTTCATATCGATCTCGTCCAGCTTCTTCACGAAGAGGTCACGGTCTTCCGTATACATGATAGCTTCCACCGAAGTTCCTAATACGCGCACACCGTACTTAGCCAGCACACCGCTTGTGTACAACTCGGCACCAGAATACCATCGGGACGTTCTTTCTTGATGATTTCTTCTACGAAATAAGTGGTTACAGGCAAGAAATAAACCTGATCTGCAATACCTTCCGATGTTTGGATAGTAGCAATATTCGGGTTCACCAACACTGAACTGATACCTTCTTCACGCAGAGCCTTCAATGCCTGCGAACCGGAATAGTCGAACTCCCCGGCCTGACCGATCTTGAGTGCACCTGAGCCCAAGACCAACACTTTCTTCAAATTCTTTTCCATATATTCTCTTGTTGTCTATTAAGTTTCTTCCTATACATTCGGGCACAAAAAAAATGCGTTACCCAACAAAGGATTAACGCATTACCAAAGAACTAACAATATCTTCTCAGAGAAAGAGAAATCATCGACTAACGAATGAAATTCATTCGAATACAGATTATATGTATCTCTTTTTCCGTGTTGTTGCATCGTTGTTTTAAAATTTGTGCAAAGTAACGACTTATTTCGATAATAAACAAATTTAGAGCCTGTCTTTATTCTCTATATTTATTTAAAATAGCAATTGCCTCCTATTAAGCTATTTAAAAGCATGATATAGTACCGCCATTAGTTTCATCAGCTGAAACTTGTAGTTCCACACCGAGAAACTAATCACCACTTATAGACTTCCGAATAAGACTCAAACTGAAGTGCGTCGGTAATGCCGTTCTGAGTAAATATATGCCTGATATATCGTTGACCTTCAGGCGTAATGAAACGCTCTTTACGGTAGATCCGATAATAATGCGTCTTGCCGAAGTAGGAAACAATCTGGTGCCGCATATCGGCTGCCAAGCTAAGAGGAACATCGTCAAATAAGTTTCTTACCCCCCATGCCACACGTATCTTCTGGATAGGCAGGAAATAGGAACACTGAGAAGAATCGGCAGGAATAGCTGCCGGACTGAGAATTGTAATCAAAGGTTTATCAGCCGTGCAATGCCGCGCAGCCAAACGGCGCAAGCAAGTATCTGACCTGGAACAATCGTTCTTGAAACAATGAATAAACCCTTGAGGGACCGCTTGATAATCAAAATCTGTTTTCATCGCGTTTTATATTAAGTATATTTCCACAAAGGTAAACTCTTTTTTCAGGAAAAGCAACAAGAGTATGGTTTCTCTTTCGCTTCTCTAAAGAATTATGAAGCTAAAGTCAGAGAAAAGCGTTACCTTTGTATTCATTTTCAAAGAAAAACATAATAAATAGAATAATATAAATATGTCTAAAGAGAAAATCATCCTCACGGGCGACCGCCCTACAGGACGCCTGCACATAGGACATTATGTGGGCTCATTGAGAAGAAGAGTGGAGTTGCAGAACTCCGGTTTGTATGACAAGATATTCGTTTTCATTGCCGATGCACAAGCATTGACTGACAATGTGGACAACCCGGAAAAGGTACGTCAGAATGTTATCGAAGTGGCGCTTGATTATCTGGCATGCGGACTGGACCCGGCAAAAAGCACTATCTTCATTCAATCTCAGATCTGCAACGTAATCCTACAGTAAAGGCAGAAATTCAGTTGCGCAACTTCGACGCCAGCATCCCAGTAGGTTTCTTCACCTACCCCATCAGCCAGACTGCGGACATTGCCGCTTTCAAGGCAACAACTGTCCCTGTGGGCGAAGATCAGGAACCAATGTTGGAACAGGCACGCGAAATCGTTCGTCGTTTCAACTATATCTATGGCGAAACACTGGTTGAGCCGGAAATCCTCCTGCCCGAAAACGCCGCCTGTCTGCGGACGGAAAAGCCAAGATGAGCAAGAGCCTGGGCAACTGTATCTACCTCTCCGACTCTGCCGACGAAGTACAGAAGAAAGTGAAAGGTATGTATACCGATCCCGACCACTTGCGTGTTCAAGACCCGGGTAAAGTAGAAGGCAACCCTGTATTTACTTATCTGGATGCTTTCTGCCGCCCCGAACACTTCGGCCTTTACCTGCCCGAATATCCGAACCTCGATGAACTGAAAGCACATTATCAGCGTGGAGGTCTGGGTGATATGAAGGTGAAAGGATTCCTTAACTCCATCATGCAGGAGACGCTGGAACCGATTCGCAATCGTCGCAAAGAATTCGAAAAAGACATTCCTGCCATCTATGACATGCTGAAGAAAGGTTGCGACGCAGCACGCGAAGTTGCCGCCGCTACATTGGATGATGTACGCAAAGCAATGAAGATCAACTATTTCGACGATGCGGAACTGATAGCAGAACAAGTAAAGAAATTCAGCGGAGAATAAAAAAACAATATCCTCTGTTACGAGTAACGCCCTGGCCTCCCGTAGAATCTACGAGAGAACAGGGCGTTACCTTTTTAATGGAAAGACTATATTTAGTTAGCAGATTTCACTAATACCACACGGTTCAGGATCGGTTGACCAAATTTGTCTACACCACCACCGGCTTCCACATTCAAGCGATCGGCAGCAATACCGTAATTCTTAACCAATGCATTCTTAACAGCTTGTGCACGTTTCAAGCTCAACTCCTTGTTGAATGCCGGAGTACCGGTTGCAGAGTCAGCATAACCGTTTACGGTGTACGTTGCATTCGGGAACTGTTTCATTTGTTCTGCCAGATAAGACAGGTTCATGATTTCACGCGGAGACAATTCAGCAGAACCAATCTGGAAGAATACGGTACGCGGTGCGATATCCGGATCCGGAACAATCACCTGTGTTTCTGTTACTTCAGCCACCGGCTGGTTTTCAGCCTGTACCAGTGCATTCTTCAATTCTGCATTCTGTGCACCCATCATAGCCAACTTATCCTGCATGGCGGCCAGTTCGATCTGAGAGATCAACTGCGGCATCGGGCGACGGAAACCACGGGCGGGGAAACGATAAGTCAGACCAACCGTAGCGCTCAATACGCCATCATATCCGTGATCACCACCTACTTCACCATCAAATTTATCTTCAGCAGCCATTGCGCTCAATTCCAGGTTAATATCTACTGCATTCGAAATACGGAATTTATTGATAATACCTGCATTCACAGACAAAGCTTCGCGATGAGGTTTGGAGTAATTGTGAGTGAAACCGGCACCTACATAAGGAATAATCTCATAAACACGATGCTGATTATAACCTCCGAAAAGAGCATTCAGATTGAACATCACGTCACCGTGCAAGTTCATATAGTCAAAACGTTGTTTATAGTAACCGTCTTTCAGCTCGGCACCCTTCACGTAGTCGGCACCTTTATCATAAGTAAAGCCTCTAGCCTGCAAACCGCTATATTGCAGACGCAATCCCAAACCGGGAGTAAACCATTTACCGACAGAGATATTCAATGTAGGACTGATACGCTTACCAAAACTTCCTGCACTATCATTATCACCAAAAGTAGCTTCAGCACCGCCGCCGATAGAGAAGAACCAATTGCTCCAGAAAGGATTGGTGATTACCTGATATTTATCCTGTACCTGGATAATTTCGTATTCGACTACTTCAGTCTTCTGTTGCGCCATAGTAGCAGAAGACAAACCGGCCAAAGCCAGTAACATTAGAATCTTTTTCATATACCTTAAATAGTTAAGTGGTTAATTTAAATTCATTATTGTAACTGTTTAAATAACACCATCCGAACTAAAAGGTTTTACGAAGATAGTTTTTTTTGTTCCGACCGCGCCACAAGCCGGGCAGGAAGGCTTCTATACAGATAAATAAATAATGATTCGCCCCTACAAGCACCTTAATCAGTCCTGTAGGGGCGAATATCATTCACACGTATGTGCGAAATTGTTTTAACAAATAGATTATACTACTTTAACGAGCAAATAGTTTTTCAATATCTTCTTCTTTAATCGTTGACAATACGGTACGTCCATCCGGTGTATAATTCGGAGTAGGACAAGCAAACAGATTATCTACCAGATTAGCCATTTCTTCATTGCTCAACACCTGGCCGTAAACAATGGCAGCAGCCTTCGCCAGTGTCAGAGCCAACATCGTTTGCACTTCTTCCTTCACGTCATTTCCCTTTTCCATTGCCGTATGCACCATATTACGCACCAGCTCCACCGGATTCAACCCTTCAATGCCGGACGGAATGCCATTGATCGCATAACTTCCTCCTCCCAGAGGTGTCAGTTCAAACCCAACTGCCGAAAAGTCTTCCATGATGCTTTCCAACACCGCAGCTTCCGAAGCGGGCAATTGCACGATTTCAGGAAACAAAACTCCTTGAGAAACCCCTTGTTTCTGACGTATTTGATTCATATAACGTTCAAACAACACCCGGATATGCGCCCGGTGCTGGTCTATCAGCATCAAACCGGATTTTACCGAAGTCAGAATAAAGCGCCCTTTGAATTGAAAATGCTGCGCACCTTTCTCCACTGCCGGTTCGTTGGGAGAAAAATACAACGATGCAGATGGAGAGGATACAGTTTCCGTCTCCTGAACATACGGAGTACGCTCTTCGGACATATCTACCGATGCAGGTGCAGAAGTCCAGTCCGTTTCGTCTACAAAAGGTTCTTCTTCCATAGGCGTATTCATCTTGCTGGCTTTCTCCAGACCATCATACAGTCCTTCCCAATCCACTTTCGGCCGGGAATAGCTGCCCCCACCACTATAAGAGGAAGCTGAAGAAGTCTTGAACGGATTGAAGTCTGAATTATAATGCACCTTCGGAGGCTCTATCGGACGAGTCTGATCGAATGCGGGAATATCCGGCATACCTTCCGTATCGAAATCAATGGACGGCACAGCATTGAATTTACCCAATGACTCTTTTACCGCTGCGGAAACGATCTGCCAAATTGCCTGCTCGTTTTCAAACTTAATCTCGGTTTTGGTAGGATGTATATTCACATCAATGTTAGCCGGGTCCACATCAAAGTAAATGAAATAGGAAATCTGTTCGCCTGCCGGAATCAATTGTTCATAAGCATCCATCACCGCTTTATGGAAATATGGATGACGCATATAACGTCCATTCACAAAGAAATACTGATGAGCTCCTTTCTTACGCGCCGTCTCCGGTTTGGCAACAAAGCCAGATACCTTCACCATAGTAGTATCTACATCTACCGACAGCAGATGCTGGTTCAACTTCTTGCCAAATACGGCAAGAATACGTTGGCGAAGTGGCATCGCAGGCAGGTTGAATAATTCGGTATCATTACTATATAAGTAGAAAGCCACTTCGGGATGTACCAGAGCTATGCGTTCAAATTCAGTAAGGATATTGCTCAATTCCGTCGAGTTCGCTTTCAGGAACTTGCGGCGGGCAGGTATATTAAAGAATAAGTTCTTAATGGAAAAGTTACTTCCTTTAGGACACGAAACGGCTTCCTGACTCTCTACTTTAGAGCCGGCTATCACAATCCGTGTACCCAGTTCCTCATTCGCCATACGGGTTTTGAGTTCTACTTCCGCCACCGCAGCAACAGAAGCCAACGCCTCTCCACGGAATCCCATCGTGCGCAAGGCAAATAAATCGGCAGCCTGCCTTATCTTAGAGGTGGCATGGCGTTCGAAAGCAAGGCGCGCATCCGTTTCGGACATGCCTTTACCATCGTCAATCGTCAATCACCTGTATACAGGTTTTCCCTGCATCCGTCACCAATACGTGTATTTCTTGTGCTTCGGCATCAATCGCATTCTCTACCAATTCCTTAATGACGGACGCCGGACGCTGAATCACCTCTCCGGCAGCAATCTGATTGGCAACCGAATCGGGCAGCAAATGAATTATGTCGCTCATGATAATTACAAATTATGAATTATGAATTACAAATAACGAATAACAACAGGTTCCATGATGCTACATTGTAATTCGTAATTAAATTAAACGATTCCGGTGCTTATGGCATACCACAAGTATATCAGCAAAGCAATAATCACCAGTATCACCCCCAGGTGTACCGGTTTACGCCCGCTTTCCTTGCGTCGTTTCAAGTGGGTAGTGCCTTCTACGAACTTTCCCCGGATATCTTCCGGTGAGAACTCCTTCTCAGGCAACATTCCCAATTCACGTTTGGCGCTTTCTTCCATCTTCGCCAACTTCTCTTTCCGCTCATCCACATATATATATGGATGATTAAAGCCACGAGGCTTTCTCATTGTGAACATTCCCATAGCGCTTATTTATTTCTTTTTATATTCATATTCCTTGGTGAAACTATAGGCTTACGATCTGATTTCTGCAATTGTTCGCCAGCCCTTTTACCTCTCCACTCAAATATATCTTCCTTATTCCTCGGGCGGATATAGTCAAACCAGACAAAAGGCGGCAACTTATATTTGTCAGCCGGAATCTGATCCATCGGATAGAGCGTACCATTCGCTTTCCCTATAAAAGCTCCTTGCTCCATACGCCTTTCTTTCAGTAACATACGCAGGAAACTGCCCTCAGAATAGTTCAATCCTATCATGGTACTGTCTTTATCGTCTATCGGATAGAAGACAACCAGCACATTACCATTCACATCCACCTGACGCATATCTCCGCCAACAAAAAAGCCTTTCATCTCCTTGCCCGTCACCTGGTTGTAATGAACAGAATCTTTCTGCTCCACAGCCAAAGCCTGATTGATTATGTGCGCCCAGTCTATGGTACTGTCATTCATATAGACTTTAATTTCCTCACCCAACAATTGTTGTGAGCCATGCCATAAGATAGGATCAGTATACATAGTCATGCAAGAGTCTTTAGAATTATACACCAAAGAATCGCATACTGCCTGAACATCCGTACGATAAGCACGTACTTTATGATATACCCTCATCTCACGAAACATGGAGTCCGTATTTATATGATAGGTAATCAACCGCAGTGTATCACCGTGCATAAACAAACTGTCACCTTGTGAATAATCAATGGCAACTGCACGTTGAGTAGCGAGTGCACTTCCCGTAATCTCATTGTAGAAACAATAGTTACCTGTGAGCATATTCCTGTTAATGGTATCATTCATCTGCACATTGTCAAATGCTTCACCATATCCCAAAACACGATCATAGAAAATACTGTCACCCGTCAGTTTCTTGCCTTCGTTGGTCAGCACGGAACGATCCAGCAGTTCAGCCTGCTCTGTAGTGGTATTATAAATACCTCGTTCGGAATAGATGTGGTTCTTATCACTCACAATATCCGAAGGGCCCAGAATCGTAGCAATCTTCGTATCGGTGCTATATTTCAGGGTATCCGAAGTCAATACAAATTTCGGATTAACCAACTTCACATCATGGTTGAATACGGATATTTTCGTGGCCGGACTATATTCTCCCCACTCGGAAGTCAGCACATTCTCTTCATCGGTCAGTGTACCGCCATCGAAGTAATAACCCAGATTATACAAACGGTCGTAGTTTAAACTATCCGTTGTCAATACCGTATTCCGGTTAATCATGCGGACATTCTCACGAAGCATTGCCAACTGCGACATACCGTCATAATACAGATAATCTCCATAAATAAAGAGCGTATCCCCCTGTTCCATACGGACATTACCGAAAGCTTCCACCGAATTTGTCTTCTCGTAAATCAACGCACTGTCACAGTACATATACATACTGTCATGACGCAGCTTTACCGACCGGATCAGAATCTGAACATCCGGAAGCAGAATTTTATCCGCCTGCGCCTCCTCAGCGTAAAGCAAATCAACCCGGGTTTTCTTCTTTTCCGGCTGTTTTGGGTTTTTTTTGGCTTATCTTGGGCACTCAGCAAACAGATGCCAAACAGGCATAGAAGGCCTGTGAGAAGGAATCTATGCCTGTTCAGAAAATTATTTCTTGTATTTTTCTTCTGCATACAAAAAGTTAGTGTATCACCCGGGATCAGTCTTTAATCCAACCCGGATACTTAAATGTACAGTTCTTCCAATTTTCGTTGATACGCACGTACGTATGCTTTTGTTTTTCACGAATCCATTTATCCAGCATCTCGTCACGACGTTTCTCCAATACAATTTCCTTCAGGTTCTGATAGTCTTCCGAAATAGTTGCTTTGTGTCCGTTGATGCGGCTTTTCAGTTTTACGATTACACATTCTTCTTTACCAGTCTTCTGCGGAATCATAGTGAATGCCTCGGAGATTTCTCCTACTTTCATCTTATCCACCACTTTAGCAATCTCGGGCGGAAGTTCCTGCATCTCAAACTTTGACGTATTGGTTTGAGGGTTAGGTAACAGACCGTGATTGTTACGTGTATCCTTATCCTGTGAAAGTACGGAAGCAGCTTCTTCAAAAGTAAACTTACCGTTACGGATGTCATCAGCAATAGAGTCCAGACGGGCAGTACCTGCCATCAGCGCTTCTTCCGGTACGTGGTCACCACGTTTTTCCATCAACTGGATAATATGGAAGCCATATTCAGACTCTACAATCTTGGAAACCTTATTGGGGTCTTGCAGATTGAAAGCCACATTGGCAAATGCAGGATCCAGATAACCGCGTCCCGTAAATGGCATTTCACCACCATTGATAGCCGTACCACGGTCGTCGGAGTACAAACGTGCCAACATAGAGAAGCTTTCTCCCTTATTCACACGATCCGTATATTCGCGCAGACGACTTTTTACATCTTCAATTTCCTCCAAAGGAATTTTCGGTTGCTGTGTGATGATCTGCACCTCTACCTGGGTAGGGATATAAGGAATACTGTCCTGCGGCAAATCCTTGAAGTGACGGCGCACCTCTGCCGGAGTGATTTTAATCTCTCCTACCAGTTTCTGCTGCATTCTCTGCACTTTCAATCCTTCACGGGCATTGTCGCGCAAAGCTTCGCGAATCTGACTGGATGTCTTATTGAAGTATTCCTCCATTTTTTCACGCGAACCGATATTGGCGATATACATATTCGTCATCTGATCCACGCGTTGAATCACCTCACTTTCAGCAACTTCAATACTATCGAGAGCTGCCTGGTGCAAAAACAGCTTCTGTACAGCTATTTCTTCAGGAATCACACAGTAGGGATCACCGTCAAATTTACGCCCTTCGTACAGAGCACTCATCCGAGCTTCTTCTACTTCAGACTTCAATATAGCCTCGTCGCCCACTACCCAAACTACTTCGTCAATCACGTTGTCTTGTCCATAAACGGCAGAACCGGTCATCAGCGCCAAGGCACATAAAACTACAAACTTAAAGTTCATAAAATTTTTCATTCTGTGTATCTAAACTAATTATATTTAATCTCATTCTTCTTCACTGCCTGCTGATACAAGTCATCCTTCACCTTTTTCATAAACTCCACTTGTTTCAGGTTCAGCATCATATCTTTCACTTTAGGGCGTGCAAACTCATAAGGTTCCTGTTCGCCCACCGAACGAAAATCGCTCACATTCAGGAAATAATAAAACGCCGTATCTTTCAATTCGATATGACGGTTCTTATTCACATAATCTTCTACTTCGGGTACTTTCAACGGTATCAGATCAAGCACATCTGCCATCGGTACCCATTTATCATAAAAGTACTCGTACTTCACGGCATTCTGCAAGCTATACTTTTCCAGATGTTCCACTGCATCTTGCGTAGCTGCTTTATACCAATGACGTACATTGTTTAGTTGTGGTGCGGTGAGGGGGACTTTGATGAACAACCCCTGCATCAGCGGCCGTTCCAACCTGAAAAGCTCTTTATTCTTTTCATAATAGTCCGCCAACTCTCCCTCTGAAATTTCATTCGAGAGTCTTTGGTGAATCAATGCCTGCTGATAGGTGTGCATAATCAGCGCCTTGCGATAATTCTCCACAAGTTTCTCAATCTCCCCGTTATCGGGAATATTACTCTGCGCTTTCTCATATAATAAGACATCTTCCACCCAATTGCGGATGTAATGTTCTGCGAACAGTAAACTATCATCTTTCGACAATCTCGCCGGAAGCGCAGATTGCAGGTCTTCCCGGTAAAGGAAATTGCCGTCCAATTCCACCAGTGGTGTCTTCCCTTTATGGTCGTGTTGCTCGCTACAGGCCACACACAAAAGGATGGAGAGGAGTCCCAGGAAAAATATTCGCATTACCGATTGATATTTACTTTATTTCAAGGTACGAAGATAACGGTTTAATCGGTTGCATCAGTGCTTATTAACGGTTTTTAAAACCTCTTGGTTTATTTCAACCTTAGCAGTGCTCCGTAATTGTGCAATCCAACGCTCCTCCAAATAGTTCTGATAATCGCCTACAAGCAGTCCACGCACCTCTTGATAAGTCTCCGGTCCCTTCACCTTTTCACCCAGAAAAGTGGTAAAAGGAAATGACGTCATAGGTTCAGTTTTCCCCTTTTTGAAGATTTCTTCATCTACATAGGCATTATCTCCGGGAGCAAATAAGCCTTGTTCTGCCTGCACTTGCCGCGTCTTTGCATTAAACGTCAGCCGGATGGCATTCTGCCACTCCTCTTCCGGCAGAGATTTCAGGAATTTGCGGGCTTGCTTTCCAAGCTTTTTCGTTGTAGTATGTAATACAATTCCTTTATAACGGGGGACTTTCCAATGATAATCCGAATGATGCTTTTCAAAATAGGCCGCCAGTCCGACCTCATCTGAGGGTACACGTTCCCAAATCTCCCGGTTACTGATTTCAAACAGTAACATTCCATTCCGATACTCTTGCATGAGCATACGGAATTCCGGATATTTATCTTCCAGGCGACTATACTCATAATCCAGTACGGACTTCATGATAAATCCTTTCAGCTGGCGTTGCACACCCTGAGGGTGGGAAGCTGCAAAAACGGCAAACATCTTTCCTGTATATTCCCTGCCGTCAAGTGTAAACAGTCTCTTATCTGTCTGCCCTTTTGACAGTAGTTCATCCACTCCAGTCTTATCTGCCGTATATTGATATTCCTTTTTCAGTTTTTCCACCAAAGCCTCCGTCCCTCTGTCCATTCCGTAACGACGGCTCTGACGACGCATGATTTCATCCTTCACTTTTTCAAAGGGCAGGATTTCTTTCCGTTCAATCGCCTTGACAATATGAATGCCTTGCGGTGTAAAAAAAGGTCGGGATATCTCTCCTTGCTTTAATGCAAATACAACATCTTCAAACTCAACAGGCATCTGTAACCAACTTACCCAAAAAGATTTTTTTTCATCGGAGAAATTACGTACACACTCATCAAAGTCCGCCTGCCCATTCTGCAATGCGGCATAAAGAGAATCCATCCGGGCTTCTGCAGAACGCAGCACATGACTGGTAACTGTTTGGGGAAGAGACTTAAAGATATGACTTACCCGTATCTGTCCGGCACGATTGTTAGCTTTCATTTTATCATATACCTGACGGGCTGCAAGCTCTGATACAGCCTCATCCGTCAAATAAGCTTTTGCCAACTGGCGACGGTATCCCTCCAGTTCTTCACGAAAAGCCCGGGTAGTATCCAATCCGGCAGCTTCGGCTGCAGCGACTTTCAGCTTAAAATTCACAAACAAATCAACATATTCACTCAATGTTTTCTGTTCGATACCAGCAAGGGCATTATTCTTATTATAGATATATTCGAACTCCGAACGGAGAATTTCTTTCCCGTTAATACGCATCAGCACCGGATCTTGCTGAGCAAAAACTGCCAATCCCAGGCAAAGGAGAATTATTGTCAATCCACTTCTTATCATAACTATTATCTTAGAAAAGAACAATGTAATAACGGGGAAACATCTTTTATATTGCCTCAACACCAAACAGATGATGCCTTTTCTTTAAACGAAAAATACCCGGAAAAGTATTTGTTACTCCCCGGGTATTTCTATATAAATTGCCTATATTTTATTCGGGACGACTGTAATTCGGAGCCTCGCTTGTAATTGCCACATCGTGCGGGTGGCTTTCAAGCACACCTGCATTAGTGATGCGGGTGAACTTGGCATCGTCCATACCGGCACGCAAACCGCCTACCAACTGGAAGATCACTTCGTATAAAGTTCCCTTATAAGGTACACGGGCAGCGATACCTTCCGGCACCAATTTCTTAACGTCATTGGTACCACTCTGGAAATAACGGTCTTTTGAACCATTCTCCATTGCTTCCAGTGAACCCATACCACGATAAGATTTGAACTTACGTCCGTTAAAGATAATTGTATCACCGGGAGACTCTTCCGTTCCGGCAACCAGCGAACCGATCATTACGCTATATCCTCCGGCAGCCAAAGCTTTCACAACATCACCCGAGTAGCGCAAACCACCGTCAGCAATCAAAGGAACACCTGTACCCTTCAACGCCTTAGCCACATCATATACAGCAGACAACTGAGGAACTCCCACACCTGCCACAACACGAGTGGTACAGATAGAACCTGGTCCGATACCAACTTTCACTCCATCAGCACCGGCTTCCACCAATGCTTTAGCAGCTTCTCCGGTAGCAATGTTACCTACCACAATATCAATGTTCGGGAAACGCTTCTTGGCTTCCTTCAATTTTTCTATTACATAAATAGAATGTCCGTGAGCCGTGTCGATAACAATCGCATCAGCACCGGCATCCACCAAAGCCTGCATACGGTCGAGAGTATCAGCCGTTACACCTACACCGGCGG
>ERZ780053.481-NODE-481-length-14763-cov-2.31534_pt1 | contig 14763 bp, 10 predicted proteins | sample MGYA00511088_ERZ780053 | MGnify/ENA primary metagenome ERZ780053 (study PRJEB29588, sample SAMEA2150866) | human gut metagenome | biome: human gut; feature: human-associated habitat; material: faeces | place: Denmark | collected 2008/2010 ...
CTTCAAGGAAGATATCAACGCGAGCCACAGCACGCTCGACAACCATTTTTACCGCCTTGACTTCATCAGACGCCACGGATATATCCCTGATTACCCCAGTCATTGGCATACCGGTTGAGGAAACAATCTCTCCGTCACTGTCTAATATGTTGGCTATATCATAGTCCACACTCTGCAATAGCCATGGGCTAGTGACAGTATTGAGCTTGCTCGTAAGACTTTGTGGCTCATTGGCGATGACAATAACCATAATATCGTTGTGAGGAATCACTTCGAGGTTTTTCGCAGTTATATCGGTGGCTGTGGCCGGAGTATCCAACGTAACAAGTTTATTCACATTCAGCTTCACGTCGCCCGACGCATTGCTGAACACGATAAACCGGATGGATTTTATTTCCTCCTGCCGCTCCACTTCCGATTTATCCTCAAGTCCGATGCTAAGCTGCGCCCGGGTAACAGGGAGCAGTTCATCATCCATCGCATCCTTGCTGCATGAGAACAAAAGGGCTGTGAAAGCCATACAAACGATATATAATATTTTTTCCCTCATTCTTATATTTCGATATCATGAAGCCAATAAATCCAGGGTCCTACAAGAAGACCGATTTGAAGGAATCCTCCTCCCGGCTTTTCTACTACGGAGAACATCAGGCTCCATTCGCTCTGCCTGTCAAGATACTCCTGAAAAGGAAGCACCGTACCGTCATGACGGTACTCCGGCCGAGCAATACTCAACAGTTTCATCAAATCATAGCTCCACACTTCTGTTCCTGTATCCGCATTTCTTATAATAAAACGGTAATCCCATCCCGTCCGGTTAAACAGACGCATAGTATTCATACGCGCTGACATTAACACTTCAGAGGTCTCACCCGGTCCTGAATAATGAGACGCGTATGTAATCGGTCCCTGACCTGTAGGCTCGTTTTCCCAGGAATAGATGGCATTTTCAGGCGACTGGATTTCAAAAGAGTACTGATTCTCAGTTTCTTCTCGACCTTCATAATCCATCAACGCAATATTAAACCGGTTGGTGTTACGTATCATGTTTACCTGATAAACATTGTGACTGGTATTGGACGGCAAGTGATTCACTTCCACAATTGCTCCGAAATAGAGGTGTGGGAACTCAAAATCCACGATATCCGATTCACGGTTCAGAGCTAAAGTGACTTGCTGATAAGTGGTCGACCGCAGAGCCATCTCGCTACCTCCATTTCCTAAAGCGCTAAATTTGTCAGACAGTCCGCCTACAGTCAGCACTTTATAGTTACCGAAGTCCAGTTCGTCAGTCAACGACATTCGGTTTCCACCAATCAGTTCAGTAGATTCCGCTCTTTTAGAGAGAACCAGTTTGTCATCACTATCAAAAACAAATACATCTACCGACTTAACCTGCGGATTGAACGCATCCGCATATTCCATATTGTAGTCGAATGTGAATTCCAGCCAAAGTTCACACCGAGGCAAATCCTCACGTATACTATCGCACGAAGCGATGAACAACAGCGAGGTGACAATAAAGAATAGCGATTTGGTTTTTCCGAACATATCTTTTTTCTTTTATGAGGCAGTGCTTTGAGGACTGCCGTTTATATTGTCAGAGATCCTGCTTAATGATCTCCGGTTATTTCCATTTTAGGGGGCGCGCGGTTTGCACTCCATGCATTTCTGATGCGCCAAGATGTTTCCGTGCTGTTTTTAGAAAGCCTGTCACCGGCTTGTTTTACTTTTTCCTACGGTTCATTTCCGTATGGAATATCATTAAAAAAAATACAGGGCAGGCAGTTTTGCACTGCCCTGCGCTTTTTCATAGAGAGTATATTAAATCTCAAAACCAGTTTCCCAATATACCCACGGAGCAATTTCGATATCGAATGCAAGGAATCCGGGCTTTTCATCAATTGGTTTTTCCGGTTCTGGATCTTCTGGTCCGCCGCCAGGATACCATGGAGTACCAGAACCATTCACCTTATTCAGAGTAAGGTTATACCAGTTATTACGTACTACACCATATTTACCAAAGTACATATATTCATCATCAGTATTATCATGGCGAATCTCATAATAGTAATAGTTAAGACTCTTCTGATACCACTTAATACACTTGGCAATTTTCACAATCTCACCACCATCTGTTATATTATCAAGATGCGTGTCTTGATCAAGATCTGCAAAAGTGGCAATTGAAGCATTTAATGCTGCATTTACCGCACCTAGGAAGTTATGGCAAGCTTCCATAAACAATGTTTCTACAGGATAGAAGAGCTTTGCATTCGCCTGTGCATCGACCGGATCCTCCCCTGCCAATACTAATTCATCAGCCTTAGCTTTAATCAGAACATCAGCATCATTATAGGCAGTCTGTAACTCTACAAGAGTCTTATAATTTATACCACCGAAAGAGAACCAGTCATTTCCGAGTGTAAAATCTTTTGGAGCATATTTTCCTTTTATTACTACACGTGTAGCTGCACCAAACTTCTGGTCGGCATCAGCCATTGTATTCTCAATACAATATTCAAAAACCGGAGTCGGAGTTGTACTTGCTTTTTTCCAAGTTACAAAAGGCTCACGATCATCAAGTTTGTTTAGAACAATCCCGACTATGTGATCTGGATCCGCAAAGTTCGGATCCGTAGTATAGAAACTATTCTCATAGAAGGTTGCAGTATGGGTCGCTTTAGTCGTAGATTTCTCTGCAAATGGATAGAAAGTACTATTGTAATAATCGAGTGTCCAACCACCAAATTCAAACGTTGCTCCTTCAGGCAATACTGTCAGACCGGGTGATTTAACAGCTACCTCCACTTTTGCAGAAAGACGTTCAATCTTCAAAGTTGCTCTTTTTCCTGTTTTTTCCGCTTCCTCTTTGGCTGTGGCTTCATCTTTAATGGTGCTACCATCAACAGTTACCACATTCGCCTCTACGTCAAGCAGACAGCCCTGGTTCCACTTGTCACCACTAACATCGTAGGAACCGGCATTGATCATCGTAAAACCCTTACCACCATCCGCAGGATCCACAATTTCACCTACAAGGGTCTCAGGTTTGCTGCCAGCCGCCAAACTATTGACGATAGCCATGTTGATATCAGTATACAAAGCACCGGCAGCCAAAGCCTTCAATCTCGTTTCCAGCAATGTACCCGGATTAACGACAACGAGCAAATACTTGGTACTGGCACTTACCAGAATCGCATCCGTTGTACCCTGATTGCCACTAGCTTGTAGCGACAAATCGCCTGATCCCAAAACTATAACAGGACTCTTTCTGGAATGGTGTACCAGCTTTTGATCCTTGTCGAATGTAATGACATAGAGAGAATTGACTTTACCTTCATTACCTGTAGGATCTTTTTCCGCAGAAGTACCTGCCGCACGGGTGCTTGCCTTCTGACTAGGCAATGTAATCCGCAACGACATGTAAGCCACATCCAAATCGGCCCCCGTCCTCGTATCTTCTCCTTCCAGCTCATTTGTTGAGCAACTTGCCAGTGCCCCAAGGGCCAGCAACGATACTAAAATTGATTTAATCTTTAGCATAATACAAAAATTTATTAGAAATTAATTGATATAATTATTCACTTTAATAGTAACCGCTTTCGGGTTCTTATTTATTATTCGTTTATTTACTCTTTTTCCTGATCTCAATAGCATTAGCTTTCTTCTTAGCTAATTCTTCCAAGTTGCTTTTGGCTACATCCAGCCCCAACTCTTTGGCAATCTTTAAATGTTTCTCTGACAATTCATAATCCTCCTTCATTAATAGTAATACTCCCATTGCATTATTATACTCCGGTGAATAGTCTGCTGACTTCACCCTCTCCAAATAGCGTTTCGCAGAAACCAGATCATTGCGTGACAGGGCTGCGGTAGCTGCATTCATATTGGCTATTTCACTCTCCGGATAGATACGGACAGCTGTTTCGAAGATATCGATAAACTCCTGCGAACCTTTCGGATACGTATTAGCCACCATAAACATCTCGTTCAAACTCAGATTCTGAGGCCGTCTCTTTATCACTTCTTTCGCCTCTTCCAGATTGAAATTCTTAATATCATAACTCACTTTACAGATCGCTACACGTAGACTCGGAAAAATATTCTTCAACATGAACCGGTATGGCACGCCACTATGTAACTTCATCAGCTTCGTCTCTCTTCCTTTCTCTATCGGAACATTCTCAATGATATCCAGCACTTCTGCTTTATCATCCATTTCTATGGTAGCAAGCGCCTTCACCAAGCCTTCCCAGTTTTCACCTCCAAACCGGATATGATACTGGTTCTTCGGGAAATCATACTGCGTAGCCAGATAGTTACGCAATGCCATGGCACGGCCTTCAGACAAACGTTTATTCGCTTCCAGCGTTCCTTCAGGAGAAGCATAGCCAATAATATCCAAGCGCTTCACATTCACATTCGCATCATTCTTCAGATCGTCAATCATGGCACGTATCTTACCCAGTTCCTTGGGATTATTCATATATTCAGGACGAATATCCACTCTGTTCACCACAAAGTCCAAGAAACATTCAGCTTGTACATCACGGCTTTTTATCTCTTCCACCATCGGTTCTACATAAGACAAATAGGGGGTCACTACATATGGCACCAGCATACGTTCAAGCGTAACCTTATCAAAAGCATATTCCACATTCATCAATGTGCTTTCACCACAACCACATTCGTCACGCTGCACGTTCAACCGGGCATCTGCCATCCAAGGTTCATAGGGTAACGCATATCTGTATTGCAGCACACCACTTTTTTTCTTGTAATTCTTCTCTACCAGATAGGGAAGTCTATAACTATCCTTCTGCTTCCGGCTCATTACCGATAACCTGCGTTCATAGGCCAGATACTCATTCCGTCCTTTAATAGATATTCTCGGAAGATCGCGGGTGGTAGTAGACGAAATCAGCTGAGGAATAAAATCCACTCCACGTGCAGACTTCACTTTCACATCATCCATAATGACATCCAGATCTATATGGAGGAATTCACCCGATTGTTCCAACCGTACAGGTTCTATCCTGATAGTACCTTCGTATGAACGGTCCTGAGCCGATGCTCCGTTCACATTTAGGAATAAGAGAGCCAGTGCCAGTGCAATGAATTGCATATTTATTTTCATCATTCTCAATCTATTTAATTAAGTAAATAAGTGATAAGCTCGCTTTTGTAGGACCCAGATAATTTTTGCTGGTATCTTTCAGTTTGGTGCCACACGTTGCACAAGGATATTTATCATATAAAATACGTGCATAGCCCAGTCCGATAGAAGCCTCAAGACTCCAACGCTTCTTTAATATCCATGAATGCCCGATTGAAAGCCCACCACCATAGAGACGTCCTTGATAGCGCATGTTCTGCATATTCTCGCTGATTAACGGCCAATCTGGCCATCCACCTACATTGAAGTCGGCATAGTGCGCATGCAACCCGATGAACGTACGGTTAAAGCTTTCGCAGAACCAGTATCGAAGCTCCGGCTGTATACCCCAATGCTTCAAACGGGCATCATCAAATTTCCATGGATTATAGTTGACCGGGATATCCAGTGTCCACTTGCGTGCCAAAGCAACTTCCAAACCAAGATTCATAGTAGTAGTGGCATCATAAAGCAGGTTACTTTTTACGGCAACCTTTTGAGCTTTACTTTCAACCGACAATAAACCTAATATGAATAGTATGCAGACTAGTATTTTCTTCATTTATTCCTTCTTTTTATTTTAAAACCATTCTATAAATCCAATTTCATGCCGTGAAACTTTGATGAAGGAGAGCATTCTTTAAAGAAACATTTTATATCTTTGCACTCTCCATCTATTCCATGCTTCGGCATCCCGACTTCATTCCCTTCAAACCCTGAATAACAAACCGAAAAAAGGGCAAAATCTCAGATTGCAAATATCGTGGAAATAAAGAAGACTGGAAATCGTATCAAGTTCTGTTATAGGCACTAAAAAAGAGGCCACACGACTAATAATGCTATTGAGCACAACAAGAATGACCCAAATAGGAAAAAAGAGAAATAATCAATCTACTTTTTCTCTATCCGCATATCTTTATTTATTTTGTTTCAATATTCGAAACTTTACGAAGAGAATAATCCAAACTATTTAATATATGAAAGAGCAAGAAATAATCATTAAATACAATAAAGACATAACATAATATACAACTTTATTCTTCTTACCTGCACCATACGCCATTCTCGACTTGATTACAAAGAAAAAGAGCACAAATTCCACAAAGGACAATTTTGTATTAATTACTACATTATATGCTTTATAGTCTTGCCTTTATTATAAAATAAATGTGTTGTCATCTTTTTCTTGCAGACTGAGCGATTATTCCCCCGGTAAACACTACCTTTGCTATTATTTACTTATAAACGAATACAATCATGAGTCCCGACTTTAACTACAGCGAGGTACCGGCCATCTTCCTCCACTGCCTCAACAAGCAATGCAAACACTCCTCCAAATGCATGCACTACTTGGTGACGGCCTATGTTCCGGACAACTACCCGGTAATCAGTACTGTAAATCCAAACTATTTTAGTTCTCACAAAGAATCCTGCCCGTACTTCATGGCGGATGAAAAGAAACGTTTCGCACTCGGCATCACCCACCTGTTGGATAATGTACCGCACAAAGAAGCCCTCGGCATCAAACGAGAACTGATGGCAGAGCTTAATCGGACTACCTACTACCGCTGTTACCGCAAGGAACGACTTCTTAAACCCAAAGAACAAGAATACATCCGTCAACTGTTTCTCAAAAGAGGAATAAAGGAAGAACCCGTATATGACGAGTACGTAGAACAATATGAATGGTAAACTTCTGTAAATAAGTCCGATGCCTTCCTCTCCCGGAAGGTTCTACTGAACCGGTATCGTTCCATTGCGAAGAAATATCCGTTTCACTGTATTGGCATTTTTGTTTCTTGGGTAAGGCACTCTTGTTTCTTAGGTGAGACACTTTTGTTTCTCAGGGAAGAAACTTTTGTTCCTTAGGCAAGGCACTTTTGTTCCAACAGAAAGAAACGAAATGGCACAAATAGAGGTTCTGTGAAGTACCAGTATCTCCCTGACTAACAACAAGAAAGGGCGTAATCTTGCGACTACGCCCTTTCTCTTGTCAACTGAATAACGTTATTACTTCAATTCAAAAGGAACGATTCCTTTGATATCCGCTGCCGAAGCGGCGATAACAGCTTCAAACTTACCCGGTTCGGCTACCCAGGCATGTTGGGCATCGTCAAAGTAGCTCAAAGCTTCTTTATCTATGGTGAAGGTAATTTCTTTCTCTTCGCCCGGAGCTAGTTTCACTTTCTTGAAACCTTTCAACTCTTTGACAGGACGGGGCAGAGAGGATTTCTTATCACTGATATACAATTGCACAACTTCCTGTCCTTCGCGGTCACCGGTATTCTTCACGGTTACGGTAAAACTGATCTGATCATCGGCAGACATCACTTTCTTATCAGCCACAGGTTTGCCATAAGCAAACGTTGTGTAAGACAGCCCGTGTCCGAAGGGGAACAATGGTTTCACCTTCTTCTGCTTGTCCGCCCAACGATACCCCACAAAGATGCCTTCGTTGTATTTCATATCTACCACATCCTTACTTCTCTGACTGATATATTCGCCAACGCTATGAGCCGGAACATCTTCCAGACGGGCAGGGAAAGTGAAAGGCAGTTTGCCGGAAGGATTGGCATCCCCCATCAACACGGCAGCGATTGAGTTTCCGGCTTCCGATCCCAGGAACCAGGCTTGCAAAACAGAAGGGACTTCCGCAATCCAAGGCATAGCTACCGCATTGCCGGAAACATTGATGACTACAAGATTCTTGTTTGCCTTCGCCAAAGCTGAAATGACAACCACCTGGCCGGACTGCAATTCCAAACCAGCACGGTCGGTATCTTCGCAATCCTGATTGTTACTCTTGTTCAGTCCACCGATAAAGATCACATAGTCGGCATCCGCAGCCACCTTTACGGCTTCGGCAATCAGCTCCTCAGGCGTACGGTCATCCTGTAGATTCTGACCGGTTACCACACCATTATATTCGCCACGGGCATCGCCTACGTATCCACGGGCATAAACAACTTCCGCCTTGTTTCCTACGCGGTTCTTGATGCCATCCAACGGAGAAAGTTCGCGCTGCACCTTCAGGGAGGAACTACCACCACCTACGGTCATCATTTTCACAGCATTCTCACCGATAACGGCAATCTTCTTCACTTTATTCAAGTCAATGGGCAATACGCCGCCTTTGTTTTGCAGCAGCACAATGCCTTCTTCACCAATGCGGCGGGCAGCCTCGTAATGCTCGGGAGAAAGGATAGAACCGAAAGGACGGTTCACATCCATTGTAGTGCGGAATGCCAGGCGCAGGATGCGACGTACTTTTTCGTCCAGTTCCTTCGTACCTACTTTGCCCGATTTGATACGCTCCAGATAAGGCATAGCCAGATAATAGTTATCATAAGCGTTGCTGCTGCCATTGGCAAGACCATCCGTCCAGCTTCCGAACTCCATATCAAGACCGTTTGTAATAGCTTGATCGGTATCGTGCGTGCCGCCCCAGTCGGAAACGACCACACCGTCGAAGCCCCATTCGCCTCTCAGGATATCGTTCAGCAGATATTGGTTGTGGCAGGCATGCTGACCTTTATACAGGTTATAAGCTCCCATGATAGACCACGCTTTACCTTCCTGAACGGCCGCCTTGAAAGCGGGCAGATAGATTTCATACAGGGCACGGTCGTCTACTATGACATTGGTGGTGTGGCGGTTGATTTCCTGATTGTTCAGCGCATAGTGCTTCACGCAGGCTGCCACTCCATTCTGTTGTACGCCCTGCACGTAAGGAACCACCATACGGGAAGCCAGGTACGGGTCTTCGCCCATGTACTCAAAGTTACGTCCGTTCAGCGGAGTACGATAAATATTAACACCGGGTCCCAGAAGAACGGTCTTGTTACGATAGCGTGCTTCTTCACCAATGCTTTTGCCATAAAGCATGGACATCTCGGGGTTCCATGTAGCCGCCAAACAGGTCAATGCCGGAAAAGCTACACAGGAGTCATTGGTCCATCCGGCCTGATTCCATTCATCCCAAAGAACTTCGGGACGGATTCCGTGAGGACCGTCCGTCATCCAAAATTCCGGAATACCCAGACGGGGCACACCCGGACTGCTGAATTTACTTTGTGCATGCAGCATGGCTACCTTTTCTTCCACGGTCAGCCGCTTCAACGCATCTTCTACTCTTACTTCCATAGGTTTGCTCGCATCCAGATATACAGGTTTCTGTTGCGCAAAAAGCGGAAGAGCAACAGCGAATGCGAAACCGAATAATACTTTCTTCATATAAATAAGTGGATAATGGGGTTAGTAGTTAGTTTCTTTTTGTACTGTTATGAACCAAACTCAACTACTGACTCACATGATTAAATATTTAACAATAACTTCTTACTTCATTCCCAACGATTGAATATACCCTTCCTGCACCACACAGTTTTTCAGCTTGCAAGCCTCGATGAAATCCATCATGGCTTTGCGAGCCATTGCCTGGTCGGGACGAGCATCACGAACTTCTTTATAAGATGCGCGGGGAGCCTCGGAGAAGTAAACGATATTCGCCCAATTCTCCGGAGGAGTAATACCGACGAAGCTGGAACCATCCATCTTCTTATATGGCCAGAAGGTATAGCCAATATTATTATCACGCATAGTCTGGCAGAATGCAGCTTGCCATTCATCCGTATTATGTCCTATTTCGCCCATATACATCGGCAGGTTCACTTTGTCACGGAAATCAATAATACTCTGGATAGCTTCTTTAGTAGGATCGCCTCCGTAGCGGTGGCAGGTGTACATTATCTTATCGTCGAACTTAGAATCCGTAAACGGCTTGAAGTTACCGTTCCATTGCGCACCGCCCAACAGGATAATATGGTTGGTGTCCACCTCGCGGATAGCGGCTACTCCCTTCTTATAGATATCTTCCAGCTTACCGTTCAGTTCTTCCATATTCGGGAAGTACGGAGCAATAGGTTCGTTGAAAAGCTCATAACCCAGAATCACCGGTTCATTTTTATAACGCTCCGCAATCTTGCGCCAGATGTCACAATACAACTGCTGGCTGGTTTCACTTTCAAACAACCAGGGATAGCCATAACTGTCGTCAATGTTATCTCCCGTTTGTCCGCCCGGAGCATCGTGCATATCAAGAATCAGATAAAGATCGGCTTCACGGCACCATTCCACCACACTGTCCACCCGGGCGAAACCATCCTGATTGGCTGTCAGTCCCATAAAGTCCTCATCTGTGAACAACTTATAGTGAAACGGCAAACGGATTGTATTCGCACCTGTATTCTTGATGAACTGAACATCTTCACGGGTGATGTAATTGTCCTTAAACGCTTTCCAGAACTCAGCGGTAAAGTCGGGTCCCACCAACTGACAGAACATCTCGTTGATGAAACGGGGGGAATTCGTCTTACTGAACTTAAACATATATCCTTCCGGATTCAGCCAATTACCCAGATTGGTACCCATGATAAAGAGTTTCGTACCGTCGGGCTTTATCAGATCTTGCCCTTGAATTGTTACAAACGCGGCAGGTTCCTGTGCTTTTTCTGCCTTTTCACCGCAACTCCCTAACATCAGAGAAGCTGCCAAGAGGGATGTACCCACTAAAATAGATTTCAACATGGTATTCTAAATATAAGATTATTTCTTCCAGCGATAGGATGCTACAGACTTGGCAGGCACCACACAATCCACACAGTTCTTTCCGTCCGTTACCGTCAGGCAAACTTCCTTCGTACCCTCATTCAACAGCACAAAAGCCACGGTTCCATCGGGATTTTCGAATGCAGAGTACATCAATCCCTTCTCTGCAACGCCTTTGCTTTCTATGCGGACAGCGCCCGGTTTCACTACGGTAGACAGATGTCCGATGATATAGTAATGGGAGTTGTAAGTCATTGTTTTATAGTCGTCACGACTGATATCCACGGCTCCGTAACAAGTCTTGCAGCCACCTTCACGCCAAGGTCCACGTTCATTGTCCAGCATCAGATTCCAGACTATGACACCTTTACACCAGTTGTTCACTGTGCCAAGGGCTACTTCACGCATATCTTCCATCAGACGTCTCTCCAGGTTACGACCATCATTCCACATGCCGATAGAAGTTTCGGTGAAGATCAGTTCCTTATCAGGGCGCTTCTGTTGGATATTGTTCAGTTCTTCGCGTCTGCCGCCATAATTGTGGTAAGCGGCTCCGGTCAGAAAAGCGGCGGCTACTTCATCATCATACATCTTAACGGGGTATTGTTGCTGATCGGCCATATTATCGTAGTTGTAGTTATGGTCGAAAGCATAAATCTTCGTATCCAGTCCGGCAGCCTTGAAAGCAGGGCCAAGAGCGTCACGCACAAAGGCCAGTTCTTCCTTCCAACCCATGAACAAAGATGCGGAATTTCCCCTATTCAACGGTTCATTCTGTGGAGTAACGGAATAAATATCAATACCTTCATTACGAAATGCCTCAATCCATTTCACGAAGTAAGTGGCATAATCCTGATAGTAATCCGGATTCAGTTGTCCGCTTGTCCAGGAATCGAAGGGTTTCTTTTCCTCCAGGTTATTCACCTTCATCCATTTGGGGCATGTCCACGGAGAGCCCAGTATCTTGATGGTGGGATTAATCGCCAGGATATCTTTTAAGATAGGTATCACGTATTCTTTCTCTTCCGTCTGTAAGGCAAAGTTTTCAATGCCCTTCGTATCGCAGCAGGTATATTCGCTCAGCGAGAAATCGGAACAGCCTATGGAAATGCGGATATAGCTGAAGCCTAGTCCGTCTTTATCCGAAAAAGTTTCGGTAAGAAACTCCGCACGGTCGGCAGGTGTCATTTGCATCAGATTGTAGCAGGTAGAACCGGTCACGGCAGCACCGAAACCGTCCATCTCCTGAAATTTCACCTTCGAATTCAGGGTGATTACGGATTCAAACGCAGGAGTTTTAGAGAGCTTCTGAGTAGTGTGATTAAAGCTTTGCTGACGGTCGGCAGTCGTGATGTACACATCTGCTTTCTTCTTTCCTGCCGCATTTTCGTCCAATGAAGCGGAAGTCTCGGCACAAGCTGTAATGGCAGCGAATAAACAGCATCCTAATAAAAGAGGTAGTTTCAAGTTCATGGTATGTTTTCCAAGGGTTAATTAATCTTCCCCAAAGGTAGGCAAGATAAAGACAGTATGCACCTCCGGTTTATCAAGATGTGGATAAGATGAAAGCATGCGGAATGATAACAGACTAAATAACAAGACTATAAGTTTGCGGTGAGAAAGTAAAAAAGTGGATGAACAGGAAAGAAATGGCGTATGTTTAGCGTATCCTCATAACGCACATTTCAAAGTCATCCCGCGAGACGCACGCCTTATTTTTCACTTTAGCGCGGTAATTATAGATTGTATTAACGGAATAACGAAGGAACTCGGCAATCTGCGAACTATCGTCAATACCCAGACGGATCAAGGCAAAAATACGCAATTCTGTATTCAGCAGTTCGCCCTTGCGGAGTATGATCCGTTCTTCAGGCTGCAACAACTGATTGAACTTTTCTACAAAGTCAGGGAAAAGATGGAGGAAGGCAGTATCGAAGTTCTCGTACAGTTCCTTCAGATCAGTGTCAAGCACATCTCTTGAACGCACCATCTTCAGCAGTTCTTCCGTTTGCCCGCCGGAAAGCTTTTTGTTGACCATGCGTCGGTAAGCATCCAGACGGTCGATATAGGTAGAACACAGTTTCAGGAAACGGCCGATATATTCCTCTTTTATATGATTGGACATCTGCAACTGTTCATTGGCCTGTTCCAGATGACTGCGGGCTATGGAAAGATGCTTCATCTGCCGATATATCCAGATGACAGCCATAACCAGCAACAGGGACAGGATACTGATCATCCAAAGATAAAAGCGCAGACGGTCGTTCTGCTTCTCCTGCAGAGCCTGATAGGTAAGATCTATGAGCGACAGAATACCTGCCGTCTGCAAACTGCGGCTACGGGCATTGTAATGGTTGGTTTCATCCCACGAGAAGCGAATGTAGCGGTAAGCACGTTCAATGTCTCCTTCTTCATAAAGCAGTTGCGCCAAGGTCCACAAGGAAGCATGATCAGTAATTGCCAGCCGGACATCTGTCAAAGCAGACAAAGCCAGATAATACTTTTCCTGCTGCCTGTCTCCCAAACTACGGTAAAGCAGGGAACGGTGGTAAGTGACCAACGCATATTCCGGGGTATCGGGACGTATGCCCGCCAAACGGCTATCATTTATCTTCAAAGCCTCCTCCAATTGACCGGAGCCGGCGGCTTTCATCTCTTTACGTTCCAGGTAGAGGGCGGAGGCAGGAGAAAGCACCTGTATCAGAGAGTCTCCATAAGCGACAGACAAACCGTAATAACGGCTACGTCGGAAGGTATCCTGCGTATACGCTCCCAATTCATTGTATAAATGACGGTAACATTCATAATAATCGGGTAACAAACGGGGAGAAAGCTTAGAGGGTTTTATCTTTTCCAGATCTTCGGAAGCTTCTTTATACATACCTGCTGCTGACATCAGATGCGCCCTCCGGATACGGGTTTCATCTGCCGCATCCTGCTCACCGCGCTGTTGCGCCCAGCGCAGGTTACGGCTCAGATAGTAAAGGGCGGAGTCGCAGATGTACGCTTTGTATTCCTGATACATTTCCGCATTCAGCCGGAAGAATTCCGGGGTTTCCGAACCGGTCTGTACCAATTGCTGCCTCAACGCCTCAATACGGGCTTCACGCACCGCCACATATTCTTCGTGCTTACCGATGGCTACGTCCAAAGCATCAGTCCAGCCATCCATTGCAGGAACATCGGCCGGAGCCGACATTCCGTGAATGCCAACTAAAGCCAGACCTAGAAATATCAGCAGTTTTATCTTCATAGGGGACAAATATAAAAAATTTGTTTCCTATATTTGCAGCATTAACCCCCAAATGTATTCTATAATGAAAAACTTAACACCTCAACGAGTGGCGGCGGTCGATGTATTCCGTGCGCTTACTATGTTCTTAATGCTCTTTGTGAATGATATCCCCGGTCTGAAAAACATCCCCCACTGGCTTAAACATGCCGAAATGAACGAAGACATGCTGGGTTTTTCCGACACAATCTTTCCCGCATTCCTCTTCTGTATGGGTATGTCCGTTTCCTTTGCTATCCAGAACCGCTATCGAAAGGGAGACACTACCTTGCAAGTGATCGCTCATATTTTCTGGCGCACGGTGGCTCTGATTGCCATGGGACTGTTCTCACTCAACTCCGGCGGCATAGAGGGCGGCATCTCCCATCAATGGTTCTGCATACTGATGGTTATAGGTTTCTTTCTGGTCTGGGCGGTCTATCCCAAGGCCGAAGGTTCAAAAAAGTACCTATTCATCGCAATGAAGGTGCTCGGTGTGGCCCTGCTGGCATTCCTCGTATTATATAAAGACTTAAACGGAAAACCTTTCCATCAGGGTTGGTGGGGCATTCTGGGACTTATCGGTTGGACTTATGTCGTATGTGCCGGGATTTATCTGTTTACCCGCGAAAGTCTACGCAAGAATGTAATAGCATGGCTGGTAGTTATGCTGCTTGCAGTAATCAGTCATTCCAGTCTGATACCACAAGAATACGGTTTACGCGTCATA
>ERZ780053.487-NODE-487-length-14600-cov-3.77917_pt1 | contig 14600 bp, 9 predicted proteins | sample MGYA00511088_ERZ780053 | MGnify/ENA primary metagenome ERZ780053 (study PRJEB29588, sample SAMEA2150866) | human gut metagenome | biome: human gut; feature: human-associated habitat; material: faeces | place: Denmark | collected 2008/2010 ...
GCTGCACGGCGAGGCGACATGGTTCGATTCCTACATCGACGACTGGATTCTCTGGCTGCCGCTGGGCGGCAACACCAACTACTGGACGCCGCTCAACATGAAGGACGTACACGCTTACGGCGTGGAACTGAAAGCCGGGTACGACCGTATGCTCTCCAAGGAGTGGCAGCTGGGGCTGGACGGCAACTTCTCGTGGACGCCCTCGGTCAACCGGGGCGAAGCGTTCAGCAAGGGCGACCGGTCATTGGGCAGGCAACTCCCCTACGTGCCCGTATATTCGGCCGCGGTGACGGGGCGTCTGGCCTACAAAAGCTGGCGCCTGCTATACAAGTGGTGCTATTACAGCGCGCGGGTCACCCTGAAGGGCACAGCTGTCACCTACACGGGCAACGTCCCCTACTACCTGATGAACGACGTGACACTCGAAAAGCTGTTTTCCGCGCGCTGGGCCGATCTTTCGGTCAAGGCCGCCGTCAAAAACCTCTTCGACGAAGAGTATGTTTCCGTGCTGGGACGCCCCATGCCGGGGATAAATTTCGAAATATTCCTCGACATCCGCCCCAAATGGGGGAAGAAAAAAGCCAGGGATTGATCTGACCCGCACAAGGGCATCGGCAGGCCGGCACTATTCCGATTCCCTGACTCCGAATCACGGCCCGGCGGTAAGAACTTTCCCGGGAAAGGACGTTTCGTAGGAGCATGGCAAAAAGAGTTTTCGTGACATCTTCCCCGAAACGGCGTCCCGGAAATAAAAAGCCCGGATCCGCAGGGATCCGGGCATACCGATAAACCAAAGAAGCCGGCAGGGTTATTCCGCCCAGCCGCCACCCAGAGCTTTGTAAAGGTCGACCAGAGCCAGGTGTTCGTCGCGCACGGCATTGCTGACCCCGATCTGGGCGTCGAAATAACGGCGCTGGGCATCCAGCACGTCGATATAATTGATGCTCCCGCCCCGGTATTGCAGTTGGGCGAGTTCGACGTATTTCCGGGCTGCGTCGCGCAGGTTAACCTTCAACGCGGCCGTCCGGCGGACGCTGCGGTAGCTGACCACGGCATCGTTGGCCTCCTTGAAAACCGTCAGCACCTTCTGTTCATACCCCAGCCGGGCCTCGTCGTAGGCGGCCAGCGCGGCCTTGTACCTGGCCTGCTTGCGGCCGAACCCGAAGACCGGCGAGGCGAGCGTACCGGCGACATACGAGAACGGCGAACGGAAAAACCCGCTCACATCGTTGTTTTCCCATCCGCCCGTCAGGTTGAACACGATGCGCGGGAACCGGTCGGCGTAGGCCATGCCCGCGGCTGCCATCGCCGCACGGAGCTGTTGCTCCGAAGCCCGCACGTCGGGACGCCGCAGGAGCAATTCCGACGGCAACCCCACGGGAAGCGATTCGGCGAACTCCGCCTCGGTATTCATCTTGCTGCGCACGACCCGCCAGTCGGGATTTTCACCCATGAGCAGGGAAATGCTGTTCTCCATGACCTCGATCTTGCGTTCGAGGTCGGGGATCAGCGCCGCCGTAGAGGCGTACTCCACTTTCGCCTGCTGGAAGACCGTTTCAGAGGTGAGGCCGCCCTCGAAACGCAACTGCGCCTGGTAAGCGCCCTCGCTGCGCGTGATGAGCGTACGCCGCACGATGGAAAGCTCGTTGTCGAGCGCCATCAACCGGAAATAGGCGGCGGCGACCTCCGCGACGGGCGTCATCTGCATCGCACGCCTGTCCTCGACCGATGCGAGGTATTCGGCACCGCCTTTGCGTTTGGCCCAGCGCAGGTTTCCCCACAGGTCGAGCTCCCAGCTCACGGTAGCCTTGGCGCCGAGTTCGGGGTCGCGGCTCGGCTCCTCGCCCGCATAGTCGTTGGTTTCGTGATCGGCGTAGACCGTTCCCGACACCGACGGCAGGCGTCCGGCCTTGCCAATACGGTAGAGCTGGCGCATACGTTCGACACGCGCCGCCGCGGCAAGCATGTCCTTGTTGTTGGCCAACGTATGACGGATGATGTTGCACAGGGTCGAATCGCCATAAAACCGCCACCACTCCATGTCGGCGATGGCGAGCGAATCGGCCGCAGACCTCGGGCGCCTTGCAGTGACGCACGGCCGAGCAGGAGCCCAATCCAGCGGCAGCGGCCAATATCATAAGTAATATCGCAAGTCGTTTCATCGTTTCAGTTTTTCTTTAATCCGGTAAATCCACACGAAGAAGAAGGGCACGAAGACAATGCCTACCGTAATGGCGACCAGCATGCCGAAAAAGACGCCCGTCCCGATCCCCTGGCGGCTCGCCGAGCCCGGCCCCGAAGCGAAGACCAGCGGCAGCAGGCCGAGGATGAAGGCCAGCGAGGTCATGACGATCGGGCGGAAACGCAGGTGCGCCGCCGTGAGCGCAGCGGAGACCACGTCACGGCCTTTCTCAACCTCTTCCTTGGCAAATTCCACGATCAGGATGGCGTTCTTGGCCACCAGGCCCACGAGCATCACCAGTCCGATCTGAAAATAGATATTGTTCTCCAGCCCGCAGATCCAGATACCCAGGTAGGCGCCGATACCGGCCACAGGGAGCGACAGGATGACGGCCACGGGCACCGACCAGCTTTCGTACTGCGCCGCGAGGAACAGGAAGACGAACAGGAAGGCCAGCGCCAGTACCAGGCCGGTCTGCCCGCCGACATGCTTTTCCTGGTAGGAAAGGCCGCTCCACTCGACGCCGACCGACGCGGGCAAGTGCTTTCGGACGAGCTCTTCCAGTACGCCCATCGCCTGCCCCGAACTGTAACCGTGTGCGGCCTCACCGGTAATGGTAGCCGAATTGAACATGTTGAAACGCTTGATATTCCCGGCACCCGTCGTGTAGTGCGTCGTTCCGAGCGAAGTGATCGGAATCATCACACCGCCCGCGCCGCGGACGAAAAAGAGGTTCAGGTTATCGCGCTGCGCACGGTAGGGAGCCTCGGCCTGGATGTAAACGCGGTAGATGCGGTTGAACATATTGAAGTCATTGACGTAGATCGACCCCGTAAAGGCCTTCATCGTCGAGAAGATGTCGGACATCGATACACCCAGCAGCTGCGCCTTGTCGCGGTCGACGTCGAAATAGAGCTGCGGGATGTCGCCCTGCATGGACGATGCCAGCCCCGTAAATTCGGGACATTGCGAAGCGTAATACATCAGCGTATCCACGGCATGCTGCAAATCCTGATAGGTCGTATTGCCCCGCGCTTCGAGCACCATCTCGAAACCGCCCGAGTTGCCCAGGCCGGGAATCACGGCGGGCGTCGAGAGGTATACCTTGCTTTCGGGGTAGCGCGAGAGTTCGGTGCGCACGCGCTGCATCACGGAGCTCAGCCCCTCGGAGTCGCGGTCGCCCCACGGTTTGAGGATCACGGTCAGCTGGCTGCGCGCCTGGTTGGTACCCACGCGGGGACTGGAACCCGTGACGTTGAGCACGTACTCCACGTCGGGGTCGGCCATCAGGAACTTCATCGCGCGGTCGGTCACCTCGCGGGTACGTTCGATCGTCGCCCCCTCGGGCAACTCCAGTTCGACGGTGAAGTAGCCCTGGTCTTCCTGCGGCATGAAACTTTGCGGCACGAGCCTGTTCATCAGCCAGATGCCGATCAGCACGATGCCGAAGGCGGCGAACATGCGGCGCGAATGTTTCAGCGCCCCCTGGATCATGCGGCCGTAAAACTTGTTGCCCGTCGCCAGGGAGAGGTTGATGCGGCGGAAAAAGCGGTTTTTCTTCCCCTCGCCTTCGGGACGCAGAAAAAGCGCGCACATCACGGGGCTGAGCGTCAGCGCCACGACGGTCGAGATGACCACCGACACGGCGATGGTGATGGTGAACTGGCGGTAGAGCTGACCCGTAATGCCCGAAAGGAAACTCACCGGGACAAACACGGCGCACAATACCAGCGACATGGCGATCAGCGCCCCGCTCAGGTTGGACATCGCCTTTTTAGTAGCCTCGTAGGGCGAGAGATGCTCCTCGTTCATGATGCGGTCGACATTCTCCACGACGACGATGGCGTCGTCGACCACGATGCCGATGGCGAGAATGAGCCCCAACAGCGTCAGCATGTTGAGCGAAAACCCGAAAACGAGCATCACGCCGAAGGTACCGATCAGCGAGATGGGCACGGCGACGATCGGGATGATCGTCGCGCGCCAGCTCTGCAACGAGAGGAAGACCACGAGAATCACCAGCAGCAACGCTTCGAACAACGTCTGGTAGACATGATGGATCGACTCCGAAATGTAGGTCGTCATGTCGAACGGAATCTCGTAGCCGATGCCCTCGGGGAAGTTGTGGCTGATCTCCTCCATGGCCGCCTTGACCAGCGCCGCCACCTCCATGGCATTGGCTCCGGGCAGCATGTTGATATTCAGCACGGCGGCGTTCCCGCCGTTGATGCCGCTCTCGGTATTATAGGACGACGCTTCGAGCGAGATACGCGCCACGTCTTTCAGGCGGATGATCGACCCGTCGGGGTTGGCCCGCACGACGATGTCCTCGAATTCGCTGACAGACGACAGACGCCCCTGCGCCGTGATGGGGATCGTCACGTCGATGCCGTTCATGGGGGCCTGCCCCAGCACGCCGGCGGCAGACTCGCGGTTCTGGTCTTTGAGCGCCGTCTGCAAATCCTTGACCGTCAGCCCAAGGTCGGCCAGCTTGTCGGGCATGACCCATATCTGCATGGCGTAATAACGGCTGCCGACGTTCGAAACGCTGCCCACTCCGGGAACGCGGCGCAACATGTCCAGCACGTTGAGCGTCGCATAGTTCGAAAGGTAGATTTCATCGAACTTGGGGTCGGACGAAAGCAGGGTTATGGTCATCAGTTTGCTGGCCGCCTGCTTCTCTACCGAGATGCCGTTCTGCACCACTTCGGCAGGAAGGCGCGCCTCGGCCTTTTTCAGGCGGTTCTGGATATCCACGGCTGCCAGGTCGGGATCCGTCGAAATGTCGAAGGTCACCGTGGCGGAGAAACCGCCCGAGTTGGAGCTCGACGACTCCATGTAGATCATGCCGGGAGTACCGTTCAGCTCCTGCTCGATGGGCGTAGCCACAGCCTGCGTCACGGTCTGCGCATCGGCACCTGGGTACGACGCCGAGATACGCACTACGGGAGGTACGATCTGGGGATACTGGTCGACAGGCAGCAGTGCCAGGCCGATGAAACCCACGATCACGATGATGATGGACAGCACCGTCGAAAAGACGGGCCTGTCGATAAAGAAGTCCGCTTTCATAGGCTACTGTTGTTTTTCGGGCTCTTCATCGCGGCGCGGAGCGACCGGTTCGACTTTCATGCCGTGCTGGAGTTTATGGTAGCCCTCGACGACGATATCCTCGCCCCGCACCAGGCCGCGTTCGACGACGATGTTGTTGCCCCATTCGGGGCCCGTCTCGACAAAACGCTTCTCGACGATGCTGTCGGGGCGCACCACGTAGATGTAGGCGCCGCCCTTCTCGATCTCGATAGCCTTCGACGGCACGACAACGGCATCCTCACGCACGTCGAGCAGCAGCCGCACCTTGGTGAACTGCCCCGGCAGCAGGATGTGGTCGGGGTTGGCCATCTCGGCTCGCACGGAGAAGGTACCCGTCTGCGGGTCGACCTGCGGATCGGCGAAATCTACCAGGCCGCGGTAGGGGTATTCCGAGCCGTCGGCCAGGGTCACGGTGATGTAGGGATCCCACTTGCGGGTCGAATCGCGGTGCCCGAGGTTGACGTTGCGCGCCTTGCTGCGCAGGTAGTCGAGGGCCGTCATGCTGAAATCGACACGCACGGTATCGCTCTTCACGACCGTGGCGAGCAGCGATTTTCCGCTCGGCCCCACGAGCGTACCGATGTCGGCGTTGCGTTCGGAGATATAACCCGAAATAGGCGACTGCACGGAGGTATAGCCCAGGGTCATCTGCGCCTGCGTGAGGTCGGCCTCGCCGACGGCCACATCGGCCACGGCACTCTCGTAAGCCGCCGTGGCATTGTCGAGTTCGAGCTGGCTGGCGGCACTCTGTTCAAAGAGCGGACGGATACGGTCGAGGTCGCGCTTGGCTTTCAGCGCCTGCGCCCGGGCCTTGTTCAGCTGCGCCTTGGCCTTGTCCACGCGCGCACGGTAGACCCGGGGGTCGATCACGAAGAGGGTTTGCCCCTTCCTGATGTAGGTACCTTCGGCGAAGAGCATCTTTTCGAGGTAGCCCTCGACGCGGGCGCGGATTTCAACGAACTGCTGGGCGCGGATGCGGCCAACGTAATCGCCATAGATATTCACGTCTTCGGTCGTTACGGGTTCCACCGCCACGACGGGCAGGACGACTGCGGCGGGACGCGGCCGGAGCAGGATGACGAGCAACACCGTCACGACCACAAGGCCGGCAATGACTCCGATCCACTGGCCTCGGCTCAGTCTTATCCGGACATGGGCAACACGGGAGGCCGCTTTTTTCACACCGTTCAGGTTCAGCTCCTGCAAATTCGGTTTCAATTTATCAAATTTCATAAAGCACTAAATATAATTGGGGGCAGCAAAACGAGGTTCAAACCTTGCGCCAGAATTGCAGGCAGCCCTTTAAAACATTTATTGACAGCAAAATATCTACCAAATACCCAATCAAATATATACAAAAATATGTAGAATAATTCCACACGGATGTAGAATAATTCCACATCGCCCCGGCAACTCCGCCTGCCCCGGGGTCTTGCGACGGCCGGAGCCGTAATCGGCGCATCCGAACGCATTGGAGGCAACTGCCCCGGCTTCGCGGCGCAAAGGTAACAAAACAAGTCCGGGCAGGCGAAAAAATGCACCAGGAAGGTTACAGCAAATCCGGCCGGAATATTATCCGAAACGGGCACATTTCCGGCCGGGAAGCCATAACTTCGGGGGAAGCATCTCCGACGGGAAGGCACAAAAAAAAAGACCCGTACGGGTCTTTTTGCCATATCGCGGCAACGCTGTCCACCGCATCATACACCCCGCCTCACGCGGTGTTCTACACATCTGCGGAACAAGCTGGAACCAAGCGGAAATTCCACACTCAGAGGGCTCATTTCCGATCGCAAACGAGGCGGCCTTCCCCCGTCACCTTAAGGATCCGGGCGCTTCCAGAGGGCTCAAATCCCCCCCCCCTCACGGTTCTCTCCATCCTCGGGGAAACGAATGTCGATCGGATGGGCAAAGACAAAACGCGCACCGGCGGTATAGGTCGGATCGACCCAGATGCGGCCACCGAAGATCATGGCTATCTGGCGGCAGATGGCAAGGCCGAGGCCCGTGCCTTTCTTCTTGTTGCCGTCGAGTTTCTCGAAACGGTTGAAGACCATCTCCTGTTTGTCGAGCGGAATGCCGGGGCCCGTATCGGCTACCGAAAAGAGCACTTCGCGGTGTGCCTCGTCTATCTCCACGCCGAGTGTGATACTCCCCTGGGAAGTGAACTTACCGGCGTTGGTGAGCAGGTTGATCAGAATCTGCGACAAGCGGTGGACATCGGTTACAAGCATGTAGGAACCCACGGCACATTCGAGACGCCCCTCGACACCTTCCTGCCGCGTATGGGCGGTCGTCATGAGCACATGCTGGCAGACCTGCACGATCTCCTCGGACGAGCAGTTGAACTTGATCTTGCCGCATTCGAGCGACGAAATGTCGAGGATGTCGTTCAGCAGCGTGAGCAGCATCTCGGAATTGTTGACCACGATGGCGCAGTACTCGGCACGTTCCTCCTGTGAAAGTTCTTCGCCCTGCATCAGCGACGAGAAGCCCACGATGGCGTTGAGCGGCGTGCGGATCTCATGGCTCATATTGGCCAGGAACGCCGATTTGAGCATGTCGGACTCTTCGGCCTTCTCGCGGGCGACCACCAGCTGTCCTTCGCGCTCTTCGAGCGTGCGCTTGAGACGCCGCGTGCGCAGGAAAAGCGCCGCGACGAAAACCAGCAGCAGTACCAGCAGTACGATACCCGCCACGAGCAACTCGATGTAATGGGAATATTTCGAGAGTTTGGCCGCTACGGTATCCTCGACCACACTCCCCTTGGGCAGGGCGTATTCGGCAATCTTCAACTCCTTGAGCTTGCGCGAATCGAAGAGGTACTGGCCGTCCGTAAGGCGGAAATGCGTCCCGTCTATCTTCCCCGAGGCGTAATACTTCTTGATCTGCGATGCGATGACCGAGGCGGCGTTCTCGTATTTGGGGACATAGCCACCCACAGCCACGTCGCCGATGCCGATCTGGGATATCGAAAAGACCGGTATGCGCGGATTGAGCTGCACCAGGTCGTTGAGCGAACGCTGCATGAGGTACTCCCCGTCGCGGCCCACACGCCAGGTTCCGAGTATCGCCGCGGAACGGTGCGACAGCGAGGCATAGGTCTCATGCATCGCATCATCCCCCTCGCGGCTGTCCACCAGCACAAGGTTCATGTCGGGATAGTTTTTCATCTCCTCGCGTACGAGCGCCTGGAGGGAAATACCCCCGTAGGTGTTATCCGAGATGAAGGCGATGTTCTCGGCTTCGGGAAAAAGCGAACGAACCAGCTCGATATTGCGGCGGACGTCATACTTGTTGAGCATACCGCCCACATTGTTCAGGCTGTCCGTCATGTTCATGTAATTGATCGAAGGGGGCAGCCACATGCCGAGACTGTCCTCCGGCGGCGGGAGCACGATGCCGTTGGGACTGACATAGCAGCAGAAGCACATCACATCCTTGGGGATATGCCCCAGCGAGACGAACGATGCCCATGCCTCCTGCCCCAGCAGGACGATGGCGCGAAGCCCCTTGTTCTCATACCGGGAAATCATGTTCTCGGTCTGCGACATCCAGATGGGTGCGTCGTTGATGCTCTTGCATTCGAGCGTTTCGACATAGATATCGCACGGGATGCCCGAAGCCATGATGTTGCGTTCGAACTCGGTGATGAAGCCCGACATGCGGCGCGTATCCGGATTATACGAGGAAATAATCAGGATACTCTCCCTCTCCTGCGGCGCTTGAGCCCGAAGCAATGCGGGCAACAGGGCGCAACACAGAAGAAGAAATATCCGATTTATTTTCATTGGGTTCCTGGTCATAGTTTCCCTTTCTATCGCGAAAGCAGCGCCGCAATCCGCGTGCGGAGTTCATCCGCCCGCAGGGGTTTGGCAAGACATTCGTTGAAACCGGCCTGGAACATGCGTTGGCGGTCGGTTTCGAACGCATAGGCCGTGAGTGCGATGACGGGGACGTCGGGCGAAATCTCCCGCACGCCCCGGAGCGCCTCATAGCCGTCCATGACGGGCATGTTGATATCCATCAGCACCAGGTCGGGGCGGCAGTCGGCAAACAAGGCGACGGCCTCCTCTCCGTTCCAGGCGTGCAACAGGTCGTAATCACGGCGCAGCAACACCTCGACGAGCTTATAATTACTCGGATTATCCTCGGCTACCAGCAAGCGGGGACGGTTGCCGACCGGACTTACACTATTGCCACACTCCATCACTTCATCGGTTTAACAAAATAGCCCGACAACAATAAAGACCGGACAATTGCACAAAAATACCATTTTTTTGATTAATAATAAAATATTTCTTTAAAATTAATAACATCCAGAAAACGGAGGTGTAAAATCCGGACGTTTTTGCTATATAAATTACCTTAAAAAGTTTATAATGCCAATTATTTTACCGATATTTGCACTGGGTATCCGGATCAGGAGCGGGAAACGGCACGTTTTGCAACGCCCGCACCGGAATTCCAGGTAAATAATAAACAACCGACCGGAACCGGACAACGAACATGCGACGCTTCCCGTTCCGGCAAAACCCGACGACAACGAACCGCTGAACATGAATCGCAAGAAAGTACTGATCGTAGACGACAAGGAGCAGATCGCCAAAATACTTTTCGCATACCTTCACAAGGATTACGAATGCTTTTACATGCAAAACCCGCAGCAGGCCATCGAATGGCTGTTGCGGGGGAACATGCCCGACCTGATCATCTCGGACATCCGCATGCCCGAAATGCGCGGCGACGAATTCCTGGCATACCTCAAACTCAACGAACTCTTCAAGCAGATCCCGGTCGTGATGCTTTCGAGCGAGGACAGCACCTCGGAACGCATCCGCCTGCTGGAAGAGGGTGCGGAAGACTATATCGTCAAACCGTTCAACCCGCAGGAACTCAAAATAAGGATTAAAAAGATTTTGGATTGAAGTACCCCGTCATCTACATCAAAGGCAGAGGCAACCACACGGCCCGTTTCACGGAGCTGACCGAGGGACAGATGCGTATCGCAGGGGATATCGGCGCAGCCATGGGCAAGCTCATGCCGCTCAAGGACGACCACGCCTTCATCCTCTACGAACAGCAGGGCGAGGAGGACATCCGCAGCATCCGCTTCCTGCGCTCCTGGTTCCCGGGTGCCGGCATCATCCTCATCATCTCGGGGCAACTGACCGGGGAGGAGCGGCGCGCATACCTCGGAGCCGGCGTGAACAGCGCCGTACCGGGCGACATATCGCGCGCAGATTTCCTCCGCATACTGCAATTCATGACCGACTATACGTTCGTCCACAAACCCGTCGCAGGTAGCGGGAACGACGTAGAGTTGTTCCGCATGCCGCTCTGGAAACGGGCGTTCGACATCGCGGCATCGCTCTCGGCGATCCTCCTGCTCTCCCCCCTGCTCATAGCCGTGGCCGTGGCCGTCAGACTCGACAGCCCGGGGCCGGTCATCTACAAGTCGAAACGCGTGGGGAGCAACTACCGGATCTTCGATTTCCTGAAGTTCCGCTCGATGCGCTCCGACGCAGATCAGCGGCTCAAGGAGCTGGAGGATCTGAACCAGTATGCCTCGGAACCCGTCGCCGAAGACGATGCGAAGATGGCGCTCAACGACGACGAGATTCGCAAACTGCTGGCGGACACCGAAAACGGCATGCTCTATGCGGACGATTTCGTGATCCCCGAGGAGGCCCATCACCACCAGCTGGAAACCGAACAGGAAAACGCGTTCGTGAAGATCGAGAACGATCCCCGCATCACGCGCCTGGGGCGTTTCCTGCGCAAATACAGCATCGACGAACTCCCGCAGCTCTTCAACATCCTGCGGGGCGACATGTCGGTCGTGGGCAACCGCCCTTTGCCCCTCTACGAAGCCGAACGTCTCACGAGCGACGAATATATCGAACGGTTCATGTGCCCCTCGGGCCTCACGGGGCTGTGGCAGGTCGAAAAACGCGGGCAGGCGGGAAAGCTCTCGCCCGAGCAGCGCAAGCAGCTCGACATCGAATACGCCCGCCGAATGTCGCCGTGGTTCGACCTGAAAATAATCCTGCGCACGTTCACCGCATTCATACAGAAAGAAAATGTATAATAAACAGCAACATATGAAAAGGGCCGTCTTAACACTCTGGCTGCTGCTGGCTGCCGCCGCCGTTACGGCGCAAAGCGAGCCTACGCCTCCCGAATTCGAGTACAGCGACCTGCAACGGCTTACCCCGGAAGACTATATCGACATGCAGCTTCCCCCGCTCCACGTACTGATGGAGAATGCGCGCCACGCACCGCAGGTCGGCTATTACGAGTCGAACCGCGAGATCGAGGAGCGCGAACTGAAAACCGTGCGCCGCAACTGGATGCGCAATTTCAAGCTCAACGCCAACTACAACTACGGGTCGTCGGACATCTACAACCAGAATTATCAGGACAGCAACATCCCGATATGGACGACGACCACGACCGGGCGCGAGCAAAGCTGGTGGAACGTCGGGGCATCGTTTTCGATCCCGCTCGACGAGATTTTCAACCGCCGCAACAAGATCAAGCAGCAGAAGAAGCGTATCGAGAACACCCAGTACGACCTCGACCGCTGGTACGACGAGTTGCGCATGAAGATCATCGACGCCTACACCACGGCCGTCGAGCAGCTCTCGATCCTGCGGAGCGCCGCCGAAGCCAAGATCACGTCCGAGGCACAATACCGCATGACCGAAGTGGACTTCGTCAAAGGCAAGCTCGACGCGCAGACTCTGAGCCGCCAGAAGAGCCTCGAAAACTCGGCGACCCGCGAATACGAGCAGGTGCGGCGCAACCTCAACGACGCCCTGCTGCGGCTCGAGATACTCACGCACACGCCGATCATCAACAAACCCATATCAATGCCCGGGGTGTCGAAAGAAGCGCCCGAAACCGAATAGCATATGAATTACATCGCCTATACCGCGCGGTTTCTTTACCGCATCAAGTGGTGGCTGATACTCTGTCCGCTGCTGGTCGCGCTGCTCGTCTACCTGAAGATGGGTACCAAGCCGCGCAACTATAAATCCACGACGACGATCTACACGGGCATCGTCTCGGGATACGACATCACGACCACCGAAGGCTCGCGCCAGGACTGGAACGTCATCAACAACGCGATGGACAACCTGATCAACATCATCCTGTCGCAGTCCACGCTCAAGAACGTCTCGCTGCGCCTCTACGCACAGGGGCTTACGCATCTCGACCCGGACAACGACAACCAGTACCTCTCGGCACGTACTTCACGGTACCTGCTGAGCAAAACCCCGCCGGACGTCATGGAGCTCGTCGACCACACTTCGGAAAAGAACACCTACGAGAACCTGCGCAAATACGAAGAGATAGACCATAACAACCACGTCTACGGCATGTTCCACTGGAGCCCTCCGTATTACAGCTACCAGGCGCTGAGCCAGATCAAGGTCAAGAGGCTGGCCAACAGCGACATGCTGGAAATCAGCTACGAGAACGACGACCCGTATATCGTCTACAACACGCTGATTATCCTCAACGACGAATTCGTCAAGCAGTACCGCGACCTGCGGTTCGGCGAGACGAACAACGTCATCGCCTATTTCGAATCCGAGCTGGAGCGGGTGGGCAACAACCTGCGCAACCTGGAGGATTCGCTGCGCGACTACAACGTCCAGCACCGTGTCATCAACTACGACGAGCAGACCAAGCACATCGCCGCCCTCTCGCGCGACTACGAATTGCGCTACGAGGAGATCCTGCTGAACTTCGAGAGCGCCGAGAAACTGCGTGCCTCGATCGAGGGGCAGCTCGAAGGGTTGCAGGAGACTTTCCGCAACAACGCCGAGTTCATCGAGAAACTCCATAAGATCGGGAGCATCTATTCGCGCCTGTCGGCCGCCGAGGCCTTCCAGCCCGAAACCGACGGCACGGAAGGTATTTCCGACCGGACGGCCATGCCCGCCAGCCGCGACGACACGGGGCAGTTACGCAGGAAACTGAGCGAGGAGACCCGCAGCCTGCAGGAGCTCACCACGAACATCGCCAACCAACAATATACGAAGGAGGGACTTTCGGCCAATACGATCGTGACGGAGTGGCTCGCCGCCGTACTGCTGGCCGAGAAATCCCGCGCCGAACTGGCGGTGATGAAGCTCCGCAAACAGGAACTCGACCAGAAATATACGCAGTTCTCGCCCGTGGGCTCGACCCTCAAACGCAAGGGGCGCGAAATCAACTTCTCGGAACAGTCCTACCTCTCGATCCTCACGGCGCTCAACACGGCCCGCCTGCGGCAGAAGAACCTGCAGATGACCTCGGCAACGCTGAAGATCATCAACGCCCCGGTGCTTCCCCTGGAGGCGGAACCGAGCAAACGCAAGATGATGGTCGCCGCGGCAGGCCTCGCCACGCTCCTGTTCGTACTGGGATTCTTCATCCTGCTCGAACTGCTCGACCGCACGCTGCGTGACAAAGTCCGCGCCGAGCGCATCACCAAGGGGCGGGTCATCGGGGCCTTTCCCGGCAAAGCCTATTTCGGACAGCGGAGGTTCACCAAGCAATACCGTGAGATCGCATCCCGCTACATCGGCAATGCGGCGGTCAACTATTTCGACCCGGCCAAACAGCCCAACGTGCTCAATATCCTGAGTACCGAACGCGGGGACGGCAAGAGCCTGATCGCCGAACACCTGGCGGCATTCTTCCGCGAAGCGGACATGAAAGTCCGCATCGTTTCGTGGAACAAGGATTTCGACATCGAACGCAAGGAGTACCTGCTGGCCGAGAAACTCGGGGATTTCGTGCGCGACACCCCGGGCGAAGTTCCCCTCACCGAGGCCGACGTGGTGCTGGTGGAATACCCGCCCTTCGCCACGAGCTCCGTACCGAAGGAATTGCTGCGCCATGCGGCGCTGAGCATCGTCATCGCCCCGGCGAACCGCACGTGGAAAGATACCGACCAACTGCTTTTCGAAAAGGCAGAAAAACTCTCGGGGCGCACCCCCGTCGTACTCTGCCTCAACTGCGCGGGCCGCGACGTGGTGCAAACCTTCACGGGCCTGATGCCTCCGTACAGCCGCCTCCGCAGGTTGGGGTATCAGATCAGCCAGTTCGGGTTCACGGCCGTCAAATAAACAGCGACACGTCATGGAACGCTACGGCAGCATAACCACCCCGGTCAGCGTGCCCCGGCTCATCGTCGGGGCAATGCTGGCCGCCGGTGTGGCCGTGCTCATCCTGGCGTTCACCCAATACGGGTTGCTTGCCGGACTGGCCGTCTCGGCGATTCCGGCGGCGCTGTGTATACTGTGGGTCACGCTGCGCAACCCCGCCA
>ERZ780053.491-NODE-491-length-14469-cov-3.18211_pt1 | contig 14469 bp, 10 predicted proteins | sample MGYA00511088_ERZ780053 | MGnify/ENA primary metagenome ERZ780053 (study PRJEB29588, sample SAMEA2150866) | human gut metagenome | biome: human gut; feature: human-associated habitat; material: faeces | place: Denmark | collected 2008/2010 ...
CGGAAGGCGGCCAGCTGGCGCTGCCGCCCGGCGCCGCGGGCGTAGTCGAGCCCCGTCTCGCCGATGGCCTGTACGTCCGCCGGGAGCGTGCCGAGTGCGGCGATGTTCTCTTTGTCTGCATCCCACGGGTGGATGCCGGCGGTGCGGAGCTCGATGCCCCGGCCTGTCGGGCGGTGGGTGTGTATGTTGACGAATTGGGAGGTCATTGCGACAAAAGTACAAATTTTAAGTAAATTAAAAAATAATAGATAATGCATACGGATTTTTCGGAAAAAATTCGTACTTTCGCACGCGAATTATGCTGTTAGCAGGCTAACAACAAAAACCGGCCCGAAATTTAACCCAAAAATATCCAAACATAACAATCAAAATCTTTAACCATGTCGAAAATCATTACACTACGCAAGGGTCTCGACATCAATCTCCGGGGAAAGGCTCAGGAGTCTCTGGCCGATGCGCCGCAGGCTTCGGAGTATGCCCTCTCGCCGCTCGATTTCGAAGGCGTGACTCCCAAGTTGCTGGTTAAGGTGGGCGATGAGGTGAAAGCCGGTACGCCGCTGTTCTTCAACAAGTACAGCGAGCGTGTCCTCTTCACGTCGCCTGTCAGCGGGACGGTTGCTGCCGTCAACCGCGGGGAGAAGCGCAAGGTGCTCTCCGTAACCGTAACGCCGGATGCCACGCAGAGCTACGAAGAGTTCGCCAAGCCCGACCTCCAGAAAGCGTCCCGCGAGGAGATTGTCGAACTGCTGCTCCGTTCCGGCCTCTGGCCGATGATCGTGCAGCGGCCCTACGGCATCATCGCCGACCCGAACGACACGCCGAAGGCCGTTTTCATTTCCGCCTTCGACTCCGCGCCGCTGGCCCCGGATTACAACTTCGTGCTCCGCAACGAGCAGAAGAATCTCCAGGCCGGCATCGAGGTGATGCGCCGCCTCACGCCGGGCAAAGTGCACCTCTCGGTGCGTGCCAAGGCCGAGGGGCAGATGCCCATGCTCAAGGGTGCCGAGCTGCACACCTTCGCGGGCAAGCATCCCGCGGGCAACGTCGGCATCCAGATCCACCACATCGACCCCGTGAACAAGGGCGATGTCGTGTGGACGGTCAATATCCAGGATCTGGCCATCATCGGCCGCCTGTTCAACGAAGGCCGCGTCGACATGACGAAGATCATCGCCGTAGCCGGCTCTGAGATCGAAAAACCGCAGTACTGCCGCGTCGTCGCGGGCGCCAGGGTCGATTCGATCCTCCGGGGCAACGTGAAACCCCAAAAGGAGGGCGACCATGTACGCATCATCTCGGGCAACGTGCTCACCGGCACGAAGACTCCGGCCGACGGCTTCCTCGGTTTCTATGCCAATCAGCTCACGGTGATCCCCGAGGGCGACAAGTACGAGCTGCTGGGCTGGGCGATGCCCCGTTTCAACAAGTTCTCCGTATCGCGCTCCTATTTCTCGTGGCTCTGCCCGAAGAAGGCCTACGACCTCGACACCAACATGAACGGCGGCGAGCGCCCGTTCGTCGTGACGGGGCTCTACGAGCAGTCCCTGCCGATGGACATTTACCCGATGTACCTGCTGAAGGCCTGCCTTGCCGGCGACATCGACAAGATGGAGAACCTCGGCATCTACGAGGTCGTGGAGGAGGATTTCGCCCTGTGCGAATTCGTAGACCCCTCGAAGATCGAGATACAGCAGATCATCCGCGACGGTATTAACTTAATGATTAAGGAGGCATAACGATGAGCGCATTACGCAATTTGGTAGATAAGATCAAGCCCACGTTCACCAAGGGTGGCAAGCTGGGCTTCCTGGAGTCGACGTTCGATGCGTTCGAGACATTCCTGTTCGTACCGAACACCACGACGCAGAAGGGCGCGCACATACGCGACTGCAACGATATGAAGCGTACGATGATCATGGTGGTCGTCGCCCTGATGCCGGCGCTCCTGTTCGGGTTCTATAACACGGGTTACCTGCATTTCCTCTCGCAGGGCGTGCAGCCCGAATTCTGGGCTTCTCTCTGGTTCGGGTTCCTCAAGGTGCTGCCCATCATCGTCGTTTCGTACGTCGTCGGCCTGGGCATCGAGTTCGCCTTCGCACAGGCCCGCGGCCACGAGGTCAACGAAGGTTTCCTCGTGACGGGTCTGCTGATCCCGATGATCATGCCGGTGGACATCCCGCTGTGGATGGTGGCGCTGGCCACGGCCTTCTCGGTCATCTTCGGCAAGGAGGTGTTCGGCGGTACGGGTATGAACGTCTTCAACCCCGCGCTGCTTGCCCGCGCCTTCGCGTTCTTCGCCTATACGCCCTCGATGTCGGGCGCTACGGTGTGGATTGCAGGGCTCTCCTCGGGCGAGGGCGTGGTGGACGGCTTCTCGGGCGCCACGGCACTCGAAAACCTGAGCACCACGGGCCAGATGGGCTACTCGGCCATGGATGCCTTCCTCGGTTTCATTCCGGGGTGTATCGGCGAGACCTCGACGCTGGCGATCCTCCTGGGCGCCGCGATCCTCCTGTTCACGGGCGTCGCTTCGTGGCGCACGATGGTTTCGGTATTCGTCGGCGGGCTGGCGATGGGCTATTTCTTCCAGGCGATCGGCACGACGACCTATCCGGCATGGTACCACCTGATCATCGGCGGTTTCGCATTCGGTGCCGTCTTCATGGCCACCGACCCCGTGACCTCGGCCCAGACCAATACGGGCAAGTATATCGTGGGGCTGCTGACCGGTGCGCTGGCAGTGCTGATCCGCGTGGTCAACCCGGCCTATCCCGAGGGCATGATGCTGTCGATCCTCTTTATGAATGCGCTGGCTCCGCTGGTGGACTACTACGTGGTCGAGGCGAACATCTCGCGCAGAAAGAAACGTGTTAAACTGGCGAAATAGGGGAGATATATGGCAACGAAAAAATTCAAATGCACAGTCTGCGGCTATATCCACGAAGGGAAGGCCGCTCCCGAAACATGCCCCGTTTGCGCGGCTCCCGCTTCGGCGTTCGTCGAGATCGAGGACGCGAAGAAGAAGGGGATGCTGAGCGACAAGAACGGCAACGCATATATTATAATGTATTCGACCGTGATGGTCGTGATCGTGGCGACGCTGCTCGCCGTGGCGGCACTCTCGCTCCAGAAGCGCCAGTATGCCAACGAGCTGAACGAAAAGAAATCCTCGATCCTCTCGTCGCTCTCGGCGCAGGATCAGGATTACGATACCTTCATTGACGCCTACGTCGTCGACGCCCGGGGCGAGAAGGTCGAGGGACAGGACGTATTCGAACTGCTCAAGGACTTGCAGGGCGCTTTCGACGACGGCAAATTCCCCGTGTTCGAGGCCAAGGACGGCCGTGTGGTGATCCCGGTTACGGGTACCGGTCTCTGGGGCCCGGTCTGGGGCTATGTGGCGCTCGAAAAGGATATGGACACGATGGCCGGTATCATCATGGCCCACAAGGGCGAGACCCCGGGCCTGGGTGCCGAGATCGCCACGCCGAAATACCAGGCGCTGTTCGTCGGCAAGAAAATCTTCAAGGGCGACGAGTTCGTTTCCGTGAAGCTGCGTAAGGGCGGCGCACAGGATCCCGAGCACGAAGTGGACGCCATTTCGGGCGGTACGAAGACTTCGGACGGCGTGACGGCGATGCTTTACAACAGCCTGCACCACTACCTGCCGTTGCTCGAAGCCAAGCGCAAGGCCGCAATCGAGGCGATCGTATTTGCCCCCGTGCGGGAAGAGTCTAACCAAGAAAACGTAGAAAACAATGAGTAAGCAAGAAAAAGAGCCTTTGTTTTCGGCTAAGAATATGAAGTTCCTGACGGGGCCGTTCTCCGCGAACAACCCGGTCATCGTGCAGATCCTGGGTATCTGTTCGGCGCTGGCCGTCACCGTGCAGCTCAAGCCCGCCATCGTCATGGCCCTCTCCGTGACGGTCGTGACGGGTTTCTCGAACCTGGTGATGTCGCTGCTGCGCAACGGCGTGCCTTCGCGCATCCGCATCATCGTGCAGCTGGTGGTCATCGCCGCGCTGGTAATCCTGGTCGACCAGGTGCTCAAAGCCTATGTCTACGAGGTGTCGAAGCAGTTGTCGGTCTATGTCGGCCTTATCATCACCAACTGTATCGTCATGGGACGTATCGAGGCTTTTGCACTGGCCAACAAACCGTGGGCGTCGCTGCTCGACGGTATCGGCAACGGCCTGGGGTACGGCCTGATCCTGGTGATCGCGGCTTTCTTCCGCGAGCTTTTCGGCTCGGGCACCCTGATGGGTTTCCGTATCGTTCCCGAGAGCTGGTATGCGGCCGAGGGCGGCTGGTACTACAACAACGGGCTGATGCTCTTCCCGCCGATGGCGCTGATCATCGTGGGCTGCATCATCTGGGTGCACCGTTCGCGCAATAAGGATTTACAGGAAAAATAGGAGGGTAACGTATGGAATCATTGAATATCTTTATCCGGTCGATCTTCATCGACAACATGGTCTTCGCGTTCTTCTTCGGCATGTGTTCCTACATCGCCGTTTCGAAGAGCGTAAAAACGGCCCTCGGCCTCGGCGCCGCCGTTACGTTCGTGATGGTGATGACCGTGCCGCTGAACTACCTCCTGTATGAATTCGTACTCAAGGCAGGCGCCCTTTCGTGGGCCGGGCTGCCCGATGTGAACCTGGACTTCCTGACGTTCATCGTTTTCATCGCCACCATCGCCGCTTTCGTGCAGCTGGTGGAGATGGCCGTCGAGAAGTTCTCGCCGACGCTTTACAGCCAGCTGGGTATCTTCCTGCCGCTGATCGCCGTGAACTGCGCCATCATGGGCGGCTCGCTTTTCATGCAGCAGAAGGTCGATGCGCTGGAGCTGACGTCGCTGTGGCAGTCGATCGTCTACGGCCTTGGCTCCGGCCTGGGCTGGTGGCTCGCCATCGTCATGATGGCCGCCATCCGCGAGAAGACGACCTACTCGCAGATCCCCGCGGCGCTCAGGGGCCCCGGTATCGCGTTTATCATTACCGGCCTGATGGGTATCGCCTTCATGATCTTCTCGGGTATTCAGTTCTAACCTTAAAAGAGATTCGGAAAAATGGAATTGACTATTATAGTTGCAATCATAGCCTTTCTGGTGGTGACCCTTGTCCTCGTGGGGCTGCTTCTCTTTGCAAAGGCCAAACTGACCTCGTCGGGTGAAGTTACGATCGACATCAACGGCGGCGAGAAGGTCATCACGACCGAAAGCGGCTCGACGCTGCTCGCAACGCTGGCCAACAACAAGGTCTTCCTGCCTTCGGCCTGCGGCGGCGGCGGTTCGTGCGGCATGTGCAAATGCCAGGTGATCGAGGGTGGCGGCGACATCCTGCCCACCGAGACCGGTTTCATCACGCGCAAGATGGCCAAGGAGCACTGGCGCCTGGGATGCCAGGTCAAGGTGAAGGAGAACCTCAAGATACAGGTTCCCGAAGCCGTGCTCGGCGTCAAGAAGTGGGAGTGCACCGTGGTCTCGAACCGCAATATCTCGACCTTCCTCAAGGAGTTCGTCGTCAAGCTGCCCGAAGGCGAGAACCTCAAGTTCCGCAGCGGCGGCTACATCCAGATCGACATCCCGAAATACGATGCCATCAAGTTCTCGGACATGGACGTCGACGAGGCCTACCGTGCCGACTGGGACAAGTTCAAGATGTGGGATCTGGTTACGACCAACCCCGAGGCTACGTTCCGTGCCTACTCGATGGCCAACCACCCGGCCGAGGGCAATATCATCATGCTCAACATCCGTATCGCCACGCCGCCTTTCGACAAGGCTACGGGCGGGTTCATGAAGGTGAACCCGGGTATCTGCTCGTCGTACATCTTCTCCCGCAAGCCGGGCGACAAGGTGACGATCTCGGGCCCCTACGGCGAGTTCTTCCTGCCGGACAACCTGCCCGACACGCAGGAGCTGATCTTCATCGGCGGCGGTGCCGGTATGGCCCCGATGCGCAGCCACCTGATGCATCTGTTCAAGACCGAAAAGACCAAGCGCCCCGTGTCGTTCTGGTACGGTGCCCGTGCGCTGAAGGAGGCTCCCTATGTGGACGAGTTCCATGCCATCGAAAAGGAGTTCCCCAATTTCAAGTTCAACCTGGCGCTCGACCGTCCCGATCCCGAGGCGGATGCAGCAGGCGTGAAATACACCCCGGGCTTCGTGCATAACGTGCTCTATGAGAATTACCTCAAGAACCACCAGGCGCCCGAGGACTGCATCTACCTCATGTGCGGCCCCCCGATGATGATCGCGTCGGTGGTCAAGATGCTGGACGACCTCGGAGTGCCGTCGGAGAATATCCTCTACGACAACTTCGGCTCGTAGCGGTGCGGTGATCCGCTGAACGCCGCAGGCGCATAAACGGGAAGGGGCGAAGATTCGAATCGTTTCGAAGGCTTCGCTCCTTTCCGTTTTTCGTTGCCGCAGGGCGGGGCGAAGCTGCGGGGTGTCGTTGCACGCATGGCGCGGGAGCGCCGCCCGTTTGCGGCCGATACGGATTTCCTTCGGGAATGACACGGAAGCCCGACGCTGCGGGCCTCTGCTCGCCGGCCTCGCGCTGTCCGGGGGGGGCGTGCCCGTGCCGGGATTTTTTGTGCTGTATATCGGCCCGTCCGGGAAAGTACAGTATCGGGATAAATTATTATATTTGTATTAATAACCGATTCGACAAACTCTAAAAACCTTAATTCTATCGAAATGAACATTCCTTTGATTTTCTGGATCGTCCCTGCCGCCGCTGTCATTGCCCTGGCCGTAGCCTGGGCATTTTACCGCAGCATGAAGCGCGAGGACGAAGGTACCCCGCGCATGCGCGAGATCGCCGAGCACGTGCGCAAGGGCGCCATGGCCTACCTGCGCCAGCAGTACAAGGTCGTGCTGATCGTATTCATCATCCTGGCGTTGTTCTTCGCCTACCTGGCCTACGGCGCCGGGGTGCAGAACCCCTGGGTGCCCTTCGCCTTCCTGACGGGCGGTTTCTTTTCGGGGCTTGCCGGTTATTTCGGCATGAAGACCGCGACCTACGCCTCGGCACGCACGGCCAACGCCGCACGCCAGCCCCTCGCCCGCGGTGCCGTGATGGGGCTCGTGGTCGTGGGGCTCGGGCTGCTGGACATCTCGTTCTGGTATATTATCCTCGAACGCTTCGTGGAGGTGTCGGGGCCGCAGAAACTCGTGGTCATCACCACGACGATGCTGACCTTCGGCATGGGCGCCTCGACGCAGGCGCTCTTCGCACGCGTCGGCGGCGGTATCTATACCAAGGCGGCCGACGTGGGTGCCGACCTGGTGGGTAAGGTCGAGGCGGGGATTCCGGAGGACGACCCGCGCAACCCCGCGACCATCGCCGACAACGTGGGCGACAACGTGGGCGACGTGGCCGGCATGGGCGCCGACCTCTATGAGAGCTATTGCGGTTCGGTGCTCGCCACGGCGGCGCTGGGCGCGGCGGCGTTCGCCACGGCCGACGGCATGGCGATGCAGCTCAAGGCCGTGCTGGCGCCGATGCTGATCGCGGCCGTGGGGATCGTGCTCTCGATCATCGGCATCTTCCTCGTGCGAACCCGTGAGGGCGCCTCGATGCGCGAGCTGCTCCGCTCGCTGGGCGTGGGTGTCAATTTCAGTTCGCTGCTGATTGCCGGCGCGACGTTCGGTATCCTCTACCTGCTGGGAATCCAGAACTGGCTCGGGCTGTCGTGCTCGGTCATCACGGGGCTCGTCGCCGGTATCATCATCGGACAGGCTACCGAATATTACACTTCGCACTCCTATAAACCGACGCAGAAGATCGCCGGAAGCGCCCAGACCGGGCCGGCCACGGTCATCATCGCCGGGGTCGGGTCGGGCATGATCTCGACGGCCATCCCCGTCCTGACGATCGGTGCCGCGATTATCCTCGCCTATCTGTGCGCCATCGGCTTCGACATGGAGAATATGATGGCTCCGATGAATATGTCGCTGGGGCTCTACGGCATCGGCATCGCCGCCGTCGGTATGCTCTCGACGCTGGGCATCACGCTCGCCACGGACGCCTACGGCCCGATCGCTGACAATGCGGGCGGCAATGCCGAAATGAGCGGCCTCGGCCCCGAGGTGCGCAAGCGCACCGATGCGCTGGACGCGCTGGGCAATACGACCGCTGCCACGGGCAAGGGCTTCGCCATCGGATCCGCGGCGCTGACCGCACTGGCGCTGCTGGCATCCTACATCGAGGAGATCCGCATCGGGTTGCTGCATAACGGCATAACGATGCTCGACCTGCCCAACGGCACCTCGCAGCTGGTCGAGAAGGCCTCGATCCTCGATTTCATGGAGTATTACCAGGTCTCGCTGATGAACCCGACGGTGCTGATCGGCATCTTCATCGGCGCCATGATGTCGTTCCTGTTCTGCGGCCTGACGATGAACGCCGTGGGACGTGCCGCCGAGAGCATGGTGAACGAGGTGCGCCGCCAGTTCCGCGAGATCAAGGGCATCCTCACGGGCGAAGGCACGCCGGACTATGCCCGCTGCGTGGAGATTTCGACCCGCGGTGCACAGCGCGAGATGATGTTCCCCAGCCTGCTGGCCATCGTCGTGCCGGTAGCCGTCGGTCTCGTGTTCGGCGTGGCCGGCGTGATGGGCCTGCTGGTCGGCGGGCTCAGCCCGGGGTTTGTGGTGGCGGGCCGTGTTCGTGGCCGATGCGGGCGGCGCGTGGGACAATGCCAAGAAGATGGTCGAGGAGGGGCATTTCGGCGGCAAAGGCTCCGAGTGCCACAAGGCCACCGTGGTGGGCGACACCGTCGGCGACCCGTTCAAGGACACTTCGGGCCCGTCGCTCAACATCCTTATCAAGCTGATGTCGATGGTCTCCATCGTCATGGCCGGGCTCACGGTGGCCTGCCACCTTTTCTGATGCCTTGCCTGCCGGGAGGGGCGGGTGCCGTCCGAATCCGGATTCGGGACAGGCAGGGCTGCGGCCGGGCGTTGCCCCGTCTCTGGCTCCGGCCCTCGGCTCCGGCTCCCGGCGAAGGCGTTGTACTGGCTTCGGCCCGCAGCGAAAGGCGATGTTCCGGCGCCGGCCGCTGTGAAATAAAAAACCACCCCGCAAAGGGTGGTTTTTTATTGGATGCCGTCCTGTGAAGGCGGCTTCATGTCGGCCTCAGAAAAGGCCGGAAATACGGCTGAGGGTTGGAACCGGGGCGCGGCGCAGGCAGGGTATGGGCAAGTCCGCGCCGGGGGTTGGGCCTCGTTGCTTTTTGCTCGCGCGAATTACTTCTTGCTCGCGCCGCTTTCGAGGATCGAGACGATGGAGTAGAGCGTGAAGCAGATGGCGCCGAAGCCCGCCAGCACGCGTGCGGGGACGAAATACTTGGGCTCGGAGAGTGCCGCCTCGTAGAGGAATGCTGCGAGGAACAGGCTGGCCAGGGCCGTAAGCACCGGGATGATCGGGATGCGGTTGGCCAGCGGGAAATCGGCGTGCCAGATCTTTGCCAGCAGGATGACCTTGCTCGATATGCTCCAGCAGATCAGTGCCAGCCCTATGAGCACGAAGCCCACGAAGCTGATTGCCTCGCCCCGGAGCGTGAAGATGAGGATCAGTCCCAGCGCGAAGGTCAGGCCGCCCATCGCGAGCACCAGCCCCATCCACCGGCGGCGTTCCTCCATCGTGTAGCTGCCCCGTGCCTGGCGTGCGATACTGGCTACCAGCGCGATGAGCGACGTGCAGACACAGGCGATGCCGAACATGACGCTTCCCGCCACGATATGCGCCGGGAGCGTTCCCAGCGCGAAGAGCAGGATGCACCACACCCATGCCCCGGCGGCTATGGCCGACACGATGAAGATCAGCAGCGAACTCTGCCCGCGGGTGAAGCCTGCGGGGTTGACCGAGAAGGTGCTGTCGCCCGAGTTCTTGGGGATCAGGCTGAACCGCGTCGAGGAGGTGGCCGCCGTCGAGACGCACGCCGTGATGAATCCCAGCCCGCAGATTACATGCCCCGTGACGAACGCCCCGGTCATGTGCGACTGGATGATGAAAAGCCCGCAGATGACCGTCATGGCGGCGACCGCATAGCCGATGGCCGGGAAAAGGTATTTCGCGGCGGCGGTATAGGTGCCGATGATCTGGCGGATGATGGTGGCGGCGGTGCAATAGAGCGCGATGCAGATCGAGCCCAGGAAAAAGAGCACGGGGCCTGCCGTGAGCCGCGAGGGGTCGTCGCCGGCGGCGAAAACGTAGGCGCCGTAGGCGAAACAGAAGGCTGCCATCGCAAGGGGAATGGCGCGGAAGAGGATGCTTATGCCATAGTTCATAATCGGAGTTTTTGTTATGCGCCAGCCTGCAAATCATGAACCAAACGAAAAAATGGCTATCTTTGCCCCATGAAAAATATCGTTTTCGACCTGGGCGGAGTGCTTTTTGCCCGCGACAGAAGCAAGTGTACGCAAGAATTCCACGACTTTTTCAGTTTCATCCGTTCGGAGCCCATGCCGGCTTTCTGGGAGGACTACGACCGCGGGGTGTCGACGCTCGACGAGGTGACCGGCATCCTTTCCGGGATCAATGCCTGCCCGCGCGCGAAATGCGAGGAGTACCTGCGCCTGTCGATCGACATGCAGGAACCCGTGAAGCCCACCGAGCAGCTTGTCCGCGACCTGAAGGCCGCCGGCTACAAGTTGTTCGTGCTTTCGAACATGTCGCGCGAGTTCATCGACTTCCTGCGCCGTTTCCCCGTCTACGGGCTTTTCGACGGCGAGGTGGTCTCCTGCGAGGAGGGCGTGGTGAAACCCGAGCCGGAAATCTACCGGCGACTGCTCGGCCGCTACGGACTCGATCCTGCGCAGACGCTCTTTATCGACGACCGCCCGGCCAATATCGCCGCCGCAGCGGCGCTGGGTATCCTCGGGGAGCTGTTCGACCATTCGGCGCCGGCCGCAACCTGCGACCTGCTGCGCCGTCGGCTGCTGCCCCGAAAGTAGGGAAGCGCGTCAAGACCATATCCGGGTACTCCGTCCGTATGGCCGTATCCGAGGCCGTTCGCTCCGCCGGCACGAATCGCCGGCTTCCCCTTTTGCAGCGGTTTTCCCTGTCCCTTGATCCGATCCGTCCGATGATTGAAAAATAAAAAGGGCCGCTCGTCAGAGCGGCCCTTTGCTTTGGATCGGATTCCGTTATTCGAAGTTGGCGTCCTTCATCAGTTCATACTCCGGCGAGAGTGCGTACATGCGTACGTATTCGAACTTGCCGGTGTCGACGAGTTTGAATTCGAATGCGTGCGTCACCTTGCCCGTGCCCGAGCCGATGTGCTGCGTGTAGAGCATCATCTGTACGGTGTAGATCACGTCGATGCCGGAGATCATCTTGACATCGGGGTAGAGCGTACCCAGGGCGGCCGACATTACCTCGCCGAAACGCTTTTCGACTTCGTCGTAGAACGCCTGGTACGAAGCGCGTGCTGCTTCCTTGTCGTCCGACCCCCAGTTGTCGTAGGCCGATATGTCTTCACCGGCTTCGCTCCAGTAGTATTTCGGAAGCGTGTTGATACGCCAGTTCAGGTTGGTGTAGCTTGCCGCGCAACCGCTGTAATATTCCGAATCCGTGAGGCGGCTCCCGCTGCGGTTATCCGTCGTATAGGCGGCGTCCTTGTTCTGGAGTACCCAGTCCACGCAAGCCTGGTAGAAGCTCTTGCTGTAAGCGCTGCGGTCGGGGGCCACGACGAGCGTCATGCTGGGGTCGAAGTTCCATTTGCCGCTGACCTTCTTGAACGGGCCGTCGAGCGTCTCGTAGGTGAGGTTCTTGCTCCAGTTCGAGCCGTCGAACGTGTAGCGGTCGGCCTGGAGCACGGTCGATCCCGAAGCATAGAAATGGTAAGCCACATCCATGACATCCTCGGGCATTGCATACGGGAATTTGTATTTCAGGTAGAGGGGCAGGTAAGTGTCCTGCGAGAACGACGAGCTGAAGTTGGGGTTTGTGGCGCCCATCTGTGCGTAGTCCTCGGGATTGACGATCGTCGTAGCCTCGGCTGTCGCCCACGACGTGCCGTTGAAGGTGTAGACTGCATACTGTTCCTGTGTTACCGCCCGGGTCTGGCCGAGGGCTGCGGCAGCTGAAACCGCCACACCGCGCTTCATGCTCGAAACCTTGATGTTGTCGAGCTGGTAGGTGGTTGTTTTCCGGTTGGCACCGTCACCCACATATTTGAACGCAAAATGGAGCGTTTTGCCCGCATATTTATACAGCGAGAAGCGACCGGCCGGTTCGAAGTCGTTGCCATAGCCGCTTGCCGGCTCTTCGGGGATCGTGAAATTCCCGGTGATGTCGGTCCAGGTGGCTGTGGTCACGTCATCCGTATAGTCTTCCGAGATAAGTATCGAGAGACAGTTGGCGTTCCAGTATCCGATCTTGATGTCGAAACCGAATGTCGTCATGCCGTCATCGAACGCCGGAACGGTGATCGGATCTTTGCTTACAAGCCATGATTCGACAGCGCCGGCGGCCCCGTTCGCCGAAACCTGGGCATAGAGGTTCTCAGAGTATTTCTTTATTGCCCACTGTTTGTTATCCTCGCCTGCAGCTTTTACCAGTTGCCATTTGTCGAAGTTGTCGGCATCGAACGTCTCTTCGAACAGGTCGTTGTCCGTGACAGTGACCACATCCTGTCCCAACTGAATATTGTCGATATAATAGGTCGTGGTCTTGTTGTCGGCCGCATTGCCCTGGTAGCGGAATGCCACGTAGACCGATTCGGCCTTATATGCGCTCATGTCGCATATGCCTGCCGTATACCATTTGCCGGAGGTCGAGCCGTCGAACGTGAAATTGTTCGTCAGGTCGATCCATGTCGCCTCCTCGGGGGTGACGCCATTGTAATCGGTGGATACGAGTACGCTCAGACCGTCATGCGTCCAGTAGGAGATTTTTACATCGAATGCAAGTTGCGGATTGTCGGCGAGCGTAAGGTTCACTTTCTCGGAAATAAGCCAGAGATCCTGCGGGCCTGTGGTGTTGAATGCAGAGCATTTTGCCGATTTTACACCGTTGTAGTCGTCCAGCGTCCAGGTCGAGGTGCTCGATCCTTTGACGATCTGCCATGCATTGAGCCCTCCGTCGAATGTTTCGTCGATACTCGTTGCCGCGGGAGTTTCACCGCCGCCCGTATTGGGTTCGGAAGCGGAGTAGTTATAGGCTACGACCTTGATCGCACCTGCTTCCGCATCGGGATAAGCACCCGTCAGGATCTTGTTGGCATAGCCGGCCAGCGGTTTCTCGGGGGTGAAATAGTTAGCCGGAGTCTCGCCCCAGACCGACTGGTAATCGGCACCCGAGACGGTGTAGGTCTCTGCCGCAGCGAGTTTGACAACCTCTTCGGCGAGGTCGGTCGCATTCTTATAGGTAACGGTGACAGTCGAGCCGTTCGAGAGGTAGCTGTCGTAACCTGCAGCCAGGAAGGCGGGCAGGTACGTCGTGGCGGAAGCGGCTTCGGAGAAACATTTTGCAGTGCCTACGGCGGCCAGGGCTGCCACTGCATCGGGCCCTGCGGCTTCGGCGATCGCCTTGTTGGTGGCATTCGACGCGACGCTGGCGTAGTCGGCGTCGGTCATCGTGTATTTCAGCACCTGGACGTCGGTGATCTCCTTGTCGGGGTTGAACCCGTCCAGATACTCCTCGTTGTAATCGTCGACATTACAACCCCCCCCCACGAATGCTATCGTCGCAAGGGCCAGAAGGTATTTTACAATATGCTTGTTCATATGGTTCGCTGTAATTAGAAGTTAATTTTCAGTCTTACTGTATAGGTGCGACCGAACGAGTACATGACGGCATATACGTTCTGCCAGATACCTTCGTCGGCTGCGGCGCACTGCGCGTCCATGATGTAGTTGTAGTCGTAGACGTTGTTCACGTTGCCGTAGATCGTGGCGCGTACGTTGCCGATCTTGAAGGCGTAGCTGGCCGAGAGGTCGAGCTGGTGTCCCCACGGAATTTTCCACGGGTCTTTCACGTCGACGGTCGAGTTACCGTTAAGGCTGGTGTTCGAACCGATGTAGAAGTCGGCGTAGTTGTTGCCGTAGGCGTTCCAGTCGGCGCTGACGCGCAGGCCCTTCATCGGGCGTACCGTGACGCCGAGGGCTCCGGTGGTCTGTGCCGAACCGCCGACCTTGATGCCTTTCTGCTTCAGGTTCAGCCATGCGTGGTCTTCAGCCATGATGCCCGAGGCGACCGTGCCGTCCAAAGCCTTGGTCAGGGGCTGCCCCTGCGTGTCGTAGATGTAGCCCTTCGAGTCGCTGTCCCACTGCCAGTCGCCCAGCGAAAGCATACCGGTCACGTCCAGCCAGCGGTTGGGGCGCAGGACGAAGTCCAGTTCGAGGCCCATGTGGCGTGCGTCGACACCCGAGAGGTTCACGCGGGCGTAGTCGCCGTTGGCCATCGAGCTGGAACGTACGACCGACTTGTCCATCCCGAGCGGGTAGTCACCGGT
>ERZ780053.510-NODE-510-length-14233-cov-2.9246_pt1 | contig 14233 bp, 16 predicted proteins | sample MGYA00511088_ERZ780053 | MGnify/ENA primary metagenome ERZ780053 (study PRJEB29588, sample SAMEA2150866) | human gut metagenome | biome: human gut; feature: human-associated habitat; material: faeces | place: Denmark | collected 2008/2010 ...
CCGGAGCGAGGATAAAGTCGCCTACCCGCTCGCCGTTTAATTTTACCTCATATACGCCGAGCGCAGTTATTTTCAATATTGCTTTTTCCGCTTTGGCGGCGCACCGAAAGTTTTTCAGATACACCGTACCGCCGCGCAAATTCTTTTCGCACCCTTTTATCCATTCACTTCTCTCAAGCATATTTTATCAAGTTCCTTTCGCCCTGCGGCTCATACTTTTTTAAATCTCTGCATACATTTTATATGTGCTTATACCCGAAAGTCAAGTTATTTCCAGCCGTATGTTACAAAATTGTTATAATTTACAGCGTTGTTTTTCTTGACTTTTTGGTTGTTTTAGAGTAAACTGAAAATACTGTGAAACAATTTATTCACAAAATCAAGAAAAAATGTTAAAAGGAGCACAACCAAATGAAGAGAATTCTTGCACTCATCATGGTTCTCGCTATGGTCTTCGCTTTTGCAGCTTGCAAGAGCAAGGATGACGGCGCGACCACAACCGATCCCTCCTCCGCAGGCGGAGAGGTCATCGACAACGGCGAAGGCTCTACTCCCGTAGACGCTTCCGCAGCCGACAGCACCGAGGCCGGCAGCAACGACGCTTCCGAAGTTTCCACCGACGCTTCCGGCAAGCCCGTCGAGGCTCCCTCGCAGGCAGCAGGCAGCCAGGGCGGCTCTCATGGCGGCAAAACCCCCGCAGCCGCTAAGACTGTTGCTGAGATAGTCGCTGACTATGTCAAGGCCCGCAAGGCTACCAAGCCCGCACCCGCAGGCAAGCAGACCATGGCTCTCGGCAACAACGGCAAGATCACCGGTGACGGCGGTTTAGGCGGACTCCTCAAAGTCGCTTCCCCCATCATCAACAACGTTCTTAAGAAAAACTCCACCGACACAGACTATGTTCCCGCTTCCAGCCACGCCGATCTCAAGGCGAGCGACGTCAAGTCCGCTAAGGCAATAGTCTCTGCAGACGGTAAGTACACCGACTACATCATCTATGTCAAGGATCAGACTGACGGCCCCAACGGCGACTCCCACAACGGCGGTCCTGTTGCTCGCGGTGTCGGAACCCTCGGCAGCATCGATGAGGCTCTCAACCAGCTCGGCGCAGAGTTCAAGAGCGGCAAAGAAAATGTTAAGCTCACCTACACCAACGCTTATATCTTCGCTCGCGTAGACAACAGCACCGGCAAGATCATCAACGGTACTTATCACTATCTCGTTAAGATCAACATAAGCGAGGCTGAGCTCAAGCTCGGTATCTCCGCTAAGGTCAAGAACATGTACGGCGAGGTTGACTACTTCGTTAGGATCGGCAACAACAAGCAGGGCTACAATGGCGCTAAGGGCTAAGCTCTAACAACCGAATAAAAATAAAGGCTCTCACCCAAACGGGCGGGAGCCTTTTTCATATGTAATGCAAAGAGCCGCGCAACGGCGCGCCGCCCGTTCGGGACGCGGCTGCCGTTATTCTGTTTTCATCAGGTCTTTTACGGTTATGCCGTCGAAGTATTCGTTCGTTATCTCTTCGAATCTGCGCCACATGCCGACGGTGCGGCAGCTGTCCGCGCGCTCGCACGGCTCTTCGCATGAAAGACACGCGACGGGAGTGAGGCTGCCCTCCGTCAGGCGCAGGGTACAGCCGACAATGTTATGCTCCGGCGGTCTGCCGAGCCTGTATCCGCCGCCTTTGCCGTGGACGCCCTCAACATATCCGTCCTTTACAAGCAGCGCCATTATCTGCTCCATATATTTTTTCGAGATGCCCTGGCGCGCCGCAACATCCTTCATCGGGACAAGACTACCGCTGTGCTCCGCAAGGTCAACAAGCACCCTCAGAGCGTAGCGTCCACGCGTTGATATCATCATAAATATTCCTCCGTTTCGCACTCAGCAGATCTCTCCGCCGCCGATAACCACATCTCCGTCATAGACGACGACCGCCTGACCTTTTGTTATTGCCCGCTGCGGCTCGTCGAATGTTATATGCACTGTATTTTCGCCCGTGACGCGCACTGTCGCGGGCTGTTCCGCCTGCCTGTATCTGACCCGCGCGCTCGTGCGGAACTCCGCAGGCGGAGTATCAAAGGCAATAAAATTGAAATTCTTCGCGTCGAGTTCGCGGCTCATCAGGTCTTCATTGCTACCGAGCACGACGCGGTTTTCTTTTGGCATCAGTGCGGTCACATATCTCGGCTCGCCCAGCGCTATTCCGAGTCCCTTGCGCTGACCGACGGTGTAGCCTATAAGTCCCCTGTGCTCGCCGAGCACATTGCCGCTTTTGTCAACGAACTCGCCGCGCGGATAATCCCTGCCCGTAAACGAGCGGATAAATGAGGCGTAATCGCCGTCCGGCACGAAGCAGATATCCTGGCTGTCCGGCTTGTCGGCGTTATAGAAGCCGAGCTTGCGCGCAAGCTCGCGCGTATGCGTTTTCGTCATGCCGCCCAATGGAAACAGCGTATGCCGCAGCTCGTCCTGCGTCATTGAATAGAGCACATAGCTCTGATCTTTTGTCGGGTCAACAGCCTTTTTCAGCAGGAATCTGCCGTTTTCTTCTTCGATTCGCGCATAGTGACCCGTGACAACATATTCGCAGCCGAGCTCTTTTGCGCGGCGATAGAGGCGGTCGAATTTCAGATATCTGTTGCAGTCTATGCAGGGGTTCGGGGTCGCACCGCGCTCATAGGCTTCGACAAAGCGGCGCATGACCTGCTCTTTGAAATCCGCGGTGAAATTAAAGACATAATACGGCATCCCTAGCCTATAGGCGACGCCGCGCGCATACTCCGTATCTTCGAGCGAGCAGCAGCTCTTTTCGCGGCTTATCCCTGCATTCTCGTTATCAAAAAGCTTCATCGTCACGCCGATGCAGTCAAGCCCGCTTTCAATCGCGAGATAGGCGGCGACGGACGAATCCACTCCGCCGCTCATCGCGATGAGCGCCTTGCGGCGCGGGTTATCGGGGTTAAAGCTCATATTCTTCCTCTCAAAAAAGCCCGAAAGCCCCGGCAAAAGAGCCGGAGCCTATGGGAAAATTATTTATCAGTCCTGAAAAAGCGGAGTCGACAGATAGCGGTCGCCTGTGTCGGGCAGGAGCACGACTATCGTCTTGCCCTCGTTCTCCGGGCGCTTTGCAAGCTCTATCGCCGCATAAGCGGCGGCGCCGGAGGATATGCCGACCAACACGCCCTCGCTCCTGCCGATAAGCTTGCCGGCCTCGAATGCTGCCTCGTTGCTGACGGGGATTATCTCGTCATAGACCTTTGTGTCGAGCACATCGGGCACGAAGCCTGCGCCGATGCCCTGTATCTTATGCGCGCCCGCAACACCTGTCGAGAGCACTGCCGAGGTCTCGGGTTCAACTGCAACGATTTTTACGCTGGGCTTCTTGTCTTTTAAATACTCGCCGACGCCCGTGATGGTGCCGCCGGTGCCGACGCCTGCGACGAAGATATCGACCTCGCCATCGGTGTCTTCAAAAATCTCGGGACCCGTGGTCTCATAGTGAGCCTTGGGGTTCGAGGGGTTGACAAACTGACCGGGCACGAAGCTGTTCGGTATCTCTTTTGCGAGCTCGTCAGCCTTGGCTATCGCGCCCTTCATGCCCTTTGCGCCCTCGGTGAGCACAAGCTCGGCGCCGTATGCTTTCATCAGCTGGCGGCGCTCGACGGACATTGTCTCGGGCATAACGATAATTATGCGATATCCGCGAGCGGCGGCGACGGAGGGCGGGCCGGCGCAATAATAACAGAATCGGGGGTGAGCTTGCCCGCCGCCTCTGCGTCGTCGAGCATCTTTCTGGCGATTCTGTCTTTGACGGAACCTGCGGGATTGAGATACTCGAGCTTTGCGAGCACCTTCGCCTTGAGTCCGTATTTCTTTTCAATGTGGGTCAGTTCGAGAAGAGGGGTCTTTCCTATAAGCTGGTCTGCTGAGGTATAAATCTTTGACATAATAAATTGCTCCTTTGAAGTTAGTTAGTTAAGATTCTGAGTTCCGCGGCGAAATAAAAAAAGCCGGGGAACTCCGATGAGTGTCCCCGGTCAAAAGCCGTTTTTTCGGATCAGTTCAACGACCCGCATTTGGAGGACATATCGGAAAAAGACATGACGAAACACGCGCACTGACAACAGGTGCAGCTACAGCGGTTCATTCGGTTCATGGCGGTCTTTTTCATAACATTCTCTCCTTTAAAACGCCTACCTCGGCGGTATGTTGAATATAATATAGCACATATTACCTACCCTGTCAATAGGCAAATCAAAAAATTTTTTCAAAATCTCAGAGCCACTTCTTTCGACGGAAGAACAGTATCAGCGCAACGAGCACCACGATACTCACGACAATTATCACAAGATATCCATATTCCCAGTTGAGCTCCGGCATACCGGAAAAGTTCATGCCGTACCAGCCCGTGAGCAAAGTAAGCGGCAGGAAGATAACAGACACAACCGTGAAAAGCTTCATCAGATCGTTCTGCTGGATAGACAGCTGCGCCTGATATTCCTCCTGAAGATGCTCGATAACATCGCGCAGATTCTGCACCGTCTGGAGATAGCGGTCGGTGCGGTTCTTGAGAATGGCGAAGCGTTTCGCCGCAGAGTTCGAAAATACGGAATTGTCGTTCGCAGAAGCTTCGTCAAAAATCAAAGTCAGCTGCTCATAGTAGCGCTTTATTCTCAGCAGCTCGCGCCGCCAGGCGGACAGCTTTTCAAAAACATCCTTGCCGGACTCGCTCTTGAAAAGATAGACATTTTCGTATTCGTCTATTTCATTCTCGAGCCTCGAGAGGCAATCCATATCGCCGTTTAAAAGTCGGACGAAGAATCTGTAGAGCAGCTGCTCGGATCTGAGCTCCGGATTCTCCGCCGCGAGCCCGTCCATTATCTTCTTTGCCGTGTCGCCCGCCGCGCCCTCTGTGAAAATTATCAGATTCTCGCGGCTGACATAGGCGAGCATTTTATAGTCCTCGGTGCGCTCGCTGTGGACATCGTACCAGTCAAAGGCAAGGAAATCGAACTTTTCAAAGCTCTCGAAACTCTCTATCTCACCCTCGCGGACATATTCAAAAACCGACGGCTCCATATACTGCGCCGCCTTTGCCATATGTTCAAACGGAAGAACAAGCTGCATAATAAAACCTCTTTCTGTATTTTATATTCGTGCAATTATGCTATATCCACAATTTCAAATTAAAAAATCGGCAACTTCTGCGGCAACATGCCAAAATAAGCTTTCAAATTGAGCTTTTTGTTGAAAAATCCGTTTTGCAATGATACAATAATGCCATAGTGAAAATTAAGGGGGCAATTATATGGCAGTAAAAGAGCTTACACTCGACGAGATGAAAGCAGTCGAGCTCGGAATACTCAAAAAATTCGACAGCATATGCAAGGAAAACGGTCTTGAATATTCCCTCGCATACGGAACGATGCTTGGTGCAATAAGGCACAAGGGTTTTATCCCGTGGGATGATGACATCGATGTTTTCATGAAGAGAAAAGACTACGAAAAGTTATTGGCTCTTAAATACGACGACGGCGACTTTGAAGTGAAAAGCTACAGATACTCCAAGGACTACTATTTCCTCTATTCTAAGATGGTAGACAAAAGAACATCAATCTGCGAAAACTGGCGCGCAGAAAAAGATATGGGGCTGTTTGTTGATATTTTTCCGCTTGACTATTGCAATTTCGATGGCGAAGGAGACAAGCTGAAGGCACAGATGGAATCTGAAAGCAAGCGCATCGACAGAAAAGTTGAAATAGCCGGTATTCTCGGGCACAAGATGTCGCACCACATGTCACCCAGCCCGAGATATATCGTTAAGTTTTTGTTTAAGCTGTTTACGTTTCCATTCAGGCGACTGATTCTCAAAAGAATTGATCTCATGCATTCAAAAAACAAAAGCGGTAACTATTTGGTTGAAAATTTTGAATGCCACACCTTCTATAATCCGGATTTATTTTCAAAGCTCACGGTATGCAGCTTTGAAAACACTGAATTCCCGATATATTCGGAATACGACAAAATTCTCACCCAATTCTATGGAGATTATATGACACCTCCGCCTGCCGATCAGCAAAAATCCGTTCACTGGTATAAAGCCTATTCAAAATAACAAATACGGGGTGAGATATAATATGCTAACTAAAGAACAATTTGAAATATTATCAATAGCCGCACAAGCCGATGCACCTCTTTCCGGCGCAGGTACCGATACTATTCGGCAGCTACAATCTGACGGATTTATAAGCAACGGCAAAATAACGGAATCCGGGCTTGCTGCGCTGGAACCTTATAGGGTTAAACGAGCCATATTCATCGCTGCGGGCATGGGTTCGCGCATGATGCCGATAACGCTGAGCTGTCCCAAACCGCTCGTGCGTGTCAACGGAACACGCATAATTGACACACTTATTGACGCCTGTATTGATGTCGGAATCGAAGACATCATTATAGTTCGCGGATATCTCGGCGAATGCTTTGAGCAGTTAAAAATAAAATATCCCTTTATAAAATTTGTGGACAACCCATATTACAAGTCATATAACAATATTTCTTCTGCGTATCTTGTCCGCAATCTTATCGGCGGATCATATATATTCGAATCAGACATATATCTCATAAATAAAAAGCTGATAACAAAATATCAATACCGCAGCAATTATCTCGGCGTTCCGTGCGAAGAAACACCCGACTGGTGTTTTGACGCTGACGAAAACATGAAAATCACTGATTTGCACAAGGGCGGAGAAAACTGCTTCCATATGTACGGAATTTCGTATTATGACGAAGAAACCGGAAAGCTCTTCTGCAAATGTGTCGAGGAAATATTCAACAACACGCTCGGCGGAAAAGACCACTTCTGGGATGATGTTCTGTGTCATTTCTACGCCAAAGAGTCAAACATATATGTTCGCAAGTGCTCATTCAGCGATACTATTGAAATCGACTCATTTGACGAGCTGTGTGAAGTTGACGAAAGCTATAAAACAAAAAATTGAAGTTCCTGAAAAGTCACGGCATCAAAGCCGTGGCTTTTCTTTATGTGTATTGATTATTTTTTGGAGTATGTCTTTATCCGCCGGGCAGAAGGCATAGTTTTTTATCTCCTGCGGCGTTATCCATTCGAGTCCGCAATGTTCGAGCAGCTGAGGCGTGCCCTCGGCTATTTTCGCGTTGAACACGACGAGGTGGACATATATATCGGGATACTGATGGTAGACGTCGCAGAATTCGTCGCCGACCTCCACCGTTATACCGAGCTCCTCGCGGCATTCACGAATGAGTGCCTGCTGATGCGTCTCGCCCGGTTCGAGCTTTCCGCCGACGAACTCCCACAAAAGAGCGTTGCCCTTGTTCGCAGGGCGGCGGCATATCATGAATCTGTCGCCCTGCCAGATGAGGGCGGCGGCAACCTGAGTCGTTTTCATATTTTTCTCCTTTTTATTTATCTGCCGGTCTGCGTATGAAAAACGCAGTCGATATCATCATCACCGCATACATCGCGAGTGCCGCATATGTCGCCGCCATTGGCAGCCTGAATATAATCAGCAGTATCGCCGCGAGGGTCACGCACTGGCCTATGACCATGACTTTTTTGCCCGAGAGCTTTATGCTCAGCAGCCCGGATAAGAATCTGGTATTCCGAGCCCGATATAGGCTATGAATATCACTGCCAGGAGCACAGTTGCCATAAACGCTCTCCGTTTCCCGGGAAATTGATATGAATAAATTATATCACACAAACACCTATTGTAAAAGAGCGTTTTCTTTGTGTTTATTGTCATTGACACCGGAAAATTAAATCGGTATAATTTAATCATAACACACAAGGAGCTGTAAATATTATGGAAAAGAAGTACGCAATTCTCGTCGTTGATATGCTCAACGATTTCGTAACCGGCGCACTCAAGTGCGACAGAGGTCTTGCAATAGTCCCCAAGACCGCAGAACTGCTCAACGGCGCAAGAGAGAAGAACATACCGGTCATCTTCTGCAACGACGCTCACCTCAAGGGCATCGACCACGAGCTCAAGTTCTGGGGCGACCACGCGATAGCTGGCACCGAGGGCGCGAAAGTCATTCCCGAGCTCGGACTCTGCGAGAGCGACTATGTCGTTCCCAAGAGACGCTACAGCGGTTTCTTCCACACCGACCTTGACCTTCTCCTCAGAGAGCTCGGCGTCAACACCGTTGTTCTGACCGGTCTGCACACTCATATGTGCGTGCGTCACACCGCCGCCGACGCATATCAGCTCGGCTATGACGTTGTTGCTATTAAGGACGCAACCAATTCCTTCACCGCAGAGGACTATGAGTACGGTCTGAGCTATCTCAAGGGCACCTACGATGCCGAGATTACCGACACCGACACTTTCCTCGCATCGCTGTAATCAACATAAGAACACGTCAACCCTCCGCCGGGATTGCCTGACGGAGGGTTTTGTTGTTGAAAATATTTATCTGAGTATTCTGCCGACTGCGTCTATCTCGTCCGAAGTGAGGCCCGCGGAGAGGAAATAGTCCTCGACCGAGCCGTAGCGGCGCGAGAGATATTCAAACACTGCGGTTATATTCTCCGACGGGGAGCCAAGATGCGACATGTCGCTCTCATGGACAAGCCCCGTTTTTCTCTCCATCTCGCGGCGGTAAAACGGTTCGAGATAGGTCGAGGAGATGCGGTAATCCGCAACGATATCCTCAAAATATACGCCTGTTAAATGCAGTATCAGCGCGGCGGTTATGCCGGTTCTGTCCTTGCCGAGGAAGCAGTGGAACATCGACGGGGCGTCTACGCGAGACAGCGCGGAGAACAGGCGTGCATAGTTGCCCTTGCACTCGTTGAGGCTCGTGACATACACCTCCGGCATCGACATCTCCATATGCGGCGAAGCGGGGTTTATTTCAAGCAATGAGAAATGATAATAATTCACTCCCGGATAATCGGCGAACTCCGACGGCATGGATATCGCCTCGGAATCGCCGCGCAGGTCGAAAACATTCTTTATCCCGTATTCGCGGAAGAACTCCATATCATTCGGCGTGGACGCGCGCGGTCTGCCGCAGCGCAGCAGCCTGCCGTATTTCGTGAAGCCGCCGCCCTTTATCGGATATCCTCCGAGGTCGCGGCAGTTCTGTATGTTTTCAAGAGGCATATGTCTGAAGCTTTCCATAGTCCGCCCTCCTCATAGATTCTATCTCTATTTTAATGCATTCTCAAATATTTTTCAACCGTGAAAACGCAGAAACGGACCGAAAAGCCTCAATTATTTTTCCCATTATATATTATTGTGGAAATAATACAGCGTTGTCGTCTGCGAATCGAAGAAGTAGACGTTGTAATAATCGTATTTTGAATAGGTTCCGTCGCCTATCGGCTTACCTTCGCGGTCGTAAATATAGAGATAGTCGCTCTCATCGATATCGTCGCGCGAAAAGCGGTAATTGTTCACAAGGTCGGCACCCTCGTCGCCGTCGCGCAGAGAGTCTATAACCTGCTCAAACTCATCTATATATCCGAGAAGTTCCGTCTTGCTCTCGGCGGTCACAGGCTTGAAATACTCGCTATCTTCGGGCTTCGCGCCGGGGAAAGGTGTATATCCCGAAGTCCGTCGAATCCCCGAAGCCCGCGCAGCTGTAGCGCTGCACCGACATCGCCTTTCCGAGCGAGGCTATGACCGTCTTCCACTGCGCCGCCATCTCTTTTCGGCTTATAAGAGTGCCCGAGATGGGTGACGAGCAGACCGCAGGTGACTTTGAACAGCGCATCAGACACGCCCGCGTCGTCTATAATGGTCTTCGGGAAAATCCCGGTCGAAAATCCGACGAGCATAAGTATCATGATGACAAGCACTGACGGAACCCAGCCCTTTGTCACCTTTGCCAGTATCTCCTAAATGGCGAAAACCAGCAACAGCGCGGTGAACGCGCCGAAAGTTGAAACGATTATCGGACTCATTTTACATCTATCCACTCATTAAAACGGTATTAAAGGAACTTGTCGAGCTCGCGCTCAACGTTCTCATATTTCTTGACCTTGGGCTCGCGGATAAGGTGTCCCCTCGCCACGACCATCTTCACGTTGCGAAGAGTCTTGAGATCGTCGATTGGGTTCGCGTCGGTGACAATAAGATCGGCGCACTTGCCGGGCTCGACGGTGCCGGTGATATCATCTATATGCGCTATCTCCGCGTTTCTCTTCGTTGCGGTGTAGAGTGCGAATTTATTCGACACGCCGCAGTACTTGTGGAAATAGACAAGCTCTCTCCACATATCGTAGTGAGTGATGAACGGGCAGCCGGTATCGGTTCCGAGACCGACGGGGATACCGTTTGCAAGGCACTTCTTGGAGCAGTCGATTATGCCCTCAAAGACGACCTCGCCGTTGAACTGCGAAAGCTCGGTCGCGTGGCTGACGGAGCGGTCGAACAGCGCATAGGGAAGCGCAGGAGAAAGGGTCGTTATGAGCGCCGCGTGCTTCTCTTTGAAGAGCGAGATTATCTCGTCATCCGCCTTTGCGCCGTGCTCGATGGTGTCGACGCCGTTTTCAAGCGCAACGCGTACGCCCTCGGGACTCTCAACATGGGCGGCGACCATAAGTCCGCGCTTGTGCGCCTCGTCGCAAGCCGCCTTGACATACTCGGGGGGCATCTTCAGCACGCCGGGCTCACCCTTGACCTTTGCATCAAGCACGCCGCCGGTTATCATGAGCTTTATCAGATCCGGCTTATCCTCGGCAATCTTCGCGACGAAGTCTCTCGCCTGCTCTGCGCTCTCGGCGACATAGGCAAGCGAACCCGCCATGTGTCCGTCCGGGACGGAGACAGCCATGTTAGCCGCGAGTATTCTCGGACCGACGGTTTTTCCGGCGTTTATATCGTCGCGGATGCTCGAATCGGCGTTTTCAACTCCGCCAACGGTTCTGATGGTCGTAACGCCGCTGTTGAGCTGCATCTGAGCCGCGCTGCGGCAGACCGCCTTGATTATCTTGCGGAAAAGATTGTTGCTCGTCATAATCTTGACAAGCTTCTTCGGGTCGGATTCCTTCTTCTTCGGCTTTCCGCTCGAGGGAAGATGGATATGCATATTGATAAGGCCGGGCATTATGTACTTTCCGCCGAGGTCTATCTTCTCATATCCGGAGATATCTGCGCCCGCGTCGACTATGGCGGTTATCTTCTCGCCATCGACAAGAATTATCTTGCCGGACTGGGGCTCCATATCCTGAGTGCCGTCGAGAATAACGCCGTTTACGAATGCGTATTTCATTTCCGTTTCCTCCTTGAAATTACCTGCATTTTCTCCCCCCTGTCGGCGATTCGCCGAGGCGGATATTCATGCGGGAGTTATGTTTAGATTATAAAGCCTGCGCTTTGATTTTGCAAGTTTTTTCCGTTTAAATCGCTGATAGTTTTCAATTTTTGTCACCAGTGAACGGAGAATGGGATATTTTAGCAAAATATTATGTTATCGTCATATAAAAAACCGCCGCATCCGAAGACACGGCGGAATTTTGTTATGTTTTCTCTTACTGGATGAATCCGGCGACGGTGAGCATATACTCGCCGATCTGAGCGCCGAACTCGGGTGCGCCTTCCATGATAAGCTTGCCCTTCTTCGCGGAGTCAAGCATATCGTCAAGACCGAGCAGGATGCCCAGCGCGCTGTCGAGAGAATCGAAGCGGAGGGTGAAGAAAGGCATAGCTCTCTTGTAAACGCCTCTGCCGGCTCTCGATTTGCCCGCCTTTATGCGCAGATAAGCCGAAAGCTCATCGTGGCCGTTGACAGCCCACGCATAGACACGGTCGGGGCTCTTGAGCGCCCAATCGTGAACATCGGGATGGCCGAGCTTGTTGAGCTGGCTGATGCCGCTCGAAAGCAGATAGAAGTAGCACTTGACGAGCAGAGCCTTGGTGTCCTCGTCCTCCGGGATGCCCTTTGCCGTAAGCAGCGAGGACATCTTCAGAAGCACTGCCATGAACGAGGCGAACAGGCCGGGATGCTTCGCAATACCCTTCATCTTGGGCAGAGTCGAAAGGCTCATCTTGCCCTTGAAGAATGCGTTCATCGCCTCGATGCTCTTGAACTCAAGCTCTATGTGGGGAGCGGTGTCCACTTTATCGTTGTGAACGAGCCACTCGCCGCAGTTGACTACGAAATGGGTAGCCACCTTGCCGTCCGGGCTGTCGGGGTCGAGAGCACTGACCTGCATAACGCCGTGCGCGTGCTCAAACTTCTTTGCAAGCGAGGGAACGTCGCTTGCAATTACCTTGATGAGCGGAAGGACAGCGTTGAGAAAAAGTTTATTAGTAAAAATCTCATCTCTTGATGCCATATAATCATTCCTTTCCTTATCGGGATACGGGCGAAGCTATTACACCTCGTCGTCCCAATCGTCATCAAGCTCGAAGTCCTTGCCCATGACCTCACGGACAGCGTCAACGATACCGTTGGAGTCGATACCGAGCATGGACATGATGTCCTCATGCAGTCCGATGGGAGCAAACTTATCCTGGATACCGAGCTGCTTGAATGCGCAGCCCTTACCGGACTCAACAACAACCTCTGCAACCGCGCTGCCGAGACCGCCGATGACATTGTGATCCTCAACGGTGATTATGCGGCGGGTCTCCATAACAGCCTTGAGGATAGCCTCACGGTCGATGGGCTTGATGGTGTGCATATCAAGAACTCTGACTTTAAGACCGTCCGAATTCTCAAGGAAGTTAGCCGCCTGGAGAGCCTGGAATGCGCAGGAGCCGCAAGCGATAACGGTGATGTCGGTGCCCTCTTTAAGAGTGACTGCCTTGCCGAGCTCGAAGCCGTAATCGGTGTCCTTATAGAGGACGCGGTCGAAGCCTCTGTTGATTCTGATATAGAACGGGCCGGGGGTCTCATATGCCGCACGGACTGCGTTGACAGTCTCCATACCGTCTGCGGGGCAGATAACGGTGAGGTTGGGCATAGCACGGGTAACTGCGAGATCGCAGATAGCGTGATGGGTCGAGCCTGCCTGACCGAACGAAGTACCCGAATGGGTAGCGATTATCTTAGCGTTGACATTCTGATAGCAGATGTCGGTGTGGAGCTGGTCGGCGCTTCTCAGAGAAGCGAAGACCGAGAAGGTCGAAAGGAAAGGAACGAGTCCTGCTCTCGCCATACCTGCGGCGACGCCGAACATGTTCTGCTCTGCGATACCGACGTTGAAGAATCTGTCCGGATAAGCCTCACCGAACATACCGATCTTTGTTGATTTGCCGAGGTCAGCGGTCAGCGCGACAACTTCGGGATGCTCTGCGCCGAGCTCAACAAGGGTCTTGCCGTAATATTCCGCGGTGGAAAGAGCGGTTGATTCAACGGCTGTATAGGTCATTCCGCCTGCCATATTATTCGCCCTCCTTTTCAGCTCTTGCCTTGCGTGCCTCATAGTAGGCGTCAAGGCTGTCTATAGCTTTCTTATACTTCTCTTCGTCAATAGCGCCGTAGTGCCACTGATAGTTATCCTCCATGAAGTTGATGCCGGCGCCCTTTATCGTGTCGGCAATTATCATGACGGGAGAATCGGTCTTGTTCTCAAGAGCGAAGTCGATAGCGTCGCACAGCTCCTTGAAGTTGTGTCCGTCAACTTCCTTGACGATGAAGCCGAAGGAACGCCACTTGTCGGCGAAGGGCTCGAGCTTCATGACATCCTCTGTTCTGCCGTCGATCATGCACTTGTTGCGGTCGACGAAGGAGATCATATTGGTGACTTTGAAGGTGGAAGCAGACATAGCGGCTTCCCAGTTTGAACCCTCGTCGCACTCGCCGTCGCCGAGGATGCAGTATGTTTTGTAATCCTTGCCGAGAACTCTTGCGGCAAGAGCGGTACCGACAGCTATCGGAAGTCCGTGGCCGAGAGAACCGGTGGAGGCGTCAACGCCGACGACCTTGTTCGAATCGAGGTGGATGCCCATCTTCGAGTTCGTGTGGTTGAAGGTCTTGAGCTGCTCGGGATCGTTCCAGCCGAAATCGACGAGCACGGGAGCGTAAGCTATACCCGCGTGACCCTTACTGAGGATAAAACGGTCTCTGTCCTCCCACTTGGGGTTCTTGACGTCGAGTCTCATGTACTTGTGATAGAGAACGGTAAGCATATCCATGACGCTCATGCCGCCGCCGATATGACCACTGCCCGCCCAGTAAGTGGTGTCGAGGCAAAGTCTGCGCAGCTCGTGAGCCTTCTTTT
>ERZ780053.514-NODE-514-length-14103-cov-2.08827_pt1 | contig 14103 bp, 6 predicted proteins | sample MGYA00511088_ERZ780053 | MGnify/ENA primary metagenome ERZ780053 (study PRJEB29588, sample SAMEA2150866) | human gut metagenome | biome: human gut; feature: human-associated habitat; material: faeces | place: Denmark | collected 2008/2010 ...
AGCGGTCAAGGCTTTCGTAATATCGGGTACACCTTCTTTCAGAACGTACTGGCCATTGGTGTAATTGAAATCATCCACGGTATAATATCCTTCGCTGATAAAGCCACGTACCAGGCCGATCGCTTTCCCTTCCACAAACATATAGTCGTTGGTAGGAACCAGAGAGGAAGAACCCCAGTATGAAGAATAGAGATACTGGTCGGCATTAGGCAGTTCATCCAGTTTATTGCGGTTATAGTTATAGATGGCACCTACGTTGAAACGAAAATCACCTTTGTTTATCACATCTACATTCACCGAAAGCTCAATACCACGATTGGATGTTTTACCGAAGTTCTGGAACTGGTAAGAGTATCCGGTAGTGTTATCCACAGGTACGGCCATCAACAAGTCTTTTGTAGTATTCCAGTATACTTCCAGACTACCGTTAACACGGTTGTTCAGGAATCCAAAGTCAATACCGAAGTTGCGCGAAATAGTAGTTTCCCATTTCAGCTTAGAGTTAGCCAGCAAACCATCCGGACGATAGAATGAACCGAGTTCGCCGTTGATAGGGGTATGATTGCTGCCCGAACCAAGGCTCGACCAAGTTTCACGCCACAGATTGGAACTAATATTGTCACTGCCCGAAGTACCATAGGACAAACGAAGCTTCAGATTGGAAAGCCAATCTTTTGTGCCGTTCATGAAAGGTTCTTCCGAAAGGCGCCATGCGAAAGCACCTGCGGGAAAGTATCCCCAACGATTATCCGGCGCAAACTTAGAAGAGCCATCGGCACGGAACGTACCGGTGAACAGATAACGGTCCATGAAAGTGTAGCTCAAACGTCCGAAGAAGGAAACCGTACGGGCAGGCACGCTATAAGAATTGGTTGCAGAGAAAGAGGTGGTTGCCGTATGGATCAATCCCATCGTGGTGTCATAATCGAATGTAGAAGGATAACCACGGCCCGTGATTTGCGACGATTCGGAATCCGACTTCAGGACTTCATTACCCAGCAATGCCGAGAATACATTGTTCTTGCCGATATTGAAGTTATAATTCAAAGTGCTCACCGAACGCAATCCATCTCCCATGCCCCGGTTAAGGGTGGCACGCTTATCTCCGTTTGTATATCCGTTCTCATAATAAGTACTCTTCGATGAACTGCGGGTAAGTGATAATTCACTGCGGGCCACAAGCCCCTTGATGATCTCCCATGACAAAGCTGCCGATCCTCTCAATGAACGGGAATAGGATTTATTCGTGATATCATTGATCAATTCTACCGGATTGTGCTTGTCGTCGATATTAGCCACACCGAAACTGAAGCCTGAGGCAACTTCCGAATAAGAGACACCACCCAACGGATTGTCAATGGGACGATAGCGATAAGCTCCCGACACATTAGAACCTTTACCGTTCGTTACATTCTCACGTCCATTCAGATTTGACTCCGTATAACGGAAATCAACATCCAGGTCCAGCGTTTTGGCAAGCTTCTGCCGAATCTTGAAAGAAGCATTCAGACGGTTGTAGTCCGAATTGATCTTGATTCCTTCATCGTTAACGTAGCCGAGTGTAAATATCACTTTCGTTTTATCTGTACCGCCCGAAACATTCACGCTGTGGTTATGAGACAGTGCGGTACGCAATACATCATCCGTATAGTCATGGGCTTTCACATTGGCATAGTCGGCATAGTGGTTGCCATACTTACTTCCCAGACCGAAGTATTTCTCAACAGCATCCTGGTTAGCGGTTCCTCTGGATGCGGCATAGCTCCAGTTATGAAGAATATATTCCTGAGCCGAAAGCGTTTCAAGCGTCTTCGATACATTTTTGACCTGTACATAACCATCATAGCTTACCTTAATCTGACCTTCCTTGGCACTCTTAGTGGTAACCAGGATTACACCGTTTGCACCGCGTGCACCGTAAATAGCCGTAGATGACGCATCTTTCAATACATCGATAGATTCTATTTCCGAAGCCGGTATATCGCCAATATTGCTTACCGGAAATCCATCGACTACATAGAGCGGATCATTGGACTGGGTTATGGGCCCTCCTCCGCGAACACGTACCGAGATTGTAGCTCCCGGACGACCATCCTGCGACACTACGTTCACACCCGGCAGACGTCCCTGCAAGGCCTGTGCAACGTTGGATACAGGATTGGCTGCAACCTCATCTCCTTTTACCGAAGCTATGGCTCCCGTCAGGTCACGACGTTTCACCGTACCGTAACCGATAACAACCACTTCATCTAACATTTCCGTATCTTCAAGCAACTGAATATTGAAAAGACTCTTACCTGCAACCGCTATGTCCTGGTCTACATAACCTATATATGAGATGTGTAATATCCCATTAGCAGCCACAGTCATAGAAAAGTTACCGTCCATATCGGAAACGACACCGTTTGAAGTTCCTTTCTCTAAAATGGTAGCACCAATAATAGATTCACCGGCCGCATCTCTGACCGAACCGGAAATCTTAATTGTCTTCTTGTCATTGGAGGCCTGCTGCACACCGGCTACTGAAGTATGATCCACTGTCAGGGGAGCAGCTTGAGAAAAAGTTCCCAAATTGAGGTAGGACAAAACCCCGAGCATTAACACGACCTTTTTCCTGTAATTCATAAGTAAATGATTTATTGATTAAACAAATTCTGAATTCACTACAAAGCATTTATGTCTGCCTTGCACTTGCAAAATAGCGGATAATCTATCTCTCTCAGGTGAAAAATATGCTTGAATCGGTGGAAAAATCGCTCTATACCACTCAAAACACCGCAGACAAAGGGATAAGGGGATTTTCTCACAGTAAAATCACAAAAAATCCCCCCGGATTCACTCTTTTCATTGAAGAGAGATCCGGGGGGATGAGAAATAAGATAGATTTTGTTTATTTCAGATGCTTCAATATCCACTGCAACTGTCCGTATTCCGTATCATTGGAAGTCCAGTGCTCATTAATCGGGGTGATCAATGCTTCCTTCGGACAATCCAGCGTATTATAAACGGCATAGCTGGTGGTCGGCGGACACACATCGTCATTATATCCCCAGGTAATATAAGTAGGAACCTTTATCAGACGGGCAAAGTTCGCTACATCATAATATGCCATCGTTTTTAACTTCTCCGGCGTATCCATCCCTTCGGTACGGAAAAAGTGGGGATATCCTCCGGCACGCCCTGCTTTATACCCTGCCATATCACTCAAAGCGGGGTGATTGGCTACACAAGCTGTTACACGAGGATCCAAACCGGTCGTAATCAAAGCTAAAGCTCCTCCCTGGCTACCGCCCTGGACAATTACATTCTTACCATCCCATTCGGGCAAGGAAGTCAGAAGGTCGATGCTACGCACACAACCCAGGTACACTCGTTTCATATAATAGTTGTCACGGTTATCAAGTCCATTATTCAGATAGCCATTCTCTCTACCGTTAAAAGCGTTGCTGATTTCCTTGAATGCCCCCTCTGTCAAGGTAGGATTCAATCCGTGTATCTCAATCTCAAAACGAATACAGCCTTGTTCTGCATAATATTTGTGACGTAAAGGCTCCTTGATTGTTTTAATTCCGGCACCCGGAGGGCAAAGAACTACCGGACAAGAACCTTTTGTTGCATTCTTCGGATAGAACAAGTAGCCGTAAATACTCTGTCCGCGACTGTTCAACATCAGCTTAATAAGATAGCAATCCACCTTGTCGGTACAATATTCCTTTGCCAATTCCTTCGTATAAGTCAACGGATACTTGGCTGCCTCCGCTTTATTGTTTTCCCAGAACTCTTTAAAGTCCTTCGGCATCTGCGTATAAGGCTTAATCTTCTCCGGTGAGAAACCCAGCTTTACATGATGCTTATAACTTTTTCCATCCACAGTGGCTGTCAAGCGGCAGTCGCGGAAGCCGGGTTCTTTCATGGTTCCCACAGGAATAACCGCTTTTCCCTGCTTCAACGTAACCGAACCGGAAGTTTCTGCCGGCATCATATCACCGCCTATTTCATAAGATACAGTTACTCCATCCCGCGGAATACCATATTTATAGAACTGAACTTCAACCGTAGCCTTTTCTCCGGTCTTATAAATCCAGTCAGCATGATTGGGCACGGTAACCCAAAGCACATCACTCCGATACGGGTAATTCTCCGCACATACAAACGAAAGCGGAAGTATCAGAGCGAGCAGTAATACAAACAAATTCTTTTTCATCATTGTGTTCTAATTGTTATAAGTTTATTTATCAAATCCAAATATCAATCAGCGCTTTATGCTTAGCAGTTCATCCCCATTTTTCACCGGATTCCATCCGTCATCTCCGGCAAGTACGGTTTCCATCTCATACCCTTTAAGATTCTTCAATTGATGGGAATAAGGAACACGCGCTTTGGGGTTAGCACCCTCACCCGTGCTTTCATATTCTGCATAGAAAGCTGTCTTTTCCGCTTCTTTATTTCCCCAGTTATTCCAGCCGGCAGGAGAGATATGTTTGCCCAGATTGCAACGGATAAACACAGCCTGCGCATACGGACGCCAGGGACGTGAAAGAGAGACATTCCGTACACCGTCATCCGCAGTCAGACGACAATCATAAAATACGTAACCATACTTCTGTCCCTGATCCGTAGAAGGTGCAGTGACATACCCACCGCTCTTACTATGGATATGGCAACGATTGAAGACAGCCGTAGACCAGCCGAATATAAAATCGACCGTACCTTCTATATAGCAATCTTCATAATACTGACGGCAATTTTTCCCATACGTATAAAGCGTATCCTGAGAGCCAAGGAAACGGCAATTCTTGAAATAAGCACGATCAGCACTTACGAAACAGGCCACTGCCTGCCCTACCGGACCGGAAGAGTTCTCAAACGTAATATTCTCAGCATAAAAATCAGGAGCATAAATATAGCAGGAAGACGAACCGGAGGTCCCTTTTTCTTCGCCAAAGCAGTTTTTCTTCTGCGCATAATCATCATACGAAAGCACTGCCCCGTCCTGACCTATCAGAGAAATATTGATCTTACTTTCCGGTATCACAATCTTCTCCTTATACACACCTTTACGTACCAGTATCGTAGTACGGATATTTTTGCGGAAATCAGGAACAGCATTAATAGCCTCCTGCACGGTAAAGAAATCTCCGCTACCATCCTGCGCCACTACAAAATCATAGTGCCGAACATACTTAGCCAGTTCCGGTACTTCCTTGGCAATGGCATCCATGGCCAAACCAGCCACAACACGCCCGCCATAAACATTCAGATGAGTGTTATCTTCACGTCCCTTCGGCATCGCGGCAACCTGATTGGCAGGTACCCACATAAATAATTTTCGGGAGTCTACCGGCCCCATGCCCTCTACAAGGTCATGCGTAATCTTATTCATATCCACAAAAGCCACACCCAATTCTTTCGCTACATTCCGCGGAGAATCCAGATAAGCACCGTGTGTATCAATTAGCTTGTCACCTTCAGTAACAGCAGGTTGCTCCGAAGCCTCCCGCTTTGCATCCGGATTCACTCCTTTCTGTATATCATCCTGATTGATAGCCTGAGCCACTGCATTCCCATTTGCCGTACCAAAATTACGGCGTACAATGGAGTTAAACAAAACAGGAATACCACCTTTGGCACGGGTTTCGTTTACAAAACGTTTCAGGTTCTCATCAAAAGTACTTCCCGGAGCCGTATACCGTTTCGGATCGGACTTCTCATCGTTATGTCCGAACTGAATAAATACATAGTCCCCTTTCTTCACCTGTGAGATTACCTTTTCCCACCGTCCCTCGTCAATAAAACTCTTGGAACTACGTCCATTCACAGCATGATTGTCTACACGGATTTCCTCGGAAAGATAGCCGGGCAACATCTGTCCCCAGCCACGTTCGGGGTTTCCACCTGTCAATGACTTATTGGCCATAGTGGAGTCTCCAATCATGAAAATCGTAATCACAGGCTTGTCAGCCTTGAAAGCCGAGAGCAGGAAAAACAACCCCAGCAATAATGTCAACTTGTGTTTCATAATTCATCAAATATAAATAGTATTATTATTTTCCGGTGCAATATTACCCAAAAACAAAGGATCTGAAGTGTAAAAAAAGTCGCAATCGGTAGAAAAATTAATATTAATCGTATATTTGCCGGCAAAACAACTAATCTGGCAACAAAATGAAAAAGACAAGAAGTAACACTTTCATTCTTGAAAAAGAAATCGCATGGGAACCGGCAGGCGAAGGAGTAGTACGCCAAATAATGGGCTACGACGGGCAAGTGATGCTGGTTAAAGTAAAATTCGAGCAAGGTGCCATCGGTACACCACACACCCACTACCATACACAAACCACCTATGTGGCAAGCGGTAAATTTGAGTTTACCGTGAACGGTGAAAAACAAATTGTAGAAACCGGATCCGGCGTCTACATTGAACCGGATGCGGAACACGGGTGCGTATGTCTGGAAGCTGGTATTCTGATAGATTGTTTCAGCCCCATGAGAGCGGATTTTCTAAAGCGCTAATACCTTGTCTGCAAGGAGTTAACTTCTTGCCAACAAAAAGTTAACTTCCTGTCGACAAGGAGTTAACTCCTTGTAAGCAGGAAGTTGGCTCTTTGTAGACAGGAAGCTAAGTTATTAATTTTCAGGTTTCCAGTCACTACACATCCGATAGATGTAATTCAGATCATCGTATTGGGCTGCTTCTTTCTTGGTCAGCTGTTTCGCCCATTTTACCCGACCGGCTGCCGCAGCACCTTCTCCTGTACTATTGTACTCAGCATAGCGGGCTGTCTTCTCATTTTCCTCTTTTCCCCAGTTATGCCATCCTTCGGGACGAATATGCTTACCCATTTCACAATTGATAAATACGGTGGCAGCATACGGACGCCAGGGACGCCCCAGATAAACCTTGTCCACACCCGGATTGGCCGTCAGTTTGCAATTTTTAAAAACATAGCCCACCGCAATGTCTTCGGGCGTAGAAGCTGCCGTCACGTATGAATTTGTTTTGCTACGGATTTCGCAGTTCTCAAACAAAGCGGTAGAAGGACCGAAAATAAAGTCGGTAGTTCCTTCAATGTAGCAATCTACGAAATAAAGGCGTGTACCTGCGGCACCTGTATAAATGGTATCCTGATTTCCCAGCAAACGGCAGTTGATAAATACCAGTTTATCCCCTTCCGTGTGAAGAGCAACCGCTTGTCCCAGTCTGGCAGCATTATTTTCTATGGTGAGGTTTTTGAAGGTAATATTGTTTCCCTGCACTTTTACAGTATAGGTACGGAAAGTACCCATCTTATTAATGTTGGCATGGTCATCATACGTGATAATCGTATTTTCCACACTTTCACCGATGAAATCCACATTTTGCACCCAAGAAGGAATTATCGCTTTCTCCTTATATGTTCCATTCTTTATCAGCACTGTAACCTTGTAATCCATAAAAGCACGAATGCCTTCCATAGCTTCCGTCAACGTGCGATAGTCTCCCGAACCATCACGGGCAACCACAAGCGTATCTTTATATTGGGACTGTGCCGATAGCGGCATGATCCCCACCAGGAGAAGAAGTATGCCGCATAAATAATAAGTTAGCCGTTTCATTGTCTTATTTCTGATTAACGATTTCCTTTACTTGTTGCAGACGCTCCCACTCCAGACTTGCCATGATAAACGGACCTACTGCCTTGGGGTCGTTGCTGCGGATTGTTTCATTTATATAATAGGTGTAATCTCCCATACGGTAGTTTTTGCCACCCAGGCCGGCAACTGCACAGGCTCTGGTAATAGTCACCACACCGTCTTTATCTACTTCTATGAAGTTATCAAGAATACCTTGGTATCCTTTGAGAGCCACTTTCAGATACGATTTATCAATATATCCCTTACGAACAGCTTTGAACAAAGCATAGACAAACATAGTAGAACAGGAAGACTCTACATAATTTCCTTTCTCACCACTCTTATCCAACACCTGATACCATAATCCGGTCTTCGGATCTTGTATGCGCTTCACCTGTGCGGCAATATTATTAAGGATAACGAGCATGGAATCACGTCCTGCCTCATGTTTCGGAATAAAGTCCAGTGCATCTACAAATGCCATTGCATACCATCCCATCGCACGTCCCCAGCTATGTTGTGACTGTCCGGTAACGGGATCTGCCCAACGTTCCTTACGACTGACATCACAGGCATGGCGATAAAGTCCATTCTTCGGATCATACGTATGGCGTGCCACTGTAATAAATTGGTTCACAATATCTTTATAATCCTGTACACGATTATTGCGGAAAGCATATTCAGCATAGAAAGGTGCCCCCATATAAAGACCATCCAACCACATCTGGTTCGGATATACTTTCTTATGCCAGAAACCGCCGTCCTCATTACGCGGATGGGTGTCAAGCTGACTACGCAACAAATCAATAGCCTTCTTATATTTTTCATCTTTCGTCTGTTCGTAGATGCGGAACAGGAATTTACCTGAATTCAAGCGGTCGATATTGTATTCATTCAGTTTATAGGTCTCAATACTTCCGTCCTTGTGTATCATGGTGTCCGCATAAGCTAGTGCATAGTCAAACATCTTCTGATCTCCATACGTATCATACACATCCAGCATGGCTTGTAATTCCAGCCCATGACAATAATCCCATTTCAGTTTCGGCTGGAAATCCAGTTGCCAGGATTCCGGGCAACGAATCATCTCCGATTCTACCATACGTACCGACCACGGTTGCTTATCGCTTACTTTCTGAGCAGACAACTGAGTGGAGCAAATCAGCGCTCCCATCACAAAAGTTTTACAAAGCAGATTGTTCATCATTCTGTTCTTGTTTTTAGGTATATAGATTATATTAAGTAATGTGACAAAGATAGCGGTTCTCACCTAAAGCGTTGTGTACTTTTCGACTGAAAAGGTGCATTATTTATTTTCACCTTCTATAAACTTTGTATTTCGTGTGCGAGAACGAGTGTTTTCGTGCACGATAACGAGTTTTTTTGCCATTTATTTGCATTTCGAACAAAAATTGCAGGAAATTAGACGAAAAAAGTATTGATATACATCAAATAATGTGTATTTTTGGCCCCAGAAATAAGAATTAATAATTTTAAATCAACGTATCATGAGTTTAAATCAAAATGCAGTGGGAAAGATGACCAACTACAGGTGGACCATCTGCGCCATGCTATTTTTTGCGACAACAGTAAACTACCTTGACCGCCAGGTGCTGTCATTGACGTGGGATGAATTTATCAAACCCGAATTCCATTGGGATGAATCACACGACGGAACAATCACTTCTGTTTTCTCTATTGTTTATGCAGTCTGCATGTTGTTCGCCGGTCGCTTTATCGACTGGATGGGTACAAAGAAAGGTTTCCTTTGGGCTATCGGTGTATGGTCGGCAGGTGCTTGTCTCCACGCTCTTTGTGGTATCGTAACCGAGCATTTCGTAGGTCTGCATAGTGCAGCCGAATTAATGGGTGCCACAGGTGATGTAGTAGTAACCATTGCTACTATTAGTATGTACTGCTTCCTGGCAGCCCGTTGTGTACTGGCACTTGGTGAGGCTGGTAACTTCCCTGCCGCTATCAAAGTAACTGCCGAGTATTTCCCTAAGAAAGACCGCGCGTATGCTACTTCAATCTTTAATGCCGGTGCTTCTATCGGTGCTCTGGTTGCTCCGTTGACAATTCCTTTGCTGGCTAAAGCATGGGGTTGGGAAATGGCTTTCATCGTAATTGGTGGTCTTGGATTTATCTGGATGGGCTTCTGGGTATTCATGTACTCTAAACCTTCTGAAAGCAAGCATGTAAATAAGGCTGAGCTTGATTACATTGAGCAAGACAAGCACGAAGAAGGTGCTGCTCCTGTCGTAGAAGAAAAAGACGAGAAGAAGATGAAATTCTGGCAATGCTTCAGCTACAAACAGACTTGGGCATTTGCTTTCGGTAAATTTATGACTGATGGTGTTTGGTGGTTCTTCCTGTTCTGGACTCCTTCTTATCTGAATACGCAATTCGGTATCAAGACTTCCGAAGGATTGGGTATCGCATTGATCTTTACTCTGTATGCCATCACGATGCTTTCTATTTATGGTGGTAAACTGCCTACTATCATTATCAACAGAACCGGTTTGAATCCGTATGCAGCACGTATGCGTGCCATGTTGATATTTGCATTCTTCCCGCTGGTAGTATTGCTGGCACAGCCTCTGGGTACTATCTCTCCGTGGTTACCGGTTATCATGATCGGTATTGGTGGTGCAGCTCACCAGTCTTGGTCTGCCAACATTTTCTCTACCGTAAGTGACATGTTCCCGAGAGCAGCCATTGCAAGTATCACTGGTATCGGTGGTATGGCCGGTGGTTTCGGTTCAATGATTCTTCAGAAAGTAGCAGGTAACTTGTTCGTATATTCATCAGGAAGTACAATGGTAGATGGAAAAGAAGTGGAAATGACTCATGATTTACTGGAACAAGGTGCACAGTTCGTACGCCCTGCCATGGAATTTATGGGCTTCTCCGGTAAACCTGCGGGATACTTCATCATCTTCTGTGTATGCGCAGTAGCTTACCTGATTGGTTGGGTTGTAATGAAGGCTCTGGTTCCGAAGTATAAACCTATTGTATTGGAATAATACTGGAATAGTATATATAGATAATAAAAAAGGTGCTCAGCAGTGAGCACCTTTTTTGATATATATAAAAGACAGAAAAGTACCGGCACAAAAAAAGCCCCTTCTCACGAAGCGACTCTCTTCTGCACTCTCCCGTGAAAAACATGAACCTCAGTATACTTTAGCAAATTTACCTTCGAACGGTCCATGAGAGATACAGGAGCGCAAAACTTTAAGATGAAAAAAAGGGAAGTCTCACGACTTCCACAATTCTTCTAACCTTAAATCTAAATCTCTATGAAAAAAACGTGTTGCAAATATAGGCGTTTGTTACATTCAAAAATACTAATAAAATATATAAAGAAAAGAGGAACGTTTAAGATTTGCTAAATGGGACTCGGATTATCCTCCTGAAAGTCACAGTTCCTTCCATTTTAGAAAATACTATCCAACAAGTCCGCATAGATAGGATTTTGCCGTAGCAGATGGGGTACACCTGTCATAAACAATTGCTTACGGGCACGGGTGAGAGCCACATTCAATTTCCGGTCAATCCATACCCCACCCTCTTCCGTAAGATTGGCAAGGAATTTCAATTGATAAGTACGGTTCACACAGAAGGAATAAATAATCACATCGCGCTCACTCCCCTGGAAGCGCTCTACGGTATCTACCAGGATATCGTTTAAACACGGAATGCCCAAAGCGGCTATTTCACTTTTAATAAGAGCTATCTGACTACGATAGGGAGTGATAATCCCCAAAGTCAAGGCAGGACGAAAACCGGAAGTACCGTCATATTGCCGATAGATAGCAGCTGCCAGTCTGGCTACGAGCTGTGCTTCAAAATGATTAATCTTTGCAGATTGCGAAGCGACCTCCGGCACTGAGGCAAGAAAAACCACACGACGCACCAGTATATCTGCAAATTCATCATTTTCCAACCCCGGAGCAAGTGTCAGTTCCCCTTGCTGGTGTTGCAAACCGACAGGTTCCAGTAGTCCACCATAAAAGGCATGATTAGGAAAACGAGCCACTTCCACATTCATACGTCCCTGGCGACAAAGCATGTCGTAGGAGCGGTTAGTTATGAGTGATAAGTGATGAGTGGTATCGGCAGAATTCCGGTAGAGGCGTTCAAAAAGGGAATCTTTCAAATTATGCAAACCGATGTTATGCAGGCAGTCCTCGCAGACTTCAGATTGGGATTCGGATTGAAGTACGACGGCGGGCAATTGTTTATGATCACCAATGAGAATAAACTTACCAATAGCATTTCCCCCCGCCACATTACGCGCACAAAGAAGCCCCAGCAGTTGTGGTTCCAGTATCTGAGTAGCCTCATCCACAATAGCCACATCGAAAGTTTTCAGACGGAACAATTCCGTTTTGGAGGAGAATGTGGAGACAGTGCCTACAAAAACACGGCAACGCTCTATGCAGGCATGCACCTCACGACGTGAAGAGCAGGATTCCAGCACATTCTCCATCAGATGTGAACGGAAAGGTATATCGCAGGAAAGTTCACTCCCTATACGGATGAAATTAATCTCAGGCGTAATGGCAGAGAGGGTTTTGCAGATTTCATCCACTGCACGATTAGTGTACGAGAGCAATAAAATCTGCTTCCCCTCACGATAGAAGGCTTCCACCATACCGCGTAAAGCACGGGAAGTCTTTCCGGTGCCCGGAGGACCTACCAAAAGAAAATAATCTTTAGCTGCCTGGGCTTTCAGGGTGATACGGGAGAAATCATCCGGAGCAACTGCAATGCGAGGATCGAAAGAAACGTCAAACTCCGGCTGTCGCTGGGATAGCAACAGGTCCCGGCGATCCTTGTTGGCAGAAAGAAAGGCAGAAAGTCCCAGATACATACTGCGGAAAGAAGTATCCATATAATCATGCTCGATGGCATAACGACTGTCGGGAGGAAGCACGGAAGTATTTTGTTGCGAAGCACGAAGCCGGATACGGATATCCCGGTCGGTGATTCGCTCAATATTTCCTTTGAATACCATTTTATTGGTTACGTTGTCCGTATCATTATTACGTTGATAGAGAACGATGGAGTCACCTTCACGGAAATTCGGCAATGTCTGCGCCGACCGCTGCTCAGCCCGTGCCAACACAAGGTATGCTTTATGCAGATCCGCCGCATGATTCTCTGTGATTGTCAGATCGTATAATATCTCTCCCGCTTCACACTTTTCTTCAAGCGTAGAAAGCCACAAGGCGGCAGCACCTGTACGCCCTTCATAATCAATATCTCCCGATTTTGAAGTGTACAGTTCCTTCGTAATAAAATTATAGAGTGTATAGAAATAGCATTGTTCCAACGGTGTAAGCGCCCGAAGACGCTGCATCACGGCATCAATGGCAGGGTAAAGATAGCGTTTCCACAATGTATTGTTCAGGTGGCGCTCATTCAATGTATCCGGATGAATATCCTTCAGCCGCTCTGCCGTATAGTGCGGACTATTACGTAATTGCATACCGTATTCATTCGCCACAATCCGGTTGCGCACATCCATTACACGGCGCACCATCGCCCACGACGGACGAGCGGGATATAACAACGGATAGCGGGTATAGAGCAGATAAGCTTTTACTTTGCGGTGATCCATCCCCATGGAATATTCCAATACCGCCTGATACAACAACATCTGTACCTTATTATTCTCCTTCGGCTCCACCTTGCCCCGGATAGAATATTCGTCAGCTTTGCCCGACTTCATTTCTATGAAGGAAGACATATCGCGCTGCATATAGTCCAGGCGACCTTGCAATCCCAGAGCTTCACAGATATAGGTAAGTTCCAGTACGGCATCCGTCTTATCCAGTTCATAACCAGGAGCACGGAAAGTCTCCGGCACCGTTTGTCGAATATGGTCGAAGTGCCGTTTACAATCAGCGAAGAATTCCTTTTCCTTTTCTTTATCCAACAAATCAGCACACGCGGCCAAATCAATGGAATAGGTACGGAACGCTTTCTTCATACAAGTCAGATAGTCCGGTTCCTCCTTGGCATAGATCCACTCATCCAGAAAAAGATTGGCGATATTTCCAAGCAACAGCGGACGCGTATTGTCAGGAGATTGCAGGCGTGCCAGTAAATAATTGGCAGGATGATGCCCGTAATCTTTAAAGCACTCTGCCAACGAGCTGATATCCAACAGATAGTCCGGTTCCAGTATAATAAAGGAAGGCGTCAGTATACCAGCCTCATCTACAGCTACATCCAGCAGGTTAACCTGCGCATGACGCCACAGCAGTTTGCAAGTCTCGGCAAATTCCTCATTCACCTGAGATACATTGTAGCGTACCCTCAGCGGTTCATCGGCAACGGTATCTACAGGCAATACATATAGAAAAGTGTCGTCAGCATACTGGAAGCAGACACGCATCCGGCGCATCCGTTCTTTTGCAGGCGGAGCAACAATATAAGTGGCATCTGCACGGGGAAGCTGATGATATAGTTCAGCAG
>ERZ780053.517-NODE-517-length-14059-cov-3.38618_pt1 | contig 14059 bp, 7 predicted proteins | sample MGYA00511088_ERZ780053 | MGnify/ENA primary metagenome ERZ780053 (study PRJEB29588, sample SAMEA2150866) | human gut metagenome | biome: human gut; feature: human-associated habitat; material: faeces | place: Denmark | collected 2008/2010 ...
CGACGCGACCCTGGGTGTGCTGTTCCTGTAATCCGTTTTCGGGCCGGATATGCTTCCGGTGCGGGTCTCCGCACGAATCCCTCCTCGGCACGATACCCTTCGCGCACGGACAATAAAAAATCCCGGGCTTTCTCTTGGAAGCCCGGGATTTCCCATACTTAATACTTGACTGCCGGTTTATACGCAACCCTGCGCCAGCATGGCGTTGGCGACCTTCATGAAGCCTCCGATGTTGGCTCCGACTACGTAGTTGATGTAGCCGTCGGGCTGGGTGCCGTACTGCACGCATACCGAGTGGATGTTCACCATGATCGAGCGGAGTTTTGCGTCGACCTCTTCGGGCGACCAGGTGATACGCATCGAGTTTTGCGTCATTTCGAGCCCCGAGGTCGCAACGCCACCGGCATTGGCAGCCTTGCCCGGGGCGAAGAGCAGCTTGTGCTGCTGGAAGATGCGGATGGCATCGGGGGTCGAGGGCATGTTCGCCCCTTCGGCTACGCAGATGCAGCCGTTGTCCACGAGCGCCTGCGCCTGGTCTCCGTTCAGCTCGTTCTGCGTGGCGCACGGCATGGCGATGTCGCACTTCACGCCCCACGGGCGCTCGCCGGGGTAGTACTTGGCCGACGGATAGCGGTCGGCGTACTCCTTGATACGTCCGCGGAAGATATTTTTCAATTCCATTACATATTCCAGTTTTGCCTCGTCGATGCCTTCGGGGTCGTGGATGTAACCCGACGAATCGGAGAGCGTCACGACCTTCGCACCGAGTTGCGTCGCCTTCTGGCAGGCATACTGTGCCACGTTGCCCGATCCCGAGATGCAGACGGTCTTGCCTTTGAACGACTCCTTGCGCGTGGCGAGCATCTCCTGTGCGAAGTAGCAGGTGCCGTAGCCCGTCGCTTCGGGGCGCAGCGGGCTGCCGCCCCAGTCGCGTCCCTTGCCGGTGAGCGTTCCCGTGAATTCGTCGCGCAGGCGCTTGTACTGTCCGAACATGAAGCCGATTTCACGGCCGCCGACGCCGATGTCGCCTGCCGGGACGTCGGTGTCCTGTCCGATGTGGCGCTGCAATTCGGTCATGAACGACTGGCAGAATTTCATCACCTCGTTGTCCGAGCGCCCCTTGGGGTTGAAATCCGAGCCGCCCATCGGCAGCGTCGTGAGGCTGTTCTTGAAGGTCTGTTCGAAGGCGAGGAACTTCAGGATCGACAGGTTGACCGAAGGGTGGAAGCGGATGCCGCCCTTGTAGGGGCCGATGGCGCTGTTCATCTGCACGCGGTAGCCGCGGTTGATCTCGATCTCGCCTTTGTCGTTGAGCCAGGGCACACGGAAAATGATGACGCGCTCGGGTTCCGCGATGCGTTCCAGAACTTTCATTTTCTGCAATACGGGGCTCGCCACGATGTGGGGAGCCAGCGATTCGGCGACCTCGCGGACGGCCTGGTGGAATTCCGGCTCATTGGGATTGCGGAGGATTAGTTGCGCCATGAAATCTTCGACGTACTGATGTGCTTGCTCGTTCATAGTCAATCTGTGTTTAAGGGTTTGTGGAATCTGTTCGGTGGTAAAAATAATGTATCTGTTCGAGTTTTGCAAGTTCTTTAAGAAATTGCTAAAATATTTTACTTATGCCGTTTGCGACTTCTGCACCCCATCTGCTTACTGTCCGGGGAAGTGCGGGGAGCGATCGGTAAATATCCGTAATAAAAAATGACAGATCCGCCGTGAATCTGTCATTTTGAAAAAATTATGAATTTTTTTCAACTATTTCGCATTTTCTCCCGTTTCCTTGCTGAATTCGAATCCGATGTATACGTTCTTGTACTGTTCGAGCAGGGCGACGATAGTCTCCATCGACGAGATTTTGCTGCCGTATGATTTGATGATCTCGATGAGCTTGCTGACCGGGAAGACCAGTACCATCTTCGTCCCGCTGAGGTAGACGTGCCCCGGAACCTCGCCCAGGTCGAGCTTTTCCTTGCCGAGCTTCTCCTTGGCGAATTTCATCGCGGCCACATGGGTCGAAGGGTCGAACGTATAGGTGCCCGACAATTTGTAATTGCCCATTTGGGTACTGAATGCGCCGTCTTTGCCGAACGTGACCGAACCTGCGCCGGGCTTGATGCCCACCGTTTGGTAGACCTTGTCGAGCTGGCTTTTGACGGTACCTTCGAGCGCCGATCCCCCGAGCTGGCTCAGCAGGTCGTTGCCTTCGAATTTCACGCCCGGAGCGGAGTAGTTCCATGTCCCGACCAGCGCATATTGGGTCAGTTTGCCGCCTGTCGCCTTGTCTGCGGCCTCCGTCGCGGCCTTTTTCAGTGCTTCCTGCCAGTCCTGTGCCGACGCGGTGCCGCCTGCGAGCAGCAGTGACGCGGCGATGGACAAAAGGGTTTTCTTCATTTTTATTTATTCGTATTTACGGTTTACAGTGTTTCGAGTTCCTTGAGCCATACGGCTGCCGAGGCGTCCGAAGGCATACGCCAGTCGCCCCGGGGCGACAGGGCCACCGAACCGACCTTCGGGCCGTCGGGCATTGCCGAGCGCTTGAACTGCTGCGAGAAGAAGCGGCGGAAGAATACCTCCAGCCATTTCCGGATCGTAGCGTGGTCGTAGCTGCCGCGGAATGCCTGTTCGGCCAGGAACAGGATCTTCGCCGGACGATAACCTCCGCGGATGAAATTGTAGAGGAAGAAATCGTGCAGCTCGTAAGGGCCTACCAGGTCTTCGGTCTTCTGGCTGATCCTGCCGTCCTTGTCCGCCGGCAGCAATTCCGGGCTGACCGGCGTATCGATGATGTCGAGCAGCGTGGCGCGGGCCCCCGCACCCGACTCGGTGTCGGCCACCCATTTTACCAGATGGCGCACCAGCGTCTTGGGCACCGAGGCGTTCACGCCGTACATCGACATCTGGTCGCCGTTGTAAGTCGCCCATCCCAGGGCTAGCTCGCTCAGGTCGCCTGTGCCGACCACCAGCCCGCCCTCCATGTTGGCGACGTCCATCAGTATCTGCGTGCGTTCGCGTGCCTGGCTGTTCTCGTAGGCCGCCGAGCGGTCTTCGGGGTCGAGCCCGATATCTTTGAAGTGTTGCAGGCAGGCGTCGCGGATCGGGATTTCGCGCACGGTGACGCCCAGACTGCGCATCAGCTCCAGCGCATTGTTGTAAGTGCGATCCGTGGTGCCGAACCCGGGCATCGTGATGCCGATGATTCCCGTGCGGTCGAGTTGCAGCTTGTCGAACGTGCGTACCGCCACGAGCAGCGCCAGCGTCGAGTCGAGCCCGCCCGAGAGGCCGACCACGGCCTTCTCGCAGCGCGTGTGTACCAGCCGCTTGGCCAGCCCGTGCGACTGTATCTGGAAGATCTCCTCGCAGCGCTGGCTGCGGTGCGCTTCGTCCTGCGGCACGAACGGCATCGGGTCGATATCGCGGTCGAGCGCCGCCGCGCGCAGCCCTTCGGGGATTTCCATTTCGATCACGGTGTTCTCCGCCGCGCCTTCATTCACGCGGAACGAGGTGTTCCTGAGGCGTTCGAATTCCAGCCGCTCGATGTCGAGGTCGGCCACCACCAACTGCTCTTCGAGCACGAAACGCTTCGCTTCGCGCAGGATCTTTCCGTTTTCGGCGATGATGCCGTTCCCGGCGAATACCAGGTCGGTCGATGATTCGCCGAAGCCGGCCGAGCAGTAGACATAACCCCCGATCGTGTGTGCCGACTGCTGCGCCACGAGCTGCCGCAGGTAGGCGTGCTTGCCGACGGCCTCGGGCGATGCCGAGAGGTTGAAGATCACCTTCGCGCCGCTGAGTGCCATGTGCGACGAGGGCGGCACTGCCGTCCAGAGGTCTTCGCACAGCTCCACGCCGAACTCCGTGCCGTTGACCTCGAACGTGAGGCCCGTGCCGAAATCCGCAGCCTGCCCCGCAACGGGGATCGTCTCTTCGGAGATGCCTGCGCCCGATGCGAACCAGCGGTTCTCGTAGAATTCCGTATAGTCGGGGATATAGGTTTTGGGGACGACGCCCAGTATGCGCCCCTGCGTGAAGACCACGGCGCAGTTGTAGAGCGTCTGAGTGTGGCGCAGCGGTGCCCCCGCGATCATCGTCAGCGGCAGCTTGCGCGTGTCGCGTACCAGTCTTGCTAACGCCTCGTCGGCCGCGTCGAGCAGTGCGGGTTGCAGCAGCAGGTCGCCGCAGGTGTAGGCCGTCAGGGCCAGCTCGGGGAACGCGACGATCTCCACGCCCCGTTGTGCCGCCTCGTCGGCCATAGCGGCCATGCGCTCCGCATTGAAATCGCAGTCGCCGACCCGTACGTGCGGCACGGCTGCCGCCACTTTCAGAAAACCGAAGCTATCCATATATACGTTATGTTATTCCGCCCACAACTGCGCCAGGTTCAGGATCACCTGCTCTGCCTTGTGCATTGTGGTGAGCGAGCAATATTCGAATTTGCCGTGGAAGTTCATGCCCCCCGTGAAGAGGTTGGGGCAGGGCAGCCCCATGAACGACAGGCGTGCGCCGTCCGTACCGCCGCGTATGGGGCGGACGATCGGGGTTCACGCCGGCCATTTCCATGGCCCTGAGCGCCTTGTCGATCACCTGCGGGTGCGGCTCGACCATCTTGCGCATGTTGAAATACTGGTCTTTGAGCGTCAGGGTCAGCACCCCGTCGCCGTATTTCTTCTTCAAAAGGTCGACGCAGGCCCACATGAATACCTTTTTCTGCTCGAATTTCTCCGCATCGTGGTCGCGGATGATATAGCTGACCGAGGCTTTCTCGACCGTGCCGTTCAGCCCTACGCAGTGGTAGAACCCTTCGTATCCTTCGGTGTACTGCGGACGTTCGGCGGCCGGCAGCAGCCCTTGCAGTTCGCACGCCACGTCGAGCGCATTGACCATCTTGTTCTTGGCGTATCCCGGGTGGACGTTGCGTCCCTGAATGTCGATTTTGGCGCTTGCGGCGTTGAAGTTCTCGTATTCCAGCTCACCCTCCATACCGCCGTCTACCGTGTAGGCGAAGTCGGCGCCGAAGGCCCTGACGTCGAAGAAATCGACCCCGCGGCCCACCTCTTCGTCGGGCGTGAAGCCGATGCGGATTTTGCCGTGTTTGATCTCGGGGTGTGCGAGCAGGTGCTCCGCGGCGGTCATGATTTCCGCCACGCCCGCCTTGTCGTCGGCACCCAGCAGCGTCGTGCCGTCAGTATGGATCAGCGTGTGCCCCTTGAAGAACTCCAGCTCGGGGAAATCCGCGACCCGCATCGTCAGCTGGCCGTTCAGTGCGATGTCGCAGCCGTCGTACTCCTCGATGACGCGGGGTTTGACGTCCTTGCCGCTCATGTCGGGCGAGGTGTCCACATGGGCGATGAACCCGATCACCGGGGCATTCTCGCAACCCGGCGTCGCAGGGACGGTGCCCATCACGTAACCGTACTGATCCATCGAGACCTCGGTCATGCCCAATGCCTCCATTTCGTCGCGCAGGGCGGCCAGCAGGACTTTCTGTTTTTCGGTCGAAGGGAACGTCGTGCTCTCCTCCGACGACTGGGTGTCGTAGGAGACGTATTTCAGGAATCTTTCTTTTAAATCCATGACAATATCTGTTTATGGTTTATTCCTCTTTTTTTGCCCGGAGCGTGTGCCATGCGAAATAGCCGATCAGTACGAGGTACATCGCCAGCCCCGTCCACTCGGCGGCGTTCGAGTCCGCCCAGCCGCTCAGGAACCAGTCCACCTCGGCGAACTTGAGCAGGGCGCTCACCACGCCCATCAGCGCGCCGCCGGCGATGAAGCCCGAGGCGATGAGCGTTCCGCGGTCGAAACGCGCCTTGTTGAGCCCCTCGTCCTTCGAACGGTTCGATACGAACCATGCCACCAGGCCGCCCACGACCAGCGGTGCGTTCAGCTCCATCGGGATGAACATGCCCAGCGCGAATGCGAGGGCCGGAACACCGATCGAGGTCAGCACCAGCGCCAGTGCCGCGCCGCAGAAGTAGAGCATCCACGGGGTCTGCCCGCCCGTCATCAGGGGCTGTATCACGGCGGCCATGGCGTTGGCCTGCGGGGCTACGAGGGCGCCTTCGCCCACGAACCCGTACGATTTGTTGAGGATGATCATCACGCCCGCCACGGTCGCCGCAGCAACGAACGTGCCGAGGAATTTCCAGGCCTCCTGCTTGCGGGGCGTCGTGCCGAGCCAGTAACCGATCTTCAGGTCGGTGATGAACCCTCCGGCCATCGAGAGCGCCGTGCAGACCACTCCGCCGATGATCAGCGCCGCCGTCATGCCCGTCGTGCCGCTCAGCCCGACGCTCACCAAAACCAGCGACGAGAGGATCAGCGTCATCAGCGTCATGCCCGACACGGGGTTCGTGCCGACAATGGCGATGGCGTTGGCCGCCACGGTCGTGAAGAGGAACGCGATGACGAAGACGATCAGGATGGCCGTGACGGATTGTATCCAGCCGTCCAGCAGGCCGAAGTGGAAGAATACGAAGACCGAGATGAGCGTGGCGATCAGGATCGTGAGGATCCGCTTCATCGTCAGGTCGCGCTGCGTGCGTTCTACCGCAGCCGGGGCGGTTTTGTTGCCCCCCCCCAATTCCGATACGGCCAGCCCTACGGCCTGGCGGATGATCTTCGACTGCTTGACGATGCCGATGATGCCCGCCATGGCGATGCCTCCGATGCCGAGCGGGTTGCCGATGAAGGCGAAGAGGTTTTCTGCCGTGAAGATGCTGGCGGGGTCGGCGAGGATGTCGGCGCGCGTCACGCCCAGCAGCGAGGCCATGGCCGCCGGGTCGATCGTGTCGGCCAGCGACCCGACGAGCGGTACGACGAGGAACCACACCAGGCACGAACCCGCCGTGATGATCATGGCGTATTTCAATCCGATGATGTAGCCCAGGCCCAATACGGCGGCCGACGTGTTGAGCGAGAATACCACCTTGAACTTGTCGGCTGCCACCTGTCCCCACGCACAGATGCGCGTCGATACCGACTCCGTCCACATGCCGAACGTGCCTACCGCGAAGTCGTAGAGGCCGCCTATGAGACCTGCCACGGCCAGCAGTTTGGCCTGGTTGCCGCCCTTCTCGCCCGAGATCAGCACCTCGGTCGTGGCCGTAGCCTCGGGGAAGGGGTATTTCCCGTGCATCTCCTTGACGAAATATTTGCGGAACGGGATCAGCAGCACGATGCCCAGCAGCCCGCCGAAGAGCGACGAGAGGAACACCTGGTAAAATGCCGCGTCGAGCCCGAGGATGTAGAGCGCCGGGAGGGTGAAGATGGCACCCGCGACGATCACGCCCGACGAGGCGCCGATCGACTGGATGATGACGTTCTGTCCCAGCATGTTCCTCTTACCCATCACGTTGCCCATGCCGACGGCGATGATGGCGATCGGGATCGCCGCTTCGAATACCTGCCCGACCTTCAGGCCGAGGAAGGCCGCGGCGGCCGAGAAGACGATGGCCATGACGATACCCATCGTGACCGAGTAGGGCGTTACCTCCCTGGGCGACGACGAGGCGGGCATGATGGGCGTGTACTCTTCGCCCGGTTTGAGTTCCCGGTAAGCGTTCTCGGGCAATGACGTAAGTTGTTTTTCCTGTTCCATTTATTGAGGTTCTTTGATGTACTTGTCCAGGTCTTTGAGAATGTAGTAGCGGGTCAGCGACGCCGGGGCTTTCTTTGCGTCGAGATAACTGTATATCGCGCCGACGGCAGCCGCGAGGCGCAGCCGTTCCGCGTGCTGCTCCGATGCGGCCGCCATGTCGAAGAGCAGTTCGGCGAACTTGTCCAGTTCCTGGTCGCCGAACCCGTATTCGTCCGTAAGCCGGCCGATGAAATCCGGCTCATCCAGCAACGTGTCGATGTCGATGTCCAGTTTCTCGGCCAGCTCCGTCTTGGCCGTCGTCCGTATCTGCTCCGGGGAGGCTGATTGTCTCATCAGCCCGATTTTATTCAGCAGGGCGGCGATCAGCTCCCCGATCCTGTTGATCTCCCGTAAGATATAATCTTCCATGTCCTTAGCGGTTGTCGCCGCTGCCCGAGATGATGTGGCGTTGCATGCGCGAGCGGAGTTTGTCGACGTTCATCTGCGCCACGTCGTCCAGTTCGTACCCCAGGTCGCGGGCGAGCGTCGCGCAGTACCACAATACGTCGCCGATCTCCTTGACGATCTCCAGCCGCTTCTCGTCCGTGAACTCCTCGTGGCCGTCGCGGATGACCTTTTTGACCTTGTCGGCCACTTCGCCCGCCTCGCCCGTAAGCCCGAGCGTGGGGTAGATGATGCGACGGTTTTCGGGATAGATTGCCGTTTCGAGTGCGTGCTGCTGGTATTCGTTGAGTGTCATGGTTTTGATTTTGAGCGTGAATATTGGGTGCTACCGAGGGCAAAAATAGCAAAATAATTTAAAAATACGCATAAAAAAGCCCCTGTTCCTGTGGAACAAGGGGCAAAGGATTTTTTGAGGGGGGGGGCTGTACGGGCATTCCGTTGCCGGACATTGCCGAGTGCCGCATGCCGGCTGGCAGTGGAGGCCGGACGGTCTGCTGCCGTCCGCGGCCGTGCCGGGGTACGGGTTCAGCGCCGGCGCCGGCTGTGTGGGCCCCGGCATGATCGCCGTGCGAACGGCAAATCCCGTTATTTCAGCCTGCGGAGTTTGCGGTCTGCGTCGGGTGCCTCGCGTATGGAGATTGCAAAGCCTCCGCCGCGCGCCATCTCCACGTCGAGTTCCGTGCGTTGTCCGACCTTCCCGGTGCGGATGACATACGCCTGCGGATTGGTCTGGTAATCGGCATCGGGGGCATCGGCGTAGAGCGTCGCCACATACTCCTTGCCGGGGGCGAGGTAGTCGAACGGGAGCGTCACCGTACGGCGGTTCTCGTCCGTCACTCCGCCCACGAACCACTCGCCCGTGCCTTTGGCCTTGCGCGCCACGACGATGTAGTCGCCCGGCTCGGCCAGCAGGTAGCGGCTCTCTTCCCAATCGACGGCCACGTCCTTGATGAATTGGAACGCGTCCATGTATTTCTCATAGTGCTCGGGCAGGTCTGCCGCCATTTGCAGCGGCGAGTACATCGTCACGTACAACGCCAACTGGTTGGCGAGCGTCGCGTTGACGTGCGAGTGGTTGCCGGGGTTGACCTCCGCGACGTCCATCACGAAGATGCCGGGCGTGTAGTCCATCGGGCCGCCCTGCAGGCGCGTGAAGGGCAGGATCGTCACATGGTGGGGCTTCGTGCCGCCGAACGCCTGGTACTCCGTGCCGCGTGCCGACTCGTTGCCGATCAGGTTGGGGTAGGTGCGGCAGAGGCCCGTCGGGCGCACCGCCTCGTGGGCGTTGACCATGATCTTGTGTTCGGCGGCCCGGCGGACGGCATAGAGGTAGTGGTTGTTCATCCACTGCCCGTAATGGTGCTCGCCGCGGGGCAGGATGTCGCCCACGTATCCGCTCTTGACCGAGGTGTACCCGTATTTGTTCATCAGGCGGTAGGCCGCTTCCAGGTGGCGTTCGTAGTTGCGTACCGAAGCCGACGTTTCGTGGTGCATCATCAGCCGGATGCCTTTCCCGTGCGCATATTCGTTCAGCGCGGCGATGTCGAAATCGGGGTAGGGGGTCACGAAATCGAAGACGTAATCCTTCGTGTGCCCGAACCAGTCCTCCCAGCCGACGTTCCAGCCTTCGACGAGCAGCTGGTCGAACCCGTGTGCCGCCGCGAAGTCGATGTAGCGCTTCACGTTCCCGTTGTTGGCGCCGTGGCGGCCGCTGGGCGTGCACCGGGCGTAATCCGTCACGCCGAGCTGTACCGACGGCACGTCGCGCGTATAGGCCCAGTCGCTCTTGCCGGTGATCATTTCCCACCATACGCCCATGTATTTCACGGGCTTGATCCACGAGGTGTCAGTGTAAGCGCACGGCTCGTTGAGGTTCAGGATCAAATGCGAGGCGAGGATGTCGCGGGCGTCGTCCGAGACCGTCACCGTGCGCCACGGGGTGTGGCAGGGCGCCTGCATGTAGCCTTTCCATCCCTGTGCGTCGGGCGTAAGGTGCGAGGTGAAGATGAAATTCCGGTCGTCCAGGTCGAGGTGCATGCACGCATAGTCGACCAGCGCCGCTTCGTGGATGTTGATGTAGAGCCCGTCGTCGCTCTTCATCTGCAGGGCCGTCTGTACGCCCGTGGGCGAGAAGGGCGTCTGCGACGAGTTGGGCGTGATGGCGCCGGGCATCAGCTCCCGTATCTGCGAGAGCTTCGACTCCGTGTAGTCGTACTCCTGCGTGTCGTAGTCGCCCGGGATCCAGAACGCCGTGTGATCGCCCGTCATGGCGAACTGTGTTTTCTCCTCGCCGATGACGAAATAGGTCAGCGACTCCTGTTCGGGGAATTCGTAGCGGAATCCGAGCCCGTCGTCGTAGAGCCGGAAGCGGATCGTCATGTCGCGGCCTGTCGCGGCCTGCCGCAGCGTGACGGCCATTTCGTTATAGTGGTCGCGGATCTCGGCCTGCTCGCCCCATACGGGACGCCATGTCTGGTCGGACTCGCTGCGGGCCACCTGCCCGAGGGTGAACCCGTCGTAGAGCGATACCGGGCGCCCCGGTTCGCCCTTGCGGATTTCAGTCCCGAATTCCAGCTTCGGAGCTTCGCCGCGCAGTTCGAGCCCCATGCCGCTGGGTAGGATCACGGGGCGCTCCTTGTAATCGAGCGTATAGGTGGGGCGGCCTCCGTCCGCCAGGCTGAATTCCAGGCGGAGGCGGCCGTCGGGCGAGAGTAGCGTCTCCTGTGCCGAGCAGGCTGCACCGGCCAGCAGCGCGCAGATATATAAAAATATTTTCTTCATGGTTCGGTCTTGTTATTTACGTTTGAATTCTACGATCAGCGCCTGCCGCGGGCCGACCGCGGTGGCGTTGTCCACCTCCGTGGCTTCGCCCGTCAGGACGTTGCGCCCGTCGCTCAGCCCCGAGGCGATCTCGGCATAGTGCGACCACGGCACCTGTTTCTTGCCCCGCGAGTTGTTGATGAAGACGAATACCGCGTCGGTGTCGTCATAACGGAAATAGGCGTAGGTGTTGTCGCGCGAGAGGAAGTGCATCGTGCGGCCGTTGTGGATCACGGGCTTCGACTTGCGCCATTGGAAGAGCCGCTGCGTGTAGTCGAAGAGCCCCGCCTGTACCGCATCGCGCTGCGCGGGGTCGAACAGGTTCACCGCGTCGCCCTCCCAGCCGCCGGGGAAATCCACGCGCAGCCCGCCGTGTCCCTGCGAGAGGTCTTTCGAGGTGAACATCATCTCGTCGCCCGAGAATATCTGCGGGATGCCGCGCATCGTGGCCAGCATCGCCATCGAGAGTTTCAGCCGGTCGGGGTTCCCGCGTACGATGTCGCCGATGCGGTCGGTGTCGTGGTTGGCGACGAAGATCATCATTTTCGACAGGTCATGGTAGACGAAATCGTGCGACAGGCAGTCGTAGACGCGCGTCATGCCCTCGCCCCAGCGGAGCGAGTCGGTGGGCAGCGCCCGGCAGATGGCCTCCTGCAGCGGGAAATCCATGATCGACGGCAGGTGCGAGTCGAAGCCGTCCTTGTTGGGATTGCCGCCCTGCCAGTATGCCAGTTGCGGGATCGACGACGTCCAGCATTCGCCCACGATGTTGAAATCAGGGTATTCCCTGCGTACGGCCGCGCACCACTCGCTCATCGGCACCTTTTCGTTGTAGGGGTAGGTGTCGACGCGGAACCCGTCCAGGCCGGCATACTCGATCCACCACACGGCCCATTGCTTGAAATATTGCAGCACGTAGGGATTGTCGAGGTTCATGTCGGGCATCGACGGCACGAACCAGCCGCTCTCCTGCAGGTCGAGGTCGTAGCGCGAAGCGTTGGGATCCATGTTCGTCGAGAAGCAGACGTTCGTCCCGGTGTATTCGGGGAACTGGTGTATCCAGTCCCTGAAAGGCAGGTCTTTCATCCACCAGTGGCCCGTGCCGCAGTGGTTGGTGACGATGTCCATAATCACCTTCAGCCCGTGCTCGTGGGCTTTGCCTACGAACTCCCTATACAGTTCGTTCGAGCCGAACCGGGGGTCTATGCGGTAGTAGTCGCCGCAGGCGTAGCCGTGGTACGAACCTTCGGGTTCGTCGTCCAGCAACAGCGGCGTGGGCCATACGGCCGTGGCGCCCAGCCCTGCGATGTAATCCAGGTGGTCGATCATCCCCTGCAGGTCGCCCCCGTGGCGGCCGAAGAAGGCGCTGCGGTCGGCGCGCTCCCGCGTGTGGGGCGTCGAGTCGTTCGACGCATCGCCGTTGGCGAAGCGGTCGGGCATCAGGAGGTAGATCATGTCGGCCGTGGTGAAACTCTTGCGTGCGGCCGAGCCTTCGGCGCGTGCCGCGATCTGATAGGGAACCTTGAACTGCCGTTCCCCCTGCGAGAATACGAGGTAGTAGGTGCCCGGCTCCGCGTCGGGCTTCACCTCCACGTCCACGAATAGGTAATTGGGACTGTCGGCCTTGTGGCGGGCCTTCACCCCGACGCCCTGTCCGCCTTCGATGCGGACGTCGTATGCCGCGATGCCGGCCCCGTTGACGAGCAACTGGAGCGGGGTCTGCATTCCCGTCCACCACGAGAGGGGTTCGACGCGGGTAACCTCGCCCGAGGCGTCTGCCACCGAGGCGGGGTCGAATGCGGACTGTCCTGTCCCTGTGCAGGAGAGCAGTCCGGCTGCTGCGAGTGTCATGAAAAATCGGTTCAAAATATCGTCGTTTGTAAAGTTAGCAAAAAATCGGTTTCCAGCGATTCCCGTTTCGCCCGGGGCATCCTTGTGCTTCTCATGCGCATCCCCGTGCTTCTCGGATGGTTTACTGTCTATTCCCGTCGGGTGCTATCGGGTTCCCGGCGCTGTTTCCGCGCATCCCCGGCGCATGTCCGCAACCCTTATCTCCTGTCTTGTGCGAAGACCAGCCACTGCCATGCGGGAAGCACGGTGCGGGTGCCGCCCGTGTATTCCTTCCCGGTGAAGAACTCGCGGCGCGAGCCCTCGAACGGCAGGTCGAATGCGACCTCCTCCGCGCTGAGGTTCGCAGCGACTGTCACCTCGTTGCCGCCGGCCGTGCGGGAAAACAGCATCAGGCCGTCGGGTGTTCGTTCTCCGAGCGGGTATGCGGCCTGCCCGCCGCGTTCTCCGGCCGCGGGCGCCGGGTTCTCGTGGCGCAGCCGGATCAGTGCGGTGTAGAAATCCGTAAACCCGTTATGTTCCCACGCGGGTACGGGGTCTTTCTCGAAGAACTCGAAGCGGTGGTCGAACCCCATCTCCTGTCCGGTATAGACGAGCGGCTGCCCGTTGGGCAGCGTGAAGGTCAGCAACGCCATCACGCGTGCTGCGTCGCCCATGCGCTCGAATTCCGTCCCGGCCCACGAGTTTTCGTCGTGGTTCGAGGTGAACATCAGGCGGAACGCCTCGCGCGGCATGGCAGCGGGGTCTCTGGCGACGTAGGCACGCAGGTCTGCGGCGCTTTTGCGTCCCTGTGCGATGTCGTTCAGCAGGTGGTGCAGTTCCCACGCATACGAGGCGTCGAACGCCCCGTCGTGCAATGCGGGGGCTTCGCCCTCGGCGAGCAGGTAGATGCCGGGGTACTCCTTCCGCAGTGCGGGCAGCGTCTGCTGCCAGAAGTCGATGGGTACCTCGCACGCCATGTCGCAGCGGAATCCGTCGATGCCGCGGTTGAGCCAGAAACGCATGGCGGCCGCCATTGCGGCACGCATGTCCGTGTTGCCGTAGTCGAGCTTGGCGATGTCCGTCCAGTCGTACTGCACGATGGTGTTGCCCAGCGAGTCGCGCACATACCAGTCGGCCGGATGCTCCTCGATCCAGCGGGCATCGGGCGAGGTGTGGTTGGCCACCCAGTCCAGGATTACGCGCAGCCCGAGTCTGTGGGCGTCGGCTACGAACCGGTCGAAATCCTCCAGCGTGCCGAATTCGGGGTTGACGGCTTCGTAGTCGGAGATGGCGTAGTACGAGCCGAGGGTTCCCTTGCGCTCCTTGACGCCGATGGGGTAGACGGGCATACGCCCGACGTCG